>Ga0182738_1007028_pt1 | contig 11519 bp, 8 predicted proteins | sample eDN5th30CBELigMG_FD_128876 | JGI IMG/M metagenome (GOLD analysis project Ga0182738, IMG submission 128876) | Enriched Miracle-Growth compost microbial communities from Emeryville, California, USA - eDNA 5th pass 30_C BE-Lig MG (version 2)... ...
GAGAAAAAAATTTCGAGATATTTTATTAAATAATTCAACTAAGAAATGAGAAAATCGAAAACATCTTTTCAAGAAATTTTTTGTCAAGATAAAAATCAAAACTTAGGAAAAAATGTTTCAGATTATTTTTTTCATGAATCGAAACGCTTTGTTGAATATTAGCATAAACGTAATTTTTTTTTCAACAACCAGCAAGCAAACAGATAAGTAGATTAGATTATCTTATATTCTTTATATAAACACTGATATTTGACAAAAATTGATATAATTAAACAAATGAACCTCTTTATTTTAAGGCTTCCAAGGTGGTCTTTCGCCAGTGAATTCTTTCTTTTTCAGGGATCCTATGTAATATTCTCTATCGTAATCTTCATCGTCATCATCGGAGCTTCCATTATTGAAATCAATGCCACCAGCACCAGGGTCTCTCATTCTTAATGGAATTCTTCCTCTGCCTCTTATTGGTCTCATTCTTCCACCTGCACCACCTGCGCTACCGTCTCTTCCAGCTCCACCCTTGTTTCTTCCGACACTGCCTCGACCGTTATTTCTATTACTCTTCCTATTTCCATCAGCTCCGTTAGCTCCATCAGTACCATCATTTCCTCCAGTATTTCCAGCATTCTCCAAATCAACTTCTGTCTGGGCATCGGGATCACCCTCAGCGGCGTCAGCTCCTCTTGCTTTTCTGAGCAGTTCGTCGATATCCTCTTGGGTAATGATGGCCTTATCTCCTGTATTGACATAGAATCCTCTTTTTCTGAAGATGTTGAGGATCTTGGAGTCGTTGTTCTTCAGAATGGCAAACAAGAGGATCAGGAAGTCGAGGATCATAATGTCAAATAACATGGCCACCATGAAACTGCCAACCCATGAACCTTGGAATTTTGTTCTGATGAAACCGACTAAAATTGTTGTCAAAATGAAATTGAGGATCATCGCAGCAATATGGAAACCATGGTAAACATTGCTTTTTCTTCTATCACCATAACGCTTGTGAACAAAAATCACACAGAGCATTTCCAAGCTATAAGTTGTCAAAGGTGTGGTCATCAATGCGAGTATTGTTGAAACAACCAGTTTCGATTCTTGATTCAATTTCAAATCCAAGTCGAGGAGGAAGTAGAAGAATGAGGTACAAAACATGTATGATGAGATCAAATAGAAGAACTTTGTCAGTCTCATGTTTTGTGTATTGGAAGTTGCTGTGTGAGCCTTCACAAAAAGCGACAAAACAGGGTGATAAGTCTTGGAAAAAATTATTTAATATCACAAAAAAAAAAATTCTCATTACCACAACGAGGAGAGATTGACCTTTTTCAAGGAATTTCTTGAGGGAGTTTTTCTTGGTATTTCTCATATTGATCAACATGCATATCAAGTACAAACCTCCAACTGCGAGACTTGTGTCGAAACCATAATTAGGGAAATTAAAATCTCTTATCACTGGAGCTGTACTACTCACCTAAAAAAAAATCTTTTTAGAATTAAACTTCTTTCATAAATCATTTACAATCAGAGTAGGAGTTGTGGTATTAGTTGTCGTGTTGAAAGCTCTTTTAGCTAATTCTTCGGGAACTTCGGTCGAGATGAATTCATTGTTGGCTTCTATCAACTCTCCAGAAGTTGGAATATAAGTCAAATTGTTGACATTTAATTGTCCAACGAACCCGGTCAAGTGACTGGTGGAAAACTGAACAACAGCGTTGGTTTCTTCAACAAATTGGCATCCTCCACTCTTAAATGAAGCTTCGTAATCATCATCAATGTATTTGAAAAGACAAGTATATGGACTAGTCTGAGACTTTGCTCTGAAAATTGGAGTTGCAGCAATCTTGGGAATTTTCAAGGTAATTGGCGTAGATAAACCTTCAATAGGGATTAAACCATTTGCATCATAGAGTTCCACATTCATCACAGAAGTAATCTGCTGTGTTGTTTGAACATTGCCATAGGGGTTGATCTGGTACCCAAGGACCTTGATACTGACGGTTGAAAGGGACGTAAGCAAAGCTCTTGGCAAAGTCAAACCATAATGGTCCCAGTCAATATTGTAAGCGGAGGTGGAAGGAGAACTCGTTAGGAAGGTGGTGGCTAAATCATCAATTTCCAAAACCTTGATATAATCGGTATCAGCGATATAATAGCCATCTGTGGATCGAATTCCGTCAATCCTTGATAAAGTTGTCTCTGTAAGGTTGGTAAAGTTTTTGAGCAGGACTCCTCGATCAACATCTTTGAACCAAGCGCTGACTAAAGGCCTTTGCACATATTCAATAGTATTACCAAGAATGTTAAACAGATAAGATAAATGGAATCTCTTGAGATCGTCCACTTTCAGAATCTTTCCAACGATGTCTCTAAAGTAGAAGATATTGTTGCGATCATTAAAGTCCATGCTATGAGTCAGCTCATTCAGAATTAAAATTGCATTTTCCACATTGCTAGCGTCAAGCTGAGTATTAAACAAGTTTCTGAGAATACGCTTAATTTGTGGAGCAACCTTGCTAAAATCTCGGCTTCCATAATAGCAGTTGAAACCTCCAAATCCTTCATCACAAGTGCAACTCAGTGCATTGCTTTTGACAACAGCAAGGCCATTGCTCGAGCACTCAAGTGCGCTGCTTTCAGGAATAATGTCTTTGGTGATAAGAAGGTTCTCGATTAACAGCTCTCCTAGTTGATATTCGCTGACCAATTTGCTTTCAAAGCTTCTTGCGTAAAACAGTGAGATGGATCTTGCAAAATTGAGCATATCGTCAAGGTCTGTCATCGTTGCAGTATCTGCTTCCCAAACGACGACTTTCTGAACAGGAAGATCCCCTGCGCTTTGAACAGTGATATTCTTTGTCCAACAAGTCTCGTCGAGACTATTGTATGCACAGAGTTGAACCACAATTGGTCTGGCTTCTTGATAAGGAGGGAATACAAAGGTAAAGGTTCCTTGATTCACTCCTTCTGCGATTGTGAGGGTATCTACGTGCTCAATCAACACTGGGCTTTCAGACTTGTCTGCCTCGTTTATAATTTGCTTTCTTTCTGAAAAGGCCAAAACATCAAAAAGCAAATCTTGATCAGTCTCAAAGCCTGATATCTCAACTGTAAATTCAGTTGAATAGGCAGTCCCTGTTTCTGGTGTGACAATAAAGCTTCCAATCTCAATCGCCTTTCCAGTGAGCAATGTTATCGAGTCATTAGCCTCCCTTCCTTTTGAGTCAGTTACTTTGAAAAACACAGTGTAGAGAGAATTTGGATCAAGGTTCTCGCTTTGGACCACCAGAGTTGGGTTCTGTGAGTCAGCTCCTCTGAAAAAGATATCAGTTCTTGTTTGGTTGGTACCGCCAAGCATCCATTGGATTGATGTGATATTGGCAGAGGACGCATATTCAGCGACAAGAATTATATTTTCTCTCACTGAAACTTTCACAGCTTCATTCACTGGCCCAGTTCTGTTGATGATTTTAACATCAACTCCGTCATATTCTTCACAAACTCCGGTGTTGTTCACCATACCGATAGGGCAATCAGTCAAGCAGGTGCTGGCATTCGGGTTCAACACAAGCACAGGAGAGCACGCAGTACAGTTGTCTTTACATGCTTGGCAGAAGTAGTTTTCAGACACAAAATTGAAACCATCTAAGCATTCTGTACCGCAATAGGAAATGTCTTCGTGGTACAAGTAAGGAGCTTGGCAAGTTATACACGTTGTTGCGTCAAGACAAGTATCACAAGGAGATTGACAGGGCTGGCATTGTTTGCTGGAATCTGCATAAGTGCCGGCTGGGCAGGCCTCATAACACTGAGTGGTTCCATACTTGTAGCTTGCTGCGGGACAGGAACTTGCGCAAAGACCACTTGTAAAGTCCATGACTTGCCCAGTTGGACAAGAGCTCACGCAGCTTTGTGTTGATGGATCGCCCACAGTGTTGAGAGGGCACTGAGCAGCAAGGACACATGACGATTTATCTGGCAACAAATATAGTGAGCTGCTTTCACACCCAACACATTGAGTGATTTCAGTGTCAAAATTATATTCACATCCAGAACATAAATTCATGGGGTCGCACTCGCAAGTACCCTCAGTTTCAAAAGACTTGAGCGTTCCATCAGGGCAAGAGACAAAACAGGTTGCCTGGAACAAAAGAGGAAGATCATCAGGGCAGGACATGCAGGCGTGTGGTCCAGGTCCAGAGCATGTTGAACATGTGTCATCACATGGCACGCAAAAACGAGTGTTTGAATCAGCATAAGTGCCTGCTGGGCAAGTGGTTGAGCAAACTCCTTCAGGATTTGTGTACAGAGGATCTTCAAAAGCATTGCTACAGAGCAGACAATAAGGGTCCTCAAGCCCAACTGTAAGGGTACAGTTTCTTGTCGTGTCAGAAGCATTTGTATAGAAATACGTTCCAACACCGCCAATCACATTACGAAGTTGGCCATTGAACGACAAATCAGTCAGGGTTTTCCCAAAGTACACAATTGACATCGGCTTGACATAGTCTTCTGGAGGTGACGGATTCGATATGATAAAGTTTTGAAGAACTTGAGTGTTATCAACCATGAAATTCACCAGAATGTTCGACTCTGTACTGACATACGTAAAAGTCAGGAACACAAAGTGCCAATCTACGAATGAGAGGGTTTAAAATTAAGTCAAATGAAGTATTTTTACCACCGATGGTGATAGGATTATTGTATGTGATCAGCTGGCCATTGCTTCTCAGAATCAAGGCTTGAATTAAGGTGTCGTTGGTTGTTGTTTGTTGGAGCAAACGGGCACTTTGGATATAATTGGTTTCAGGGGGATTGTTGGTAATTGGAGGTACAACTGTCCCAGGAGGAGTAATCACAGAGCCATTTGTGTTGTTTGTATTATTTGGATTCTCAAGGCTACTTTCAGTTTGATTTGTAAACACTACCGACAAAAACTCTTTCCCTGAAGGTGTCAAAATTGATAAGATTGTCCTTTCAGTTGAACTAGAAGCTCCTGTATTGTATGTGTCATCCTGTGCGAGATTCACCCAAAAAGAAATGTAGTTATAAGATTGCAATTCGGTGGATATTGTCACAGACGTTATTTCATTTGATGAACTATTGAATCCAAACCCATCAACTCCCTTCAAATCAAGGTGTTAATAATTTGTCATATTATTTAATTACATTAACTGAAGGAGCGTTTGTAAAATTGCTTGAATTGCTACCAGTGATGGCAAATGTGTTTGGATCATCATAGCTGATAATTTTTTGTTTTGGGATAGTATTGTCCAAAAACAAAAAGTACATATTTTCTTCAAATTATCATTTAGAAAAATTTCTCCCAAAAATATTTACTTTTATCTCCAAGCATGAGGGTGTATGCATCCTGCTGAGTAGATGTGACAAAGTTTGAGAAAAAGGTTGCACGATAGAGTGACCCTGGCCAGGACTCCAAGTTAGGATATTGGGTGGTGATATAGTTTTGAGATCCTCCTAAAAATAGAGTCAGTCTGCTGTCCAATGCTTCATTAGCATAAGTTCCTCCCAAGGAAATTGACGAGCCCCAAGTGTTTTGGCTCTGGCAATAACCGCTATATACTCCAAAACTAGCAGTTCCTGCTTTGTAATCAAGACCCACATAAAGAAAATGCCAACAATCAGAAACCAGCTACAAGGGAAAAGTTATTGGAATCAAGGAAAATTTGCAATTTATTACGCTGTAGCCATTCGCCAATGTGAGGTCTGGATTAGTAAATGATCCCAAGTGGAGATAGATATTTTCATCTGTTGCATTGTATTCCACTCGAATAAGATTCGCAAGGTGAACCACGCTGCTGGGATAGTTGGTCGAATCCCAAGGATCCTCTACTCTACTAAATTGAGAATCATAATCGAATCAAAATAATACTTGAGAGCTGTGAGATGCAACATAATTGCAGAATTTGCAGTATCCATTGTTCTTGAAACTTTGAACCAAGCTGTCATTGAGTATTGAAGGTTTGCAAAAGCTGTTTCAATCAATGTTTCAGGGACAACATCATTTGAAAAAATACCTGCATCCCGAAGCTTAGTATCAGTATACGTATCGAACTCATTTTCTGGAAAATACTTTGGTGCATCATAATAATACTCCACTGGAGTCACATCAGCTATTGAAAAGGATTAGTGATTGTCCAATGATTCATCATATCGAACCTGAAAAGGTGCTGACTGCTAATACAACCAATAAGGTACATACAAGAGAGTAGGCGGGCATTTTTCTAATAAAAAATTTGTAAATTATCGATTAAAAATCGGATCTGAAGAAATTTCACACCGTCTCATTACGCGCGAAAATTCTATACATCTCTCAACCTTCAATTAATCACGAAAAATCCTCATCAGATTGTCCTTCTCCACTCATGATAATAACTCACATGGGGTTTCTCAATCTTCTGATATGAAGAAAAATCTTTTTGGCCAAAGAATTCTCTTCCCAAATCCGACAATTCTCACTCAATCTTGTGAGAGTTAAGGCAACTCCATCTTCCTTTTATTAAACCGCAATTTCGAAATTATTCTATTAAGTATGCTCTTTGGCGGGTGCCTGAAATTTTCATACGTCACAAAACTTTTTTCTCCTTAATTAAATTAGCGTTGCCAAACTTGAACACATCTTCCCGCCTTCTTTGTTTCTGAAGCACAAATCTCAATGCAATTATTAACAAACTCAACCATCTCCTGATTTTCTCCTTAAATATCATGAATTCATCTAAAATTTTACTACTCCTCATTTGTATTCCAATTATTCCTTGAATGAGCTGATATCAAGGTTAAATAACTTTTTCCATATATTTTAAACACTTCATTTCTCAAAAAAACTCTTCCTTTTTGAGAAAAATGACAGAGTAGCAAAAGAAAACGATTTATTTTTTTAGGTTACAACCTCTTTCATCAAAATTATTTTGAGAGGATGAATGTTTTACAAAAATACGTCCAGACTAAATTATTCAAATAGTTTTATCAAATTAGGCCAAAGAGATCCATATTTAACGCGACAAAAACCAATTCTTCACAGATATTCCAAGAGAGGTGGTCAAGAGGGTAATTCTCCTAATCGACAGGCCCTTCGATAAAAAGATGCTTTATTCGTACCAGAGAATTTGAGTCTCAAAAAAAAAAGTTTGGATATTCTCTTCTGGAGCATCTTCCAAAAATAGATCTTTGTTTCTTTTTCAGCTCTCGATAATGAAACTGAAAGGAAATCACTTATTCAGGTTTCGAAAAGAACACTTGAAAAAATTCTGAATTTGCAACGTGAATGTTTGTTTCATATTTCTCCAACTCTTCTTGCAAAATGAATAGATTTTTTTTCGAAAGAAATGTTTCAAAAGATGGACAGACTATGGCGGAATGGACTAACAATATGTGTATAATTTTCTTCATCGTGTATTTTTATTTGAACTCTCCATCTTCCCTCGTGGAGTCAACTCCTTTTTTATTATTATTCTCTTCTGGCATCTTTAAAAACTTTTTTTGGAAAAATAAAAAAGGCTTTGAGTGATTTCCCTCTTATCCTCGGATATCCTTTTGTTTTTTCCTGTGAACTGACTTGGATACCCCTTTTATAGCAAGCAAAAATTTTGGTCTTCTGAGAGTCCATAATCGAAGTGCTGTGATACTTGAAAATAGAGTTATCTCGAGACTTTCAACAAAAAGTTATTCTATTCCTGAATAAATAAAAAACAAGCAAGACTTATCATCAATCTGCTTTCTTGGACAACAAATATTCAGTACATTTCAATCCATTACATCATTCAGTTTTGAGACCAAGTCTGATGGGAGATTTTTATTGACAATATATTTTTTTGGTGAGTGAAGCTGATTTTAATCCATTAATCTTTTATTTCTCATTTTGAAAAATCACATACAATATCTTAATCGTGTCCAAACTATCATTAAACCTTTCATCTTTGATTTTCTTCAGACGATTTTCTCTTTCCTATTCAATTCTATCAATTCTGACAGGAGGACTATTTTTGGCCTGGTCCAAACTTCAAGGAGGAAAAATCAAATTAAGAAATTCAAATAAAACTTTAATCATTTATTCCATCTTGACAACAAATTCGGAAAAATTCTTCTCCCATTTCTGTGTCTTTTTGGATTCCAAAGCAAATCATTTGAGCGTTTTTCTGAAAAAGTACAGGTTTGACATTTTCCCAGGACCTCTCCATTTTTCGAGTCGTTTGAATCTCAAAATTTATAAATTATTTTGTCCGTCCATCAAGGCTTTCCAGCTTCAGACCTATTATTGTTGGCAAATAACAACATTTTCATAGTGTAAAAAACAATTCACTAAAAATGGATCTTGAAAAAAAAATAGCAAAACTCCAAAATTGATTGCTATCCATTCTCCTTAGTTTATCCTTTATCGCAACAGAATCAGAAGGAAATTTAATCCCTCAAAAAATAATATTCTCAAACAAAATCCATCTTAATTCAAAAATTCCTTTGTCAATTTATGAAAAAAAAACTTTAAAAAAGAATTTGAGAGAAAAACTTTCTCCGCACCATCAGTTTCGAGCCGTAGAGAAAAAAATGGAAACAAAACATTTTGATATATATAATCAAAAGTTTATTAATTCGTCGCCATCGTGTCAAATTTTAACAAGAAATTTAAATAAACAATTTCTTGAGTTGTTTAATTGGATTTTCAACAAAAATGAGAGTTTAATATTAGATTCTTCTTCCTTTAATTTCTTCTAAATGAACAACGAACTCACAAATCTTGTTGCCACAGTCAGTGTCTTATCTTACTTTGTTTCATGATTTTTTTCAACTTTCTAAAATCCTCAGTCTTCCTTTTTCTTCCGAAGGAAAAAACTCTTCCTATCTTCGATTCATTCAAAATTCTTCTCCTGGCGAAATCAATAAAAAACATCAAACACAGATGATTTCTTTGGAAGTCAAGATTTTAGCTGAAAACTGACTAATCATCTGAATCTCGTGCAAGTTTATCAAAATTTTAATATCCCAATTAAATTTTTATCAAAACAAAAACAAAGAGTTTTCCTATAAATAGGTTATTGGTTTAAAATTTCATTTCGAATTCCTGAGTGACATCTTAATTTTGTTGTCTTTTTAAAACCCATTTTTTATTTTCAGGGAGTTGTCTGTACATCCATCTTCAGAAGAGCCAAACTTTCTTCAACGCTCACATTAATCTTCAAAAACTGTTTTGCAAAATAAACGGCGGGAAAATTTTTCCAATCTTCCTTTACTGACTTTACAAAATAAAATGCTTTACTCTTTCGAGGTCTTAATCTTGATTTTTGTTGACATTTCCTTGTAAGCATAAAATTTCCTTTGCCAAGGGTCTGACCTGGCCAAACCCCTCCTTTCTTTCATCCCAAATACTTATTTAAACATGGAGTGAGGATCATGAAATTTTTTGTTTTTCGAAAGAGGTTTCCATGACATCTTCAATTTGATTCATATAGTTTAATCCTATCAAAATTGTTATAAAAATTCTTTAACCGTGATTAATAAGGCTGTTAGCCATCTAATTAAAAACCTAGTTCAAGCTGAAGAACCCTTACCTCTCCCATAATCTCCCCATTCAATGGTCCAATACAACGAAAGTACTCTTCAAGACGATCTCCTTGCCTCTGTTGCCCCAGCTGAAACGCAATCAGTCCTCCAAAGGCCTCTTCGTGAGACAGGATGGCGCTGGGTCGCTCTTATCCTTATGAACTTGCTTGTTATGGGCGATTTTATCTCAATTGATAATCCCCAACCTCTAGAAACACAAATCGAAGAAATTTTGAATATAGATTCTGAGGAATACAGCCTGCTCTATAGTGTCTGGGCTTTTCCTAGTATTATTATCCCATTCTTCGGTGGTTACCTCACAGATAAACTTGGAGTAAGACCAGCTCTACTCATCTTTAGCGCTGCTCTCATCATCGGACAATTTGTCTACGCTTATGGTGGCTACCTTCTCGACTTCAAATGGATGCTTATTGGAAGAGCAATCTATGCTATTGGAAGCGATCCTTTAAATGTTGCTCAAATCGTCATCACCAACAAATGGTTCATGGGTAATGAAGTCGGCTTTGCCATGGCCTTGGGAACTACTGCTTGCGGCATTGGAAGAGCTTTAAATAGTTATCTTGTGCCCAAAATCTACGACATGACTCAAGACCTCTTCAGTCCCATGTTGTTCTCTGCTCTCACCTGTGTTGTGGCAGGTATAGCAGCAGTTTTAATGGTCATTCTTGATAGAGCAAATGAAAAAACTGAGCTCCTCCCTGAAACTGACTCTGACAACGCAGCCGACGAAGAAAAAATGAGCTTGAAAGACATCAAATATTTTAGCTCCCTAACTTGGCTCCTTATTCTTAACTTTGGTTTAACCAATGGAATTTTCTATAGTTTCAATGCTTTTACTAACGACTTGTACCATGTGAGATACAACTTTACAAACACAGAAGCTGGATTAATTATCTCGACCAGTTTTATCATTACCTCTGTCTCATCGACGTTCTTCGGAAAGATTGTCGATAAACGTGGCAAAAGAGCCACGCTTATCATGTACAACTCCCTCTTAGGTGTCCTTGCTTTTGCTTTCTTCCTCCTATATCCAGAGTCCAATAAGAATATCATTACCGTCATCCCTCAAGTTCTCTTTGGACTTTTAATCGGTATCAATGATGCCGCCACATTCCCATCACTTCCTTTCATTCTTGAAGAAAAATACCTCGGAACTGGATATGGCCTTTTCTTTGTCATCCAAAACGTCCTTGTCCTTGTCTTCCCTCCCTTGGCAGCTATCATCCAAAGTCAAACAGAAGAAACCCAAGACGGGTTCTTCTGGATGTACATTTTCTTTGGAGTTGGAATGATCATCACCTTCTTGGAATCTATTCTGTTGCTTATTAAAGATAAGAAAACTGGCAGAGTCTTGGATAAAACTATCGTCACTGATGATGATGTTGCTTCAATGCGGGCCACCGTTCTCGAAGGTAAACAAAGTGACATAGATATCAGAGGAAAATACAAAGCTAGTGCTCTCAGCAGTTTTAAAGACAGCGACACTAGTAGCGTCAAATCTACTCTATTAAATTCGTAAATGAATAACCAGCAATATCATGTATCCATATATTAAATACATATATTTGTGTCTAAGCTTGATAACAGTCAGCGCACATCATGCACTGTTGTTTTTTCTAGCTTTTGATAGTAATGAGCTTTGCATACATTCTATCGGAATTATGTATGTCTCTTAATCGTATTGCCTCTCATCTAGGTACATATAGGCTTAGGAGTAAGTTATTATCACTTTATATATAAAAAATTCACTTTAACAAATGTTTTTTTCACTTTGCTTGCTGCTGTTGATTGACTAAAAAAAGTTCTCCTTTTAAGAGCTACTGAGAATTCTCAATGATTTGAGATTCAAACCCAAAAATATAATTTTATAATAACAGCAACAACCACTTTTGGGGGAACAATAAAAATAGCTTTTTTCGAGATCAAAATGAAAATATAGTTTTGCAGTTTAA
>Ga0182738_1007029_pt1 | contig 11517 bp, 9 predicted proteins | sample eDN5th30CBELigMG_FD_128876 | JGI IMG/M metagenome (GOLD analysis project Ga0182738, IMG submission 128876) | Enriched Miracle-Growth compost microbial communities from Emeryville, California, USA - eDNA 5th pass 30_C BE-Lig MG (version 2)... ...
TGCTAACTGAAAGAAAAATTAATTTTCCTCATTTATCCTTGTGAAACCCCTCTGTCATAAAGTCAAACCGATATTCAATAGACTTTTCCATTATTTATTGCGAGATATCCTTCGAATATTCGAAATCTCACCATCTACAGAACCCTTCAGAATGCCTCCTAGCTCTTAATAGCTCTTGTGATTCTTCCATTTTCCAAAATATATTGATTTCATACAGAAAAAACTCTTCGTTTTTCGGCCTGTGTTTTAAATAGAAGGATTCTTCTCTCAATTTCTCAAGGCTCACGTCTGTATACTCCTTTCTGGAACCACTACCCTCGGAACTAGGCGTTCTTTCCAACACATAAAATTCAAATACTCAAAGAAAAAGAGTCTAAATTAACATTTTTGGCTTGATTTTATCGTCTCAAATCTCAGAAAGCTTCGCAATATTATGAAAGCAATTCGGCGAGTTTCAATAGGGTTCAAAGTTTTTGATAGGAAGGTGATAATTCCATATGGAAAAACTTGGATTTCTAGGTTTAATAAAAGTAACTTGAGAAGGGATGCGTTTCTTTCTAGAAAAGCTAAAAATTAAATTTATTTTTTTGATTAATTACATCATTAAATCTTTGATTGTGTCGTTTGAGATCCAAAAGGATTTTTATATCCAAAATTTCTTTTCTTCATCTCAAGTTGCCAATCTATTTTTGATGTTTAAATTTATTGATTTCTTGAAGAAATTCAATGTCTGGTTGCCACTGTTCTGAGAATTCGTTTTCATTCAAACGCACTTGAAACCACAAAGACTCCCTCCTAGCAGATTATAGAACTCTACAAAGCTTATATTAGAGAACATAACTAATAAAGAGTTTGAACCAACGTTGTCAAAAACTAACTGATGCCATATGTTACGATACGCCCCATCCTTATTGTTTTCAAGCAAAATTTAATTCAATTTAAATATCCTTCTAGAAGCTCAGGTAGAATTTTTCAAATAACATTAATATGACAGATACAGCCCAGTTAATTATCATAAATCCCACTCTTCAAATTTGCAATCTAGCTCATAAAAATTCTTGATAGATACCTTAGAGAATAATTCTTTTCAAACTGTTGAGAAAAATTGGAATTGAATTATCTGAGAAAATTGACAATCTCTCAGAATCTAGCAAGAGTAGCTGAGAGATAATTTATCAGTTGAGGCCTTTTGTGGAGCTTTATTGATATGGAAAGAAAAGAAGCAGGATGAGAAATGAAACAAATTGATTAATTTGGGCAAAGATATTCGAAAATTCTATATTTACAGAACTTTCTTTAAAATTGATTTTACAATAAAGGATAGCTTTATCGTCATTTCTTGAATATTTTTCGATTTTTTCCATCTGACACTATTTCTTGACTTGTTTGCTCAATATTTTTTATTTTCGAAATTCTGAGAACTTAATAAATTATAAACAATTTCAACTTCGTCCAAAGACACCAATACCTCCAAAAAAGTACTTTTATTTATAAATCTTCGGTATTTGCCAAAAACTCTGTTTTATTTTTTGGCTCCTACAAAAGAAACTTGATAAGATTGATTTCATTTAAATTTGACTTTAGAAACTTTCATTTTGAGTTAGAAAGCATTGACTTCCCAATCTAAATAATTGTTTGAGCAACGTGAATAATTTTTTTCTCTTAAAGATAAATACCCAGTCTTGATGAAGAAATCAAGTTGAAATAGAAATCTTATAATCTCAGTAAATTAATAGAAGTGCGAATGAGTCCAAATAATCTCTTGATCACAGTGAATAAATTCAAAATCAGGAAATCTGGATGATAGATTTAGTATGAAGATTTTTGCAGATTTGAATCTAAGCCTTTCAATGACAAATGTTTAATTTTCCAATTTGAATAATTTTACGGGTTCTTTGAAAATTTCTTTATGATGAGAAAAAAATTTTTGATGTGCAAGCTTGAATCAAAAAGATTTTTTAATCAAATCTGATTGTATTTTCGGTTTTGGACTTTTTGACATAATCCAAAATAATTCTTCAAAAAGCTCGTTTCGGAAAGAGAATTTTAATTTTATTTGTTTTTGTTTGTTTCCAAACTTGAAAAAAATCCCAAATATTTCTTGAGAAGTCACATCAAAATATTTTTGAAAAAAAACAAGATCAAAGAGAAGATCAAGAAAATAAAAAAAAGACTTATTTCCTCAATTGGAAAAGTGTTTGACCATCTTTCGAAACTTTTTATTTTTTTCTTTTCAAAAAAATTTTGTTAACTTGATTGAGTTGAGAAAAAAAATTTTGAGTGGAAATTATTTTAAAAATAAGACTTTGAACAGAGTTTTTGAGGTCCCACAAAATCTCCAGACATTCAAGGAAATTTTTTTGGTCCAGTTTTTTCTAAACTTGACTGGAATCCATGAAACCCCGAAAATCCCTTTGAAAAAAATTCGAGAAAAAAACTCCATTTTTTCTGAAGAAAATTTTGCAATATCCATCTTTTGTATTGATTCGCTGAGCCAAAGTTCAAATTTTCAAAAGGACTCAAAAAGTTTTCCGAAATTTCTGACTGGAAAAAAGTTGACACAAAAATTTCCCTTCTGGCCCAGAAAAAAATTCTGCCTTGCTCTATTTTCTCCATCATCCATCCCCTTTCTCGCTCCTCATCAGGAAACTCCCAAAACTTTACTGACTTATTCCCCAATTCACTCCTCCACAACCTCAAAACTTTCATCAGAGTCCCTCTCTCCTTAGTCTCAAAAATTTAGGGTAAACTTTTCCCCCTCTCCTTTGCTCACCCTGGATGTATAATCTCCCAATAACACTACATTAAAGGTAAATAAGAATAATATGCATATTTTATCCTCAATCATCAGATTTAATTTGTGGACAAGTCATCCATAAATCTCGATGAAATCAAATTAGCCTACATCATATATTGAATGAATATGGACTTAAAATTATTCGTAATCTCGGATTGAAACTAATTGACTTGATTCCCCTAATAAAGATCCACCTCATATCTACGGCTCGCATTTTTGGGCCTTAATTTTCCCACCCTCCTAAATCTGAAACTCCCTAGAGAGGACTTGCCTCCTTATTCTCTCAAACTCCTTTTCCCTTGACTAGCTATTGAGAAATCCATCCATTCTCCTTTGCTTTGCTCATTTTTAATGAAGAATTTCCTTTATTGTAAGCTAATCCTTTCAAAACTTTGTCTCAATAAAAATGTTTCGAAGAAAGGCAAAGCCTTGAAAAAGAAAGGTCTAAGAAAGACAAGGCGGGAATTTAGAAGTTCCGATTCTATTTTACTTTGCCAAAAAGGCGGCTTTTTCAGGACTAATCGTGAACAGAATCAACGAGGAAAGAGAGGATTTATTCAGAAAATTGTATTAAAATAAAACGGGTTAACTTTTTTGAAGCTTGAATTAAAATTTTACTAAAAATTAAAGTGATTAGCAGCCAAAAAGTGTATCTATCCTCCCTTGACTGAGCATATCCCTTTTTCAAAAGAGGACCCTTGATGGGGCCTTTTAATACCCAATTTCGATGTTTTCTCCCAAGAACAAAGATTTTATGGCGTTTCTAAAGCCACATCAAAAAAATATTTTTGATTTACAAACGACTTTCCATAAAATTTCGGGCAACGCCTCTCGTATAAAAAAAATTTAATTCAAATTTAAAGCAAGATTCAACTTAATATTTATAGCCTTACCCTACCGAATCAAATATAAATAAAATAAACAACAAATAATCCTCAATACATCTCTTTACAACTTCAAACAGCCAATGACTCACAATAACGACTATATCCCACCTCAAGCTTACCTTTACTTCCCTTCTGGTACCTCAAATAACCTAATCCTCTTCTGACATTTTCATACAGAACATGACCGTAAGACCAAAAACTCTCGTGGTATTTTCGATGGAAACACTCAATTCGATGCCAAAGAAATCGAACTTATCGCTGACTTCAGATTGTACGCTCATAAACATGCTTATGCCTTAAAGCCATTGTAAATTTTCTCATAAAAAATTCCAGAAAAAATAACTCTTTACCCCAGATGGACTGACAATATGATCCTCAGATTCCTTCAAGCCAACGAATTCAAAATGCAAAAAACTTTGGTCTCAGTCAAAGAACACACTCATTGGAGAGAAACTCATCTCCCTGTCAAAATGGACTCTAAACTCGAAGAATTCCTCAACTCTGGCTTCCTCTATGTCCATGGCAGAGATCATAAATTCAGACCTATTGTTGTCTTCAATGTCTATCAAATGGATCCTAAAACAGTACTGGTTTAATTCAGACTTCCTCTCTAATTTCTGATTCAGGTTGATATGGAGCTTGTGACTAGAGCCCTTACCTTCTGGATGGAATATATTATTTCAGACTGGATGCTTCCTGGTCAAATTGAAAGCTGGATTTTTATCTGTAATATCAAAGGCATGGGTCTCTCCACAATGGCTGTTCCAGTAAGAGAGCCTTTATTAAAATTTTAACTTATATTTCAACCTCATAGTCTGTGAGAAAGCTTTTTGGATATCTTCAAGCAAACTTCAAATGCAGACTTCACAAGATCTTCATTATAAATGCCTCTGCTGGTATCTATGCCCCTTGGCAAATTGCAAAGAAATTCTTGGACGGTGATACAGTTGAAAAAGTTAATTTTTATAAAACACAAGTCCCTAAAGACCTCTTTTATAAAATTAACCCTGATCAAGTCGAACAACAGTTCGGCGGTAATGCCCCTAATTGTACCCAATACTGGTAAGAAAATATTCCGAGGGGCTCAAAGCTTATCTTTTTGAAAGGCCTCCGAAGTTCAGCTCACCAAATTACTTTGTCTCCGATGAAGAAAAAAATAAATTTCTTATCACTGAAGAAGAATATAGAAGACGTTACCAATTCGGCCAACTCAAGAATATGAGAATCAATAAAAATTTTACTTTTGGAATGGGATCCTTCGTGACTCCTAGAGATGAGGAAAAAGTTCAAGAAAGTCTTAAAATGTCAGGATCTTTCGGTGGAAGAATGAACTTGAGACCACTCTTTAGTGAAACAATCATCTTCAATCCTTGGATAAAACAAATAAGATGTGAAGAATTTGTGGAAAACTATGATCAAGAAGAAAATACTGATTATGTTGAAGAAGACATGAATGAAAATTTCAGGCATGAAACCCATGAAGTCAAAGCTTTTGAATCTTATTTCTTATAAATAATATTCTTTGGATGTACATTTTTCATTCTTTTCTTCATGGTAACATTGTCAAGAGTGCTGTTCTCAATTCAAATTCGAGTCCATATTTAATAAATTTGTATATATTAACAGTATTCGATTCGAATTTGAAGCTCATGTCAAAGTCTTTTTGTATATATAGTCATTCTTAAACTGTCTTTTTAGCTCAAAAGCTCATCCTCGAAAGGATCTCGAGAATAAACTATCGGCTGATGTCCAATCCAAAACATTTTCGAGGTTTAAATTTGGCCCGAATCTTCTTTTCACTGAATTAGAAATGAATTAAATTTCTCCTCATTGCTCAAGACTAAATTTCTTTTTATTTATCGCTTATGCATGTGACAAGATGTTGATCGAATAATGACTACTGATATCTATAAAGAACATTTTGGATGTTTTCATCTTTCTAAAGGACAGAAAAAACCATTCAATAATTTTTGCTCGAAAATTAAAAAGAATAAAACCAATTTCTCTTTAAAACCTGATAAATTATGTTCCAAATTTATAAAATAAATCTCTAAAAATTAATTCTGATCTTGTGTCAAAGAAAATTAAACCGCATATTCTTCTCTGATTAAATCATTAAAAAAACAAAATAGCCCTAAATTTTGCCTGGATTTCGCCTCAATATTTAAAAGGAAACAAATTTTTCGGTGAATTACCCTAAATTATTCCTTCTATTTTTGGAACTTTCTGTTCAAAATTACTCCTCATTCAAATCCTTACATTCAGTAGACGACAGCTGCTCCATTCTTAGCTATTTATCCTCCTTCTACAAAGCGTCTTTTTGCGATTTAAGACTTCATGCATGAATTTTCAAAGCTTATTCCTCTTTATATTCTCTTTACATTTCAATATCAACCAAAAAGTTACACCATTATTCAACCCCCAAGGGGTGTCTGACTAATAACCTCCTTTATTCATTGATACAACCAGAAACGATCAATTTCTTGACTTCTTATTGCCAAAACACCTCATGAGTGTTCTTATTGCTTTCATCAGCTCAACTCAAAGAATTTGTAGGAAATTTTTTTTCAAAGGCTCTTCGCAGGATCAAACTACTCCAAGGAAGCCTTAAGACCACTTTAAGCTCAATAATTTCATCATTTGTCTCAATAACTCAATTATCGATTTGTTTTCTATTTGGATTTAAAATTCAAGACTTGAATTGTTTTATTTTTGTTCAAATGAGGTTTTATGCTCAAGACAAAAGGTTGATATGAGATTATTCAAAAGATGTTAAACAAGGCAGATGGACTATATGATAGGATTTTCTTTCACTTGGTTTATCTGACAAGAGAGTAATTTGGTGAGTGCGTCAGATTCTATGATTTCTTGACGTGTCGATTAGTCAGTAGAATCTGATTAATTCTTTTGGTTACTCAGGGAAATTTTCTCCTCTTGAGACTTCATCTCCGATATCCTATCATTCCTTACTCTCTTTAACTCGCTTCTTTATTCCGTTTGAATCGTCCAAAGTTAGAGAGATTTGCTATGAGAAGAGAGATTTCTTCGAATTCTTCTCTCAATTGAAAAGGAGAGTTGTAACTTTTTGAGAAAAGGGGCTTCCTATGTGCAAGATTATGGTTGGAAAATCTCTGGTAATATGATGAACAAGAAAAAAATTCAATTCTCAGACAAATAGACTCAATTTATTGAAATTTTTCTGCCTTTAAGCAAAAGATTTTTTGAGGACTCATTATCATTCCTTCCTAACCCCAAGTTCCATTTCTTATGAAAATTTTCCCAAGACGAGCTTGAAGGGTACGTATTATCTGAGAAAATATTCTTAGTTTTTACTCCTCTAAAATGAAAATCAAACAACCGGAGCGAAAAGTTTTAAATTTTTGTTGATTTAAAATTTTCTGTCAAGGGTCGAATTCTCGCTTTCGTTTAAAAATTTTAAGGTCAGTATAATTAATCATGAAAGGGTTTTCCAGGAAAACACAGATCTGTCTTCTTTTAATTCCTTCCTCTACCATCCTCTACCTTACTTCTTCACAAGAAACACCCAGAATCTGACCTCTACTTCTCCTATCTCGAAGCCTTCATTCCTTGAGAATTTTTTCGTTTCCCTTAGTCTCAAAGCCTGATAAAAATCTCACCATTTCCTTATGAATAACAAAGGCAACAATGCTAGTAAACCACCTCAAAAAAGAAGAAAAGCGAGCCTATTTTATTCTCGATAGATTTAATTTGTGGATGAGTAACTCTTGAATTCTGATGAAATCAGATTCGCCTGTCTAACATATCGAATATTGACTTAAAATTATTTTCAAGATTGACTTAATCTAGAATTAAAGCTGGCTTGCTTGATTTCCCTCATATATTCGCCCCATTTCCATGACTCGCGACTTTCTACAGAAATTTTACCTCCCTCCTAATTTCCCAACTCCTTCCCTTCTTTCTCGTTAAATCCTGAGTAAGTCTCAAATATTCTCATTCGGTTTCTCATTCTCTCCCTCAAAAGTCGTCCCTTTATGCTTATCCTACCAGAATTCCGTTAAACTTAGCTCGATTTTCAAACATAAACCAGCCTTCAAGCATCTAAATTCAACACAGGCGAGCAAAAAAATGAAAGTCTGTGCTCTTATGTGATGTATGAGACTTCACAATTTCCCCTAAGAATGTTCGAAAAGAAACTGCGAGGAAAAAGACGACTTTAGTTGGTGCCCTCGTCTGAATTTTTTCGACGAGAAGAGAAAAGAAATAATTTGATATCGTGCACTGATATTCTTAAAATTGCTTTAAAATTATGGAAATTTAAAATTTGAAGCTTGAATTAAAATTTTCCTGCTACAAGTTTGATTAAACTGATCAGAGGCGGAATTCAATCTATCGCCTATTTTCCAGAATCACTCTTTACTTATCGCCTTTCCCTTGTATTTTCTGACCATAAGAAAGCCCAATAAGCGTTTCAACCTGATACCTCAAAAGGCAAAGGAATTGTCAAGCGTTTCTCAAGTTTTTAATCTTTCTGGTTTTCCGTCCATTTTGATTCACAACGGGTTATCCATAAATTTTAGGGCAATTTTCCTAATAAAAAAGAATTTAAAACAAGATTCAACCTTTCAATATTTAAAGCCGAAACTTAATTAATAAAAGATAACAAAAAACACAATAAATAATCTTCAACACATATCTTCAACCCTATCTCCTTGTCTCGAATGACCCACAATAACGATTATATCCCATCTCAAGCTTTCCGTTATTTCCCTTCTGGTACCCTCAATCTTCATAACTCTTCTGATCCTTTCATAAAGAAAACGACTGTAAGACCAAAAACACTCGTCATATCTTTGATGGAAACACTCAATTCGATGCCAAAGAAATCGAACTTATCGCTGAATTCAAATCTTATGCTCAAAAACACGCTTATGCCTTGAAACCATTGTAAACTTTCTCTTCATAAATCACATCAAAATTAACTTTAATTCAGATGGACTGATGCTATGATCCTCAGATTCCTTCAAGCCAACGAATTCAAAATGCAAAAAACATTAGTTTCAGTTAAAGAACACACTCACTGGAGAGAATCTCAACTCCCAGTTCCTATGGACTCTAAACTCGAAGAATTCCTCAACTCTGGTTTCCTTTATGTTCACGGCAGAGATCATAAATTCAGACCTATTGTTGTCTTCAATATCTACCAGATGGACCCCAAAACTGTAAGAAAGATACATTTCAAGAATTTCTCTAATATCCCTTGATTAGTTTGATATGGAAGTTGTTACAAGAGCTCTGACTTTCTGGTTGGAATATATCATTTCTGACTGGATGCTTCCTGGCCAAGTCGAAAACTGGATCTTTATTTGCAATATCAAAGGAATGGGTATCTCCACTATGGCTGTCTCTGTAAGATTCAATCTGCCCTTCAAAATTCCTTATCTTTGAACCCTAGTCTGTGAGAAAACTCTTTGGATATCTTCAAAGCAATTTCAAGTGCAGATTGCACAAAATGTACCTTATCAATGCTTCAGCTGGTATCTATGCTCCTTGGCAAATCGCAAAGAGATTCTTGGATGGCGATACTGTTGAAAAAGTCAACTTCTATAAGACTCAAGTCCCTAAGGATCTCTTCAACACCGTCCACCCTGATCAAGTCGAAGAACAGTTTGGTGGAAATGCTCCTAATTGCACTCAATACTGGTAATTAAAATTTCAAATTAATTGAAAACCTTATTCATCTAACAGGCCTCCTAAATTCAACTCAACAAATCATTTTGTGTCTGATGAAGAAGAAAATAAGTTCCTCATTACTCAAGATGAATATAGAAAACGCTTCCAATTTGGCCAACTCAAGAATATGAAAATCAATACAAACTTTACTTTTGGAATGGGATCTTCGATTCTCAAGTTCACAACTCCCAGAGACGATGATGAAGGAGAAGGTGAGGAAATGGAAAATCCTTCTCCTCTTCGTGTTTCAGGAACCTCCAATGATAACCCTAGAGCTAGTTTGAGATCGCTCTTTGGTGAAACTCCTTTAAATAAAGTTGAAAAACAGTTCAAATTCCAAGAATACGTTGATTATAACGCTGATGAAAATACTGATTACGTCGAAGAAATGAATGAAAATCTTCGATATGGTCAAGAAAGACATGGTGTCAAATCTTTTGAAGCCTATTTCTTGTAAAAGAAATTTTTCTTTCAATTTTCACTCATCATCTTTTTTGGAGAGTCGTTTTCTATTTTTAATAAATCTTTTGTTGTGTATATAAACCTTTTGTGCAAAAAAGGAAGAGAGAGTATCAAAATTTCCTCCTTTAATTCATTTTGTTGTATCTTATTATAAAATATCGATTTCATTTGGATATTAGTATATCGATCACTTATTATACCTTTGATTTCCTCTGTACATACCCGTAAATAAAATTCCCTTCTTTGAAATTTTTTCTTCAGAAATTTTCTTTCCAGATTTTCGCTGACTGGCTTGAAAAAAAAGGATAGAAAAATATTAAAATAAATCTCCAGAGCATTTAAAGCCTCCATTTTTAGAGTCTATGGACAATATAGGCCTTTAGTGACGCCGAGTCAGCTTCCGTACCTATAATATTCCAAGCAAATTACTGGATCCTCTTTTGATGTTCATCCTCCCCCTATAAAAAATTGTGGGTCTGAGGGGATGAAATCTCGTAAAAAGTGCAATTTTCTCAAAAGGGATGATAATGATGGAGGATGAAGATCATAGAAAAGAGAGTTTATTAAAAAAAAAACTTTTTTTCAGAGATGTTGGAATTTTTCTCAGAGAAGATCGAATCCAAAGACATCCATATGATCGTCCTCTGATTCTGGCTACCAAAATTTAATTTGTCTTTGAATTTTGAACCTCTTCCCCTATTTTTGATTTTTTAATTCGACCCCATTTCAATTCTTTATATTCATCCGCTATAGATTTGTTGAGAAATCGAAATCACAAAAAAATATGAAATCAAAGAAAAATAAATTTTTGCTCTGCATTCTGATGAAATAAATTTTTCTTCACTTCGAAAAAAAAATGAATAAAAAAATAAAACAATTTTTTTTCCTCAGAAAACTAGAAATTCTCAAAATATAAGCATTTTTTATAAATCCCTATTCGCTTGTATTTCGTCCCCCAAAATAAAAATTTTTGGGGTCTGAGGGGATGAGATGTTATAAAAATTCTGAAAATCCCGTTTGGGATGAACTTTATAGGGGATGAATATCAAAAGAAGATACAGTACATTGGGTGGTGTTCTGTAACGCTCTTGATACCGTCCGCTAGGACGCTGGAAAATTTCTCTTTAAAATATTGATTTCATAAAATTTTGGCTCATCATAATTCTTAGGAGCATCACGACTTGTCACCTCAAGGAAGAAAGAAGTTTTAGTTGAAGAAAATAATTCTCAGTCAGGAGCTAGGGGGTGAAAAATTCCAAAGATAATAAAGAATTATAAGTTCAGATCTTTGACAAGATACTAAAAATGGAGCTAAAGAATCTCTTTCATTAAATAAATAAAACTCTTGGGGTGAGCTAAAGACATAAATTTATATTTATCAGAATTTGTTTGGTCGATGATTATTATTTCTCGCCTGAAATTATCCCTCGCCTTCATTTGTCATTTTGCCAGAGATACCCTGCATATATCAATTTAATAATTTTAACTCATAATCTTTCTGCAAGGATTTCTTTGCTTCCTCACCTTCGACTGCCTCAACATCTTCCGATTGCAATCTATTTCTCAAATTTCTCTTCTGAAATATCCCAAATTCTCTTACAATGAATAGAAGCAACCAGACAAATTCTTGTTTATTTTTTGCAGTCAAGGAATCCGAAA
>Ga0182738_1007032_pt1 | contig 11515 bp, 11 predicted proteins | sample eDN5th30CBELigMG_FD_128876 | JGI IMG/M metagenome (GOLD analysis project Ga0182738, IMG submission 128876) | Enriched Miracle-Growth compost microbial communities from Emeryville, California, USA - eDNA 5th pass 30_C BE-Lig MG (version 2)... ...
AAGGTTAGATTTTCTGATATTATAATAAAATTTCTGAGGATTCATATTATCCGAAAAGAATCTTTCCAAACGATCCCATATCCTCCTTGTCCATGCCTCTTCTAAAAAAACTTCAATTTTACATTTTTCTCAAACGTCTTTTTGCTAAATTTTAGATTTGCATAATATTTCTCGTGAAAAAACACTCAAGTGCAGGGGTGGAAAAACCCCCAAATTTATCTGGGACCCCAGATTTTAGAGGTTAGCTTCTGAAAAGCATATCGAGGACATTCACAAGAATTCCTCTAGAAAATAAGGTAATTTTTATCCCAATTTTTTTTTCAAATCTAGGAGGCCCAGAAAAAGGCAAATTTTTTTTTCAGATTTTTTCCACCCCCTGTTCAAGGATCAGGAAGAATTTGCTTGAAAAGGGATTCCCATTTTGACCTTCAAAAAAAATTTATTTATCAAGATTGAGTTAAAAGGAAAATAAATCTCTCACAATTGATCTGATCAAAATCCGTTCGTTATTCAACGATTGAAAATAACATTTTAATATAAGTTTAGAGATAATGGATGGCCTTCTCCTTTGTTTCTAAAATAACATTTTCTCAAAGCAAATGATATAAGATAAAATTAAGACTTGAATGAGACCTTATTTTTGGTACAGTATTGAGGTGAAAGTCTGCGGATAAATTTTATTCAAATATTACCATGAATCTTTTACCATCAAGTTATCATTTGGTAAAATTTTAGTCTCGAACTGATAAAATCATGGTTTGGAATTCAGACGTTGAGGATGTCACTATATTGAAGCAGATTAATACCATTGTCACCATCTTGTCAATTACAGGATCCTTGTGGGCGACCTATTATTCATCAAAGACCTTATCTGCTGCAAACGTATCAGTTAAATTCATATTTGCAATCACAATCTCAGACTTTCTCTTTTCAATTGCAAACCTGATGTCAATTTTTGAAGATAAGACCCTCAACACTCCTTTTTGTCATGTTGAGGCCGTCATTAGGCAATCCTCTTGGATTCTTTCTTTATTTTTCAGTACAGCCCTTGCTGTTTTCTGTTACAAAAGCTGCAATAAAGGTTATAGCTTCGACCAATCGCAATTCTTTAAACAGTCCTTGATGCTAGGTGGACTCTTATGCCTTATTATGACAACATTGTAACATTTCTTTTCATAAAGAAGTTAATTTTTGAAAAATAGGCCACTATTGACAAATTTTGTTGAGTATCAAAATTCGGACTTGTATTGTCAGATCACTTTTCCTCGTGAAGCTTCACGTGGCTGGATGTTAACGGTGAAATTACTCTATGTTGGAACTCCAACTATTTTGGGGACTCTGATAACATTCGGATCTTATTTACTCACAATAAAAGACATAAAATCCGCGTCAAAAAACAGCACAGCTCCTTACAAATTATTTTGGTACCCTGTGCTAATGTTTTTGACTTTTACTCCCTGCTTTTTGTACAGTTTTACAACAGCATATCTGAAGAGAAACGAGAATATTGTTATCAAAGCTTTGCATTTGACATTGACACATTCAATTGGGTTTACCAATGCTATTCTGTATGGAGTCCAGTTAAAACAAGCTGTTGGTAGATTTAATAGACAAAGGTTAACTCAAGAAAAATTTTTACTTGGATCCCCTCGTATTTCATCTGTCTATTGATGAGTAATTTTTTGTTATACTTCTTCTAAATAAACTAAATATATTTTTCTTTATGATCACTACTGATCTTCTATAAATCCCAGGGGAAAAAGATTTCAAATATTTCTGTATTTGTATTCTCGAAATAAGGTGCGAATATTGTTGAATTTTTATTATGGAGAAATATAAGGTTTAACTCAAATACAATAAAATTTAATCCTCACGAAAAACATGATTGGTCATTTTTCAGAGGGTGAGACGACCATATTAAAGATTGCTGATTACGCTGCATCCGTCCTTTCGCTACTGGGTGGTATCTGGACTTTATATTTCTGTCTGAAAATCAGATCAAACACGAACGTTACCCTTCAGATCATTTTTGCCATCACATTAGCAGATTTCTTGTACACATTTGGAAATTTCCTGGCAATGTTTGAAGGCGCCACAGCGAATGCCATTTGTTACATTGAATCCACCATCAGAGAGATTTCTGTCAGAGTGAGTCTGTTTTTCTCAACGTGCTTGGCTGTAGTAATCTATAAATCAACAAGAGTCGGAGTCCAATATGATTCCAGCGGTTATTTCAAGAATACCCTCAGAATTTGCGTCCTTCTTTGTGGCTATCTCGCAACTGCGTAAGTTCTCATTTTTGAGTTAATGCCTCAGTTTTTTTAAAGGTTGATGTTCAGTTCTAACATTGCAGTTGAACAAGAAGATACAAATTGCTATCTAAAAGTTGCAGAAGGTACTTCAGATAGTACTAGATTTATCGTTCAAACAATTTACATTGTCGCTCCGATGATAATTTGTTTGGTCATCATCTTTGCATCTTACGTTGCCACATTTTTGCAGATTCGAAGCTTAGATGAAAGCGTTGCTGAAGGAATGAAGGTTAAACCATATAGACTGTTTTGGTACCCAGCAATCGTCTTGATGATGTTTGTGCCCAGATTGATAGACAATGGAGTCAAACATTTGAATAATAATCAATCAGTATTTATTTTCAAGTTGATTCATATTATTGCAGCTCATTCGGTCGGACTTGCTAATGCCTTTGTCTTTGGAGCACAAATGAGATCATATTATAAAAGATATCAAAATTATCAGAGCGATCCTCTCGGAGGTGATTCATCCTTTTTAGGTGAATCCTTAGAAGAAGAAGATATAAGAAAATATAATATCTAAAGGGGTGAATGTGAGTTTACATAGATAGCTTTTTATTTTTAAATTCCTATTTATTGAGTTTGAGTTATTTTTTTACCATTACATACCTATTTATCCATCAAGAAATTTTTTTATGGTTTCTAAATGAATGAACGCTGCATCTTAAAAATATCATTTATCATTAAAATCAAGAGGAAAAATTTCTCTTAGTAACTATTTTGTTGAAATCGAAGGGGAAAAGAGCACATTTTATAGAGATAAACTAATAATAAAATTAATTCAAAGGAGCTACTTAAAGACATCGAGGAATTACAAAAATCCATGGTTTGGTATGTTTTCGAGTCGTTTGGCCAAATAACTCATCTCCTTGGATGCATCATTGTCCCTCTTTCCTTCTTGGGCTGCTTATGGACTTGTTATTTTTGTCTGAAAAGGAGAATTATGAACACTTTTCTGAAATATATCCTTGGGCTCACCCTTGCAAATCTCTTCTACACAGTCGCCAACATCATGTCGTTATTCAGAACTGGAGATCTTGATTCAAGATGCAAAATTGAAGGCGTTATCCGTGAGAGCTCTTGGATATTATCTTTGATCTTTGCAAGTTGCATTGCAATCCTCTGCTACAAATCATCCGCTTGCGACGGCTCTTCATTCAACCATAGCCGCTTTTTCAGGGCTTCTCTGACAGTGGGTTTTCTAGTTTGTTCCGTTCTGGTTTCAGGGTAAGAGATTTGAGGGAAAAAGTTTTCTAACTTTTAATGTGTAGACCTGTGTTTTTCAGCAATAATTTTCGATTTGTCAGTGGAACATTATCTTGCGCGATCAGCTTCAAAGAAGGAGCAACAGAAGCAGAGCAATATTTATATGAACTTGTATATGTGATAATACCAAATGGGATAGCTCTAATAATTGTGATATTTTCATATATTGGCACACTATGCAGAAAGAGAAAGAATGCAGAGTGGATTGAAGGAACAGGTGTGAGTATAAACAGGCTTTTCTTGTATCCTGCTGTAATGATGGTGGAGTTTTTGCCATATATAATTGGAAAGTATATGGGTGAGGATGGACAGGTTATGAGCATCGCATTGACCATAAACTTTGTTTTGACTCGCTCAATTGGATTTTTGAATGCGATTGTCTATGGTTCACAGATGAAAGCTTTTTCAAGGAAACTGGAAAAATTGCAAGAATCAATGACGAATTTCTCTTCGTTTATGTCTGAAGATAGAGGGGATTTTGATGAACAAGAACTCGTTATGCACCACAAACTTACTCGAACTAGTTTCTAATAAGAACGAACCTTTTGCTTTTGTACTTATCCATTTGATAAATAACTTTTTTTTAATTCATTAATTTATATTGTAGAATAGATAAAGCAATGAATAAATCCATTTTTTCAGCCATTTTTGTTGAAAATAAGCAATGTAAAGGATCTCGAATTTTGTTGATTTCAAAAAAATTGTTTAGATTTATTGTTCAGTTAATTGATCAGAAACAAAAAAGTAAAAATTATTTTTGAAATTCGGGTGTGACTCAAAAATTTCCAATGATGATAGTAAGATTTCAATACAAATGATAAATTTAGAAAATCAACAAAAATATTCATACAAAAAACTCATGAATTAATTTTATCAAGATTTTAATTACCAATTGATTTTGCATCTTCCAAAGATTTATTTCTAAAATATTTCACTTTTACTTTCACAATGGTTTGGGATAATCAAGAAGGAGTAGATCCTCACATTTTATTGACAATTCATTGCTTGGGAACTTCGCTTTCCTTATTGGGCGCCGTCTGGAGTGGCTATTACTTTGTGAAAATCGGTGGATTTCGAAACACATCGCTAAAGCTCATCATGTTGGTGATTCTGTCAGACTTGGTGTATGCAATTTCGAATATTATGGCGATATTTGATGGTTCAGGCCCTGACCTGAAACCAATTTGCTACATCGATGCATTTACAAGGACATGTGCATACACTTTGACATTATTTTTTGCAACATGTTTGGCTATCTTTTGCTATAAAAGTGTCAAGAATGAAAACTTTGATGCTGACAGGTATTTACGAAAATGTGTGATTATTGGAATCGTATTATGCATTTGGCTTACCGCTGCGTAAACATTTCTGTGAAAATTCACTCCTAATCTTTTTATATAGACCAATATTTGTGGAGAATATCAAGTATGCAAATGGAGATATTTGTTGTGATATCATCGTTGAGAAGCCAGATAATTTTACAACATTCTTTTTATCAATGCTTCATGGAGCTCTTCCAATTATATTGTTTATTTTGGTGTCTATTGGAGCTTACATTGCAACCTTGATTACGGTAAGAAAGCTGCCAAAAGAATCAGGGGATCTCAAGGCAAGTCTGAATAGACTCTTTTTATATCCAGCAGTTTTGTTTTTGATCTCAGTTCCAGGTTTAACGGAGATATACACAATCAATTTCACAATATCAAAAGAGGAAGATTTTCCACTGATGCAATTGGCGCATTTGTTATTTACACGTTGCAGTGGATTTTTTAATGCGCTCGTTTATGGAATGCAAATGAAGAGCTATTATCTCAAAAACCAAAGAGGAATAGGCTCAAATGATAACGATCTGAGTCAATATATTGGTCATGATGAAAGTTTTGATCCTTCCTGGAGAAAAACATTTTAGATCATTTTTTGTTGTTGTTGTTGATTAGAATTTTTTTATTTCATGTTGGAAATCATTTTTTTTCTTGTTTTCTATGAAAGAATGTCCTTTTTGATAAACTTATTCAAGAAATCGATGTTTGATTGAAGAGATAAAAACATATTGAAATCTCAAAAAACATTTCTCTAAAGTTTTAAAATTCTTTAAATTGGTCGGATCCGTTAAATACGGTTCGAAATTTTATCTTGTACCTTGGAGGTCAACAACAAATTTTTTTCAAAAAGGAAGAGGCCATAAGCTTTTTTGAAGCATTTTTAATCCCGTCTCCACAAAATAACTTCATCATAGAGTCAAGATTGCGTTTTTCCATTAACTCATTGAATTTTTATTTTTGGCTCGAAAATGAAAATAACCGTTTTGATATCAGCTATTTTTAATTTTTGAGAAATAATCTCATGCTTCCATTTAAAAACAGAGACACAAACAAAATTTTAATCCAATACAATACAACTATCAATCATGGAAGAGGAAGAAAAAGCGAAAGAAATCAAAATTGAAACAGGACCTCCTGTAGAAAATGAAGGTCCACCCCCAGAAAACCCTGAAGAACCCGCTGCACCCAAGGCTTCCAAACGAGAAAAAGTCAAAAAATTTATGAAAGGAGTTCTCTTGATTCTCCGACAATTTTCACATGATTATGCGACAAGAATTTTCTTGTTTGTGATGATGATTGCAGCTTTGCTCCTGGAGAATGCAATTGGTTTTGCATATGCCGTCGTGACAATTATATTACTGGTGACAGAAAGAAAGAATAATTGGACACATGGATGGATTTCCTACACGTCAATCAGCTTTGCCGTGTTTGGCGCCCAAATCTACTTTATTGCAACTCGGGATAGTCTGAGCAAAAATGGAGCGGACATCGCAAATTGGTTTGGTTTTGGGCTCACTGGGGGCAAAGCTGCCAGCGTTTTTGTGATCAACTTTTTCATATTTTTGGCGAGTATCCTCATTGGCTTGTTTATGTATTTGAAAAGCAATGTTCTGACAGACCTGGAATATAAAGAAGTTCAAAGGATATATGGCCCAGTTCTGAATAAAACTCTTGAAGTGGCTGAGAATCACGAATTTCAAGGTCGTTATAGTGAATATTCAGAATACCATAATAACGTGTCACCGAAACAGATGGAGATTTTGAAGAAAGACTTTGGGTCAATAAAACTTCAATTCTATTACAAAAAGTTCAACAGATTCCTGGAAAGACTGTATCACAAGCATGGGTATGAGCTTTCGTTATTTTTCTTGGTCATTTTGGCCTTTTACAATCTCAGCATGCTTTCCATTGTTTTTGTGGTCGTGGCCATCTACTTTTCTCTCCCTATAAAATGCTTCTATAACACAGAACCAAACAACAAGAAGCTGAAGCACCTGAAAATCAAATGGCGGGTCTTTTATGTGCTTATGGCTCTGGATATTCTGAGACAATACTTTTTCAGGATATGGTTCCCGCTCTCTTGGGATATCAATAAAATGTTGATTGATGAGCAATTTAATTGTGATCCAGATGGTGTGAACACCCGCTCATCTCTCGCTCAGTTTTCAAAGATGGACGATTACAGGGTTTGCGTGGATAGTTGGAGAGGATGGTTTACTCTTGATGTGACATCAACAGGCAGACTGTTTCTTTATTTCTTTACCCTATTTTTGATGGTCTGCTTTGATAAATACTTTGTTCCATACAAATTAAGCAGGTACAGGTATGAAGAAGGAGATGAGTTGGACTTTACCAATCCAAACAACAGAGGAATAATGGATCATATCCGATTCTTTTACTATTGCCATTTCTACATTATTCCAATGCTCTTGTTTATCGGAGTTGGTCTCAAGCTTAACATTACTGGCCAGTCAGACTTGATCGGAGCGATTTATTTCTTTGTGGGGCTTGCGGTTCTATACAGCTATAAAAGACTGCTGAGAACAAAGAATCTGGTCTGGCGATCAATCGAAACACTGAACAGTGTGGTTTTGCTGTTGGTTGTGATTTTCCAAATGCCCTTAATTGACTGTCCAATTGCTTTGGAGAACCGACATTTTATTTCGCTCAACGAATGTATCATTCTCAGAACCCAATATAACAGTGAGAATGACAATACCCTGAATAAAATCAACAGTTCAAATGCTTGGTATGCGATTATCGATATCATTGGTATCAACAAAGTTGCATTGGTTTCATTGGGCACTACCTACAAAGAACTTTTGATGATTATCTTTTTCCTATTTGCAATTGTTCAGAGGAAGATATGGCAGCATCCTTATACCAAGGCTTACGTCGCCCCTTACTATGAAAAGAAGGATAGACTGAACTATCAAATTGCTGCCAAATATGTGGAGAGAGTGCATGTAAAGAGAGTGATCACACATCGAGCTATTTTGTTAGACAAAGAAGCTACAATTCATTATGAAAAGAAGATTGAGAATAAAATCAAGGAATGGGAAGATATGTTTGAAAAGTTTGATGTGGACATGAGAGATAATGAAGAGAGAGAGCCAATCAGAGAGAGAGGGCAAATTGATCTGATGTCCAGTGACAGAACAGATCTTTGCTACAGAATAGTTGATCAAGTTGTCGCTGAAATCCCAGATGCTCACATCTTGGGGGCAAGCAGCTTCATGGCGTTAATCAGAAAATGTAATTACGATGTTGAAGCCGTGAAAAGCGAGGTTCCTTATGAAATAAAAAGAGCCAGAGCTTCAGTTGTCAAAGACCTTCGAAAAATTCCCCAAATCAACCTTCCACCTCCCAAAGCCTTGAGAGAATCAATATTAGCCAGTCTTCGTTTCTCAGCAGCCCCTCCAGGTGAAGGTGTAGCAGCAGCTCAAAGAGAGGAAGAAGAAGGATTAGAAGGCGGTCTAAGAATACAAAGAACCCCAGAAGGAGAACATGATGTTCTTGTTGATGAAGAACACAAGGAAGGAGCTGAGGAAAAACAACCACTTGAAAACCTCAGATTAAGTGATGTGAGGAGTGCAAGATCAAGAGGACTAGCTTTGGAGGAAGTTTTGTTAGAAGAACCTTTAGAGGAAGGCCACGAAATTCCTCACGTGGAGGATCATGATGTATCATTATCTCCAATGAAATCGACAAGGATCCATTATGGATTGGATTTTGACTTGTATAAAGACGAGCCAGAGAAGAGAACATTTGTTCAGAAGGTGAAGCTCTGGTTCATAAAGCATATCAAGTACACAAGTTTGATCGGAGAAATCCAAGCAAGATTGCTGGTCGGAGATTCAGTGTTTGTGCTGTTTTTGAACCTTTTGCTGGTGAACATTGACAAGATCACTTATTTTGTGTTTGTTTTGAATCACCTTTCAAATGCGAATGTCCTGTCTCTTCTTTTGCCAGTTTCAATCGTCATCTACGCAGCATTAGAATACCCGACTGCCCCTTCAAGATACTGGAAGGTCATGCTGTACTACACAGGGCTTATCCTGATGCTCAAGTTCCTGTACCAGCTTCCTTTCTTCTGCGGCACTCCAGCTTTCAATTTTAACAACATTTTCAGCACAGATGATTACAGTTGCGACGTGTATTTGAATGATCCATGGACCTTGACCAAAAGATATGACTACATTATTGGCATAGTCAAATTTACAGGAGACTCATCATATCCTGTCAACAGAGGTCTTTTCAGAGGACTATTCTGGGACGTCGCTGCTTTCATGTGCTTGGTTCTTGTGAGATTTGCAATGGATTCAGCTGGTGTTTGGAACCACGTCAAGATTTACAACAGCTTCAAGTACGTTCCACAACTCGGCGAGCCATTCCCCAATGAATACAAGCAAGATCCAGCAGAGACCCCAGTGAATGCCCAGAATGGTAGTCAGGTTCTCACATCAATAGCTGAGTTCCCTCGCCCTTCTGTTCGAGAGGAGATGAAGCCTATAAAGGCGACTTTGCTGAGTTTCTTGAGAAATATGTTTACTTTTAATTCCCAGGCTTCAGGCCAAGCAGCAATTAGAAAGCCAGGCGCCAATTATTATAAATACATGGCTCCACTTTCTTTGGTGATTTTGTTGTATTTCATCTTTTTCTATTCACAAATGGTGAGTAGTGCGACATCAATTGCAGACGAATTGAATCAATCTTTGTTCTCTGGTGGTGTTGTTATTGCGCTGTTGATATGTATTTTGTACATGTTGCTTGAAAGAGTGATGTTTATCTCGAGAGAAACCATCTTCAAAAGGGTGATTGAAAATCGAGCTGAAGGGGACGAAGACGATGATGATCTCAAAGGTGAAGATGTCAAAAAAGCAATTCTCAGTAGGAGGTTCTTTACAAAAATTGTCAGCCACTATGTCTTGGTCGCTCTGGTCAATGCATTCTTTTTCTACGCAATGATTCGATCCCTTTCTCAGGAAACTCATGGGAATTACGTCTATATCTATATTGGATATATCCTCTGCAGTTTGTACCTCTTTTTCTCTGCTGAGCAAATCAGATATGGATATCCTCTTGTTGTGGACACGAGATTCTTCCATTCTACTGATGATATCACCGTGCTTTTATTCAAAATATACAGAGCAGTTCCATTTTTGTATGAAATAACGTCAATAATGGATTGGACTGCAAGCAAAACTTCTTTAAATTTGGGTCAATGGATGAGAGTTGAAGATGCTTATTCAAATCTCTTTTTGGTCAAAAATAGCATGGAAAGTAAAAAAAACAGGAGCATTGGTATTGGAATGGGAAATTTCAAGTTTTCTAATTTTTAAAATAGGAGAAATCAGAGGAAAATGGGAAAGGTTCACCTCAGGATGTTTATTGGTATTCATTTTGGTGGTTGTCATTATTTTGCCTTTCTTATTATTCTCCACCTTGAATCCCACAAAAGAACTTAATAACATCGTTTCTGGTAAGGAGAATTGGGCTTCTTTGGGGGATTTACTATTTAAAAGGAACAATCAGTATTGAATTACAAGCTATTTCAGCAACAAATAATGTCAGATTTAGTCTTTATCAAGTTCAAAATTTAGAAATTCAAACTTTAACTGAAGCTCAAGTAACCTTTGAGAGAAAATAACCCCTAATTAATTTCGATAGAAATCGGCAGCGAAAGGGATATGTTCGGATGTCGGAGATTATTCGGATGAGCAGTTACAACAAATTCGAATTCCAACATATTCAGAAAATGAATGGACAATCAGTTATCCAAGTTTAACAACTTTAACCCAACTTTTGGATGACGATTCTTACACTTTCTTTGTGACTGCCAATTGGTATTTCAACAGAGAAAACTCAAGAGATAGTGCATTTAGTCAGGGTTTGAATGCAAAGATATTGAGTGATGACGATCGACAAAATATGAAAAGTATGCTTGCTTCCACAGGTGAACAAAAAAGTATCACCATTTCAGGTAAGCCTTCGATTTGAACATACAAATTCTAATATTTAAAATCCAGAGTTATTCCCAAGATTTTTGAGTATAACAAGACTTCCCTATACAATGCTGTTGGGAACAGGCTCAGTTATTAACAATTGGATGCCTTTCAGTACAGATGTGGCTCTGACTTTCGTGAACTCAGGCGAAGGACGATATTGGCAGTTGACAAACCAGAGTCCGGAATATTCAAACAGCATTGTCTTTGATGCTGGAAAAGAAGTGGTAATTCTTACAGGAAGCGAAAAAGCAATGGCATCTATCCTCAGCTCAATTGGTTCTTTGGGTATTATTGGGTTCTATGTTACAATTACTCTGGCTGTCGGTCGAATTGTGAGAGGAATGTTTGATAAAAGCAGTCAAAATGTTATTTATGAAGAATTGCCTGAACCAAACGATTTATTGGAACTGTGTGATGGTAAGAATTTTCGAAATTATTTATTGTTTAACCTTTTTAAAAAGCAATTTATATGGCAAGAAAGGAAGGCAATTATTATAAGGAAGAGAAATTATATAATACGTTGGTAAGAATTTATAGATCTCCTGAGATGCTCATGAAACTCACCGGAGATCTTCCTCCTAGCAAAGATAAAACTGATTAATTTTAT
>Ga0182738_1007033_pt1 | contig 11515 bp, 11 predicted proteins | sample eDN5th30CBELigMG_FD_128876 | JGI IMG/M metagenome (GOLD analysis project Ga0182738, IMG submission 128876) | Enriched Miracle-Growth compost microbial communities from Emeryville, California, USA - eDNA 5th pass 30_C BE-Lig MG (version 2)... ...
AAAGTACTTTGGGAAATCATCAGCGAAGCCGCCACGCAAATGGGCGTTCCCGACGGCGCCATCGAATTCATTGAAACAACCGATCGCACCGCCACCACCATTCTGGCGCAAATGGAACATGCCGTCGATTTGCTAATTCCACGTGGCGGCGAAGCGCTGAAGAAATCACTGAGCGCGGTCGCTAAAGTACCGCTGATCTTTGCCGCTGGCGGCGTTTGCCACATTTTCGTGGACGCCAGCGCCGATCTCGATAACGCGGCAGACATTGTCTTCAACGCCAAAACGCAACGGCCTTCCACCTGCAACGCACTCGAAACATTACTGGTGCATGCGAATGTGGCGGAGCAATTCCTGCCCTCCGCCATCGCGCGTTTACGCTCCGCGCAGGTGGAAGTGCGCGGCGACGCGGGCGTCAAAGCGATTGTGCCCGATGTTATTGCTGCCGAAGAAAATGACTGGAGTGAAGAATACAACGCGTTGATCTTAGCGGTTAAAATCGTGCGCGATATTGATGAAGCTATCGCGCACATCGAAACTTATGGCACCCATCATTCCGATTCTATTCTGACGCGCGATTATGCCAACGCCGAAAAATTCTGCGGCGAGGTCGATTCTGCTGCGGTTTATGTCAATGCCAGCACGCGTTTTACCGATGGTTTTGAATTTGGCCTCGGCGCCGAAATCGGCATTTCCACACAAAAGCTGCACGCGCGCGGCCCGCTGGGGCTGGAAGCACTGACGACGCTTAAATATGTGGTGCGCGGTCAGGGTCAAATCCGGGAATAGATATTCGCATGCTTTCAACGACGCTCATTCTGACCGGCTTCATGGCCAGTGGCAAAAGCCGTGTGGCGCGGTTACTGGCCGAACAATATCAAACTCAACTGATTGATCTGGATCAACGTTTGGTAGAAAAACTGGGAGATTCCATTTCCCAAGTTTTTCGTGTGCACGGCGAAAAGTACTTTCGAGAACAAGAAACCGAAACGCTGCAACAAACGCTGGAGGAATGTGCCGCATCTCCCGCCATTATCTCCACCGGCGGCGGCATTGTCACCCAAGAGGTCAATCGTGCTATGCTGGAAGCGGCCAGTCAGCACGGGATGCATGTGATTTATCTGCGCGCATCTCCCCAAACGCTAGCCAAACGCATCCGCCGCGATCCTGGAACGCGCCCGTTGATCGATGGGGAAAAAGTATTGAATCTGGAAGAAACCGTCGAACGCGTCAAAGTACTTTTAGAAGCGCGCCGCGCTTTTTATGAAAGTTGCGCGGATATTATTATCGATACGGATTGCCTTTCGCTGGCGGAAGTGGTGGAGAAAATCACCGCTACGGTGAAATGACACGTAAATTGGAATGAATATTTTCGCGCCAAAGTACTTTTTTTCTCACTTATGACGTTGTTGCATAAATAGTATATTTTGTCATTTCGACCGGAAAAATTTGTAACAACAAATTTTGGAGTGGAGAAATCTTGCCGTTTTGTATTCAATATAGCACGAAAGCAAGATTTCTCCATTCCGCTCGTGCCTCGCTCCAGTCGAAATGACACGTAATTGGAATGAATTTTTTCGCGCAAAAGTACTTTTTTCTCACCTACTTAAAAGTACCTACTCCAATTCATGCCGCGAAACATTCCCCAAAATACCATTCACAAAGCGCGCGGATTCGGTGGTGGAATATTGTTTGGCGAGTTCGACGGCTTCGTTAATACTCACGCTGGGCGGAATATCTTCCACGTAAAATATCTCGTAGAGCGCCAGCCGCAGGATGTTGCGATCGGCGTGCGGCATGCGTTCGATGCTCCAGCCCTGCGCGTAGCGTGATATCAGGGCATCGGCTTTTTCGCGGTGTTCCCATGCGCCTTTTGCCAGGTGATCGGCAAACTCCCAGACGGCAGGCTGCGCTTCGCTGGTGAGGCGCGAAACTTCGATCACTTCTTCCAACGGAATATCGCCGAGATCCGTCTGAAATAATAATTTAAAGGCGAGCTCGCGCCCGTTACGCCGTTTCCCACTTTTCATAACTGATATCTAATCGTGCTCGCGCGCCTTACGACATGCGGCGTTCCAGGAAATCGGTGCTAATTTCGCCGCTGCGGAAGTATTCGTTCTTTAAAATGCGTTGTAGATAGCTGCGATTGGTGGCGATGCCTTCGATGCGCACTTCATTAAGCGCGCGTTCCATGCGGGCAATGGCCATGTCGCGATCGGGAGCATGTACCAGAATTTTAGCCAGCAGTGAATCATAATAAGGCGGCACCGTGTATCCGTTATATAAATGTGAATCCACCCGCACGCCCAGTCCGCCGGGCGCTTCATAGCGCGTCACGGTTCCGCTGGCCGGCGCGAAATTGCGCTCCGGGTCTTCGGCGGTGATACGGCATTCGATGCTATGGCCTTCGAGAATAACATCTTTCTGGCGCAGCGTTAATTTCTCTCCCGCCGCCACTCGCAACTGCTCGGCGATGAGATCAACGCCGGTCACCATTTCAGTGACAGGATGTTCCACCTGAATGCGGGTGTTCATTTCCATGAAAAAGAACTTGCCTTTGGCATCAACCAGAAATTCAATGGTTCCGGCGTTTTGATATCCCACGGTCGCGGCCGCTTTCACGGCGGCTTCGCCCAATGCTTTGCGGGTGCTGGCCGGAATGAAGGAACAGGGCGCTTCTTCCAGCATTTTCTGATGGCGCGCCGTCTGCACCGAGCAATCGCGCTCGCCCAGATGAATCACATTACCGTGCGCATCTGCCAAAATCTGCACTTCAACGTGGCGCGGCTGCACCAGATATTTTTCGATGTAAACTTCGCCGTTGCCAAATGCCGCTTCGGCTTCGGCCGCCGCGGTGGCGAGCCCGGCCGCCAGTTCGCTTTCATCATGCACCACGCGCATGCCTTTGCCGCCGCCGCCGGCGCTGGCTTTGATGATAACGGGAAAGCCCATGCTGCGCGCCGCCTTTTGCGCATCGCGTTCATCATGAATGGGAGGCGTGCCGGGAATGATCGGCACTTTGGCTTCCGCCATCTTTTGACGCGCGGCAGATTTATTACCCATCAAATCGATGGCGCGCGGCGTGGGGCCGATAAATTTGATTTTGACCTGTTCACAGATTTCGGCAAACGAGGAATTCTCCGCCAGAAACCCATAACCGGGATGCACCGCCTGCGCGCCGGTGATGGTGGCCGCCGATACAACGTTGGCAATATTCAAATAGGATTCGCGCGCCGGGCCAGGCCCCACGCAAACGGCCTGATCCGCCAACTGCACATGTAACGCGTCTTTATCGGCAACGGAGTGCACCGCGACTGTTTCAACACCCAACTCGCGGCAGGCACGAATAACACGGACAGCAATCTCCCCACGATTGGCAATTAATATTTTTTTAAACATGAATGTAATATTGAGAACAACAAGATTTCGGCAAAAAAGTACTTTTCACCCGACGGTTTAACATCCGGTTCGCATCAAGGCGCGATGGAAGGGATATCCGGCATTGTTTCGCCAGGAAACTGCTGACCCGGTTTACCCAATGACGATTGCCCCTGATATGGCGTGGCCCAGACCCGGCCTGTTTTGGGGTCATAATTGAGTGGCTTTTTATCAACGGGATTGATAAACATTTCCGCTGGGAATTTCGAAGCCTGTTTCAGCTCCTCCATCGATGCCGGCACCTGACCGTTATTATCATTTTTATACATAAAAATGAACTGGTTGATTTGTTGAATATTCGAATTCAACATCACTTCCTGGCTGCGGTCTATGCTGCGTTTGGCCACGCTGGGCTGGCGATTTCCCTGCTTATCACGAGTGGGACCAAGAAAATATGCAGCCATGGCAAACATAATTGCCACCACCACCAAAAGGCCGATGAGCGTCTGTCCTCTGCGTAACTGTTTTCGTGAAATGAGATTCATTTCAACTCCCTCCGCATGCTCGCGTAATGGCATTTGTCAATGTCCGAGCCGAATTTCCAGAAGCGGCTGGGCAAATTCCACACCCTGCCCGTTTTCCACCAGCACAGCTTCAATAATTCCCGAGCTGGAAGCGCGCACTTCGTTGGGCACCCTGAGTGATTCCACCGCGCCCACCACTTGCAATTCCTTGATCTGCTGTCCCACTTTGAGGCCTTCCTCGCCGTAGCGGAAGATACCTACCGTGGGCGAAGTGATCAGCAGCGTCTGTTCGTGGGTTGCCGTTCCCGGCGCAGCTTCCACCGCATCTTCACCGGCAATTGGCGCGGGCGCTGCCACAACAGGCACTTCACGGCGTAGTTCGAGACGGCAGGCCGGCTCGTCCGCATCAGTCGATTCCACTACAATCCCATCCAGACCTTGCTTTTGCACCAGCTCCGCAATAGCGCGTATTTCTTCCAAGTTCAATCGCATCGCTCCAAGTATAGCACTTCCTTTCCGCGGCGGAAAAGTACTTTTATACGGCATTTTTCACGCATTACCTTTAGCGCGGCACTTCCACTCCGTCCAGCGTGGAGCGAATCACATCATCGCTGGTCAATCCTTCCATTTCCGCTTCGGCGCGCAATAGCAAACGATGACGCATCACCGGCAAGGCACAGCTTTTGATATCTTCCGGCAAGACATAATCGCGCCCGTGAATGGCCGCATGCGCTTTGGAACATTCCAACAACGCGATGGAAGCGCGCGGGCTGGCTCCCAGTGCCAGCGTGGGCAAGGTGCGGGTGCGGCGCACTAATTCGGTGATGTAATTAAAAATCCCTTTGCTGACCGTCACCGCGGCCACCGCCTGGCGCGCTTCGTCCAAAAACTCTTTCGTGCTCACCGCATCCAACCCGCTGGCGGCCAATTCATGGGCATCAAATCCCTGATGAATGCGTTCCAGCAATTCGGCTTCTTCTGCCGCTTCAGGATAGTCCATTAACACTTTTATCAAAAAGCGATCTAACTGCGCTTCGGGCAAGGGATAGGTGCCTTCGTAATCGATGGGATTCTGGGTGGCAAACACCGTGAAAAGTGAAGACAATTGATGACGCTGGCCATCAATGGTGACGTGTTTTTCCTGCATTGCTTCAAGCAACGCCGCCTGCGTTTTGGGCGGAGTGCGGTTGATTTCATCGGCCAGCAGAAAATCCGTAAAAACCGGCCCGCGCCGCAATGTGAATTCCTGCGAACGCGTATCAAACACATGCGTGCCGGTAACATCCGATGGCATTAAATCGGGCGTAAATTGAATGCGATTAAACTGTGCCTGATTGACATGAGCCAACGCTTTAGCCGTCAGCGTTTTCGCAATGCCGGGAACGCCTTCCAGCAACACATGCCCGCCCACCAGCAAGGCGATCAAAAACTGCGTGATTACCTCATCCTGTCCCACCACGGCTTTGGCTACTTCAGCGCGCACGCTGGCGGCATACTGCTGCACACGCGTTGTAGCGCCAGCGCTGATTTCATCTTTCTGAGGTTGCGGAGTATCTTCAAATTCTGTTTCCATAATAGTTCCTCGTACCGCGAAATAGTTCCCGGCCATCAAACATCAGCAAAAAGTACTTTTATACCGACGAATCACCACCCAACTTTTCGCGGATTTTTTCCATCTCGGCAACTAATTGTAACACCTCATTATCGGAACGCACCGGTTTTTGAATGCGCTCCAGGAGCTGTTGCACACGTTCGCGTGGCAGGCCGGTGATTTCATGACAACGGGCTGCAAGTTTGGCCGGGCTATCCAGCGGCGACGCGCCGGTGCGGCGGATCAGCAAACGGCGGAATTCGTTTCCCAATACTTCCAGCGGCACTTTGGGCCGCCGCGCTTTTTGATATAAACCCGCCATCGCCACCGCAAATTGCGAGGCGCGTGTCACCGGCTGCTGCACCGGAATCGGCACCGGCCGCCCCAGCCTTCTCCCATAAAAAACCCACAGCAACAATCCCGCCAGGGCAAGTTGAAACAAGGCCCAACGCAGCGGCGGCTGCCACAAATAATATAACAACTCGTGCGGCAATTCATGGATGGTAGAGCCCGATGTGCGTTCATCAAAATAAATACCTGCGCCATGCGGCGTGCCGCGGCGGATGAGATTGGTGGTCAAAACTGCGGTGTCGCCGCGCGCCATTCCATAATTGGTAAAGATCATGGCGTCCGCAGTCACGATAACACGGCCTTTGCCGTGCGGAATTGCTGCCAGTTGCAATTGCTTACCGCCGCCGGCAATGGGCAGGCGATTTTTGCTATTAATCATAAACGTATTGGACGAAAGATAGCAATCATGCACGCCAGCATTGTATTCACCGGAAAGAATGGGCGCCTGATGGATAATCGGATACAGACTTTTATCCAGATCAATAAATTTCTGATCGATGTCGGTGCTGGTGATGTGCAGCGCGTGGCGCATATAACTCTGGCCATCCTGATTCTTTTCATCCCACCAGCCGAAATAATTGGTCTGGTAATTGGACCAGATTAAGACGCCGCCTTTTTTGACCCATTCCAAAAGTACTTTTCCATCCTGTTTGGAGAGCGTCGTGTCAGGATCCAAAAGAAGCCACACTTTGGCATCCTCAGGAATGGCCTTTAGCGATTGAGTTTGCTGCCGCACCACAAATCCGCGCTTCTCTAATAGCAAGCGCAGCCCCTTGCCGCCCAGCGGTGTTTTGTCGGCATATTGGGCACGGGGAAAAGTACTGTCATCTTTGCGATTAAGCTGAGCCAAAACTCCCATGCCAAACAGCAGCACGACAATCGCTCCCAGCCACCAGTAAGAAAAGGCGCGTTTCATGGTGAAGGTAACAGTGCCTCCAATTCACCGTATTTGCTCTGGAAGCGTTCCCAGTCGCCGCCGTCGCACGCCGCATTGCCATAGCGAACGCGATCGAAACGGCGCGTCATGTCTGAAAGCGGCACCACCAAATCCATGCGTTTAGCCTCATGCGAAAGCTGCGCGATGTGTTCCCAATTGGTACGGTTGATATCGTAATGCCAGACACCGCGCGCGTCCATCAACATCAACATCGAAATATACAAATAGCGCAACGCTTCGCGGTAGTTTCCTTCTGCGGCAAAACGTCCGGCGCGCTGGCGCAATTCCTCCGGTGGCAAGAGAAATAATTCTTCATCGCCCAGATCACCATCCGGCTCGGGCGCGGGCATGTTTTTCCAAATACGCCACAACAACACTGCCGCCACAATCAAAACCAGCACCAGGGCGCTGACAAAAAGTACTTTTATCCACATCGGCGAAACATTGGCATGCGGCGATAGCGGCTTGGTTTCGGGAAACAGGCTGCCCAGCCAATTTTGGAAGGCATCCCACCAGCGATGCAACTGGCGCATCGCTTTCCACCACCACAGCGCCAGCGCTGAAGGGCCAGTTTGAATCTGCCCGCTGCTTTCCAACTGCGAGATGGTGCGCGGCGCACTTTCATCCGGCGTCAACGCCGCCGCCGTCGCCCGGACGCCCGCGTAGCAAATCAGCAGGAAAAGAGATGTCAGATGCCAACGGTATTTCTGCATAAAAGTACTTTTACGATCATCCCGGCGGTATTTGTTCCACGGGAGTTGTTTCCATTTTACCACGACCGGCCACCGCGCATTCCAGATCAAAGGCCTCCTTGCGCACGCGCGCATCAATATAAAACGTTCCCAGTGTAATGATATAAAATGGCGACCAAATCACACCAATCACCGTCGAGGATGTCATGGCCCCCAAAAGGTAAAAGAAAGTTTCCGCATCCGACGAATAGCCGCGCATCGTTTCACTGAGCATCGATAACGAAATGCCATACATGGTGACGCCTGTAAAAATCAACGATAACGCAAATATGGCTGCAAAATGCGTAACGACTAATCCCAACATGCGCCTGGCGCCGCTCCATGCAAGCATGAAACAACGCTTGCGCAATAGCACCGCTTTCTGCTTGCCTTCAATGCACGCCACCAGTGGCATCAAGGTGAGAACGCCGCCAATATAAATCATCGTTAGATAAATCAGAAGCAATATCGCTGCGGCGAGATAAAACATCACATCGCCCACGTTCAGCATGTCACCAAAGAACACGATGACAGCCGTTCCGCCCCAGGTGATAATCAAAAACAGAAAGAAAAAGAATATTCCATTAATAGCGGTAACAAACTGCGCTTTGAGGGTGCGCCAGTATCTGCCTGCGGCGAAGCGGAGGCAATCGGACGCCGTCACCTGGCGCGCCTCAATGGCCGCATCCAGGCAACACGCGCCGCCGCCATATAAAAAAGGCAGCAATAAAAAGAAGGTCAATCCCGCCAGTGGCACCGCGCCAATCAGGCTATTCATATAGCCCGTGAAACTGCCGGTAAATAACCAGGGAATAAAACTCACCGCCGTGGCCACCAGCCACACCAGAGCCGAACATGCCAGCAAGGGCAAAAAGTACTTTTGATAGAGTTTGACGGCAATGTCCAACAACTCCAGCGCATTGCGCGCCCGCAGCGGATAACCTTCATGAGCGCCCGTTTTCATGCATCACCACCTTTACCAAAAGTACTTTTTTTATTGCCCCGCTGTTTCGGCCTCAGCGCTTTCGCGCGTAGCCCATTCCAGATCGAGCGCTTCTTTGCGCACGCGCAAATCGAGATATTGCACAGCGAGAGATAAATAAAGAAACGGCGTGAGAAGCACCGAAACGAGCGAGATCACCATGCTGTAACCCAATATCAATTGAGTGATGGATGCGTCACTGACCTGGCCGTTCAGGACATCACGCAATCTATCCCATCCCTGCACCATCGACGCCATGCCGCCAACAATGAGAAAGAGCGCAACCGCCGCTAAGCCAACCAGCGAAACCAGCGCGAAAATACGCCACCATTGCCCGCGCATCAATTCGTAGGTGCGCCGCAAAAATCGCCCGTTATCCGAGCCATTGCCTTCCAGACAAAGCGCCAGCGGAGCCATACGCATCCAGGCATAAACACACGAACAAAAAACCGATGCGACACATATAACGATTACAACAACAATGCCGCCAATAACCGCCACCGCCGCCGCCGGTAGAATGCCAGATAGAAATGAATAACCGCCATAGAGCAGCAGCCATATCGCCAGCCCACACAACATCATGATAATCACGCCCACAAAGGAGCTGGTGAAATAGGCCGAAAGAATGCCGCTATAACGCCGCTTGGAAAAATTCCAGCAATCCTTGACGGTGACATCATTCCCATGCACCGCGGCGGCCACACAACACCCCACCGATCCAATCAAAAAAGGCGTCAAAAAAAATGCAATGAGCCCGGCGCCGGGAACCACCCCGCCCGCTAATCCGGCCGCTCCACACAAGACCGCCCACAATATAACCGGCACGAAATAACGTTTATATAATTTGACGGAAACATCAAAAACTTCCATCGTGCCTCTTTTACGCAACGGTAATTGATTTGCCAGTTCGTTCACGGGATGTCTCCTTAAAAGTACTTTTATGTTTGTTACTGATGCAATTATAATACTAATTTTAATTTGCTGTGGATTTTTAATAAATTACGGAATTTTCCTGCGTTGGCGGGAATCCAGTCGTCGTGGCCACAAAAGTACTTTTACCCCAAAAACTTAATCACCAATACGCCTACCACCGCCACTACACCGCCCAGCAAAGCGCGGCGCGAAGGTCTGTCGTTATCCAACAAATATGCCATCGGCATCACGATCAGTGGCGTGGTGGCAACAATCGCTAAGACGATTCCCGTCGCAGTGTTTTGCAGCGCCCATTGATAACAGGAAATGCCCAACACTAATCCGGACAAGGCATTGAGAACAATCCACGGCGCGGCTTTTTGAAGAACGGCGGTCGGGACAATCATGTGGGTGCGTTTGCGGCGCAGGAATAATTCGATGGCATAATAAATAATAATCCCAACAATCAAGGCTCCTACCATGCGCTGATACGCCGCTGTCATGCCATTTACGTGCAAATGTGCGATGGCATTGGTTTCGTCGGCCTTCCGTGTGATCACCGCCCCCAGCGCCTGCCCCAATGCACCCAGTGATCCAAAGATAATCCCGGCGCGCAGCAAGGCCGGAGAAATATCGATTTTCTTTTCCGGCCACAGCGCCAAACCGCTCCCCAGCAGGATAACGGCGCTGCCCATCATTTGAAACGGCGTTAACCGCGTTCCCAGCCACAACCATTCCACCACAGCGCCGATGGGCGCGGTAAGACATTGCACCAGCATCACCGAAAGCCGCGGGCCAATGCGGCGGATGGCAAGAAATGTAGCCGTGTCTCCCAACCCCACGCCAACCGCACCGCTCACCATGAACCACACCAATCCCGGGCCACGATGTCCTTGTCCCAGCGTATAGGCATACAGCGCGAGGCAGGCAAAACCAAATACCAGCCGGTAAAAATTTGCTTTGATCGGCCCAATCAACCGTGTCGATCGGGAGGCGCAAACGCCGGAAAAAGAAAAGAAAAACGCCGTCAGGAATGCAGGGAACATGGACGTTAAAAATGGAAGTTAAAATGGAAATATATCAAAGTCGCTGTCGCGTTGGAAGTGATGTTTGGAGCTGATTTATGGGATGATCATTTGATGATAGATGGCAACTGGAGTTTGATGCAATTACATCCGCGCCCTTTATAAAAGTACTTTTAGCAGATATCCTTTATTTGGTTTCTGTCAGCCATTTTTCAAAAGCCATTATTATGCCAACACGAGGTCCCCGATCTTCATCGCGGCAGGCCGCAAGGAGCAACTCCGCGGCCGAGCGCTATGAAGTGATCAAACAACACGGCGAAGGCGTTTTATTTGTTGTCTATCAGGTGCGGGAACGATCGACGCTTGATGTTTTTGCTTTGAAAGCACTCCGTCATTCCTACGCCAGTCACGGCGCTTTTCAGACAGCCTGGCGTGATGTTGCCACGGCTGCTCTGCATCGTCACGCGCGCCACATCGCGCAGGTCTATGAAGTGGGCATTGAGGACAACACGCCCTATCTGGTGGAAGAATGGCTGCCCGGGCACACGCTGGAAGAACGCCTGCGGCGCGCGCCTTTTGGACGCATCGAAACGCTCACGCTGGCGCGCCACATGGCTGATGGTCTGGCGGAACTCCATCAAAAAGACGAAGTCCATGGAGATTTTCGCCCGCGGCAGGTGCTATTCAGCCCCGCTTCCGAACTCAAAATCACCGACGCCGGTTGGGAAAAAGCCGTGCGCAGCGGAGGATTATCGCTGGTGGATGTGTTTCCCGATGCAGCCTGTTATCATGCGCCCGAACTGTGGAACGGAAATCCCCCCACGCCTGCCAGCGATATCTATGCTCTGGGCGTGGTGCTGTATCGCATACTCGCAGGACGAGTGCCTTTCGATGGCACCTCACCCCTTGCCATCGCGGAACGGCATCAGCGCACCGCTCCCCTCCGCCCTTCCCAGTTCAATCCCGCGTGTGCACCGGAATTAGAAAACATTGTGCTGGGAATGCTGGATAAAAATCCCGGCCATCGCCTGACTTACTTTGAGCAACTTCGTTCCCTGCACCAGGAACAACTGGCCACCAGCCATCC
>Ga0182738_1007034_pt1 | contig 11515 bp, 10 predicted proteins | sample eDN5th30CBELigMG_FD_128876 | JGI IMG/M metagenome (GOLD analysis project Ga0182738, IMG submission 128876) | Enriched Miracle-Growth compost microbial communities from Emeryville, California, USA - eDNA 5th pass 30_C BE-Lig MG (version 2)... ...
AGACTATTGGCGCTCTTTGCGGAGGCTGGCCGGACCATAAAGCGCAAGACGATAAACCGCCGCAGCCCTGGCCGCGCGCCGCTGCCATATGACCAAGGCCAGGGGCTGCACACACGAAATCGCATACACACATTCACCTATACGAAGTCGCCTTCCACATTTATGCATTTTTCACCCATACCGGAGACACTGATGTCCAAACTTGCACGACTTTCCCGCCCCCTGCTCTGCGCGCTGGCCTTAGCCGCCGCGCCCGCGCTCGCCCAGAGCGACTACCCCTCCAAGCCCATACGCATGGTGGTGGGCTTCCCGCCCGGCGGCATTTCCGATGTGGTGGCGCGCGCCGTCGCCAGCGAGGCGTCCTCTGTGCTGGGCCAATCCATCGTGGTGGAAAACCGCCCCGGAGCGGGCACCACCATCGCCTCGGACGTGGTCGCGCGCTCCAAGCCCGACGGCTACACCCTGCTGTTCCAGGACCTGACCACGCACGCCATCAATGCCAGCCTGTACAAGAAACTGCCTTATGACACCATCAAGGACTTCACGCCCGTGGCCATGGTGTCGTCCACCCCGCTGCTGCTGGTGACCAATGCGGAATCCCCCGTCAAGACCGTGGAGCAGTTGAACCGGCGCATCCAGGAAAAGCCCGGCGCCTATTCTTACGGGTCATCGGGCAACGGCACGATCATCCACCTGGCCAGCGAAATGATGAACAAGGCGGTCAAGAACGACATCGTGCATATTCCTTACAAAGGCAGCGCGCCGCTGGTCACCGCCATCATCACCGGCGACATCGAATACGCCTTCAGCAGCATGCCGCCGGCCATCGCCCAGGTCAATGCCGGCAAGCTGCGCGCGCTGGCGGTCAGCACGCCGGAACGCATCAAGGCCTTGCCCGATGTGCCGACCATCCGCGAAGCCGGCGTCCCCGCGGCCGAGCTCACCTTGTACAGCGGCATTCTCGGGCCAGCGGACATGCCGGCCGACGTCACCGCCCGCCTGAACGAGGCCTTCGCCAAAGCGGTGCAAAGCCCGAAGATCATCGAGAGCTTCGGCCAGATGGGCGCCACGCCGCTCAGCGCCAAGCCTGACGAAATCGAAAAACTGCTAAAGTCGGAAGTTGCGCGCTACGGCAAGGTCGTGCAGGAGACCGGCATCTCCATAGACTGAGCACTCGCCGTCAACGCTGAAAAAGATGCGCATGGGCAGGGCCTTGCCGCCCGCTCGCCCATGCGCAAGGCAGAATAAACCAACGCGATAAAGCACCCAACATGAGCAAGCCCAAAATTCTCGTCATCTCCACCGGCGGAACCATCACCATGACCAGCGGCCAAGGGTCCAAAGGCATCGCCCCCACCCTGACCGCCGCCGACCTTCTCGGGGCTGTTCCGCAGATCGCCCAACTGGCCGACATCGAAGCGCTGACATTCAGCAGCATGCCGGGCGCATCATTGACGATGAAAAACATCACGGAGCTTGCCGGCCTCATACAACAGCGCTTCGATCAGGGCGTCTCGGGCGCCATCGTCATCCAGGGCACGGACACGATAGAAGAAACTTCTTTCCTGCTCGACCTGCTGGTGGCCGACGACAAGCCTGTGGTCGTCACGGGCGCCATGCGCGGCGCCCAGGCGGCCGGCGCCGACGGCCCGGCCAACCTGCTGGCTTCGGTCATCGTGGCCGGCTCGCCGCAAGCCGCGGGCCGCGGCGCCATGGTGGTGCTGAACGATGAAATACACGCCGCAGCCTTCGTCAAGAAGGGCCACACCGGCCTGACCTCGTCTTTCATCTCGCCCAATTCCGGGCCTATCGGCCTGGTAAGCGAACAGCGCGCCTTGTTCACCAGCGCGCGGTCCATGGCGCGGCTCGGGCTGGCCGCGCCCGCCGCGCTTCCCGAAATCGCCATCGTCAAGGCCTGCCTGGGCGATGACGGCCGCCTGCTGTCCGCCCTGGAAGGCCTGGGTTATGCGGGCGCGGTCATCGAAGCCATGGGCGCGGGGCACGTGCCGCGAAGCTGGGTCCCGCGGCTGGACGAACTGGCCAGCCGGATGCCCGTGGTGCTGGCCGTACGCACGCCGGCCGGCCCCGTGTTCACGGGAACCTACGGCTTCCCGGGGTCGGAAATCGACTTGATAGGCCGCGGCCTGATTCCGGCCGGCCTGCTCGATGCGCTGAAGGCGCGGTTGCTGCTGGCGGTGCTGTCCGGCAACAATGAATCCGTCGAAAGCGTGCGCGCATGCTTCTCGCGATTCAGCTATCTGCAAGCCTGAGCACACCCGCAACGGCGGAATGTGTCATGATAGCGCTCCGTCTTGCCGACGGGCCGCCCCTAGGCAAGAGCGCCCCCTCGGGGGGCAGCAAGCCGAAGGCGCAGCGTGGGGGTTTTTTCCAGGAGCGCCCCTGGCCGGGCGCCCCTGGCCGGCCGCCCCGCCGCTACATCAACCTTACAAAAATTTTATGAATAGCGTTTTCATCATCGAACTGGTTTTACTTGGCGCCGGCAGCGGCTTTCTTGCCGGCCTGCTGGGGATAGGCGGAGGCATGATCCTGGTGCCCGTCCTTACTTACATGATCTCGGCCCAGGGCGTCAGCAGCGAACTAGCTGTGAAAATGGCCATCGCCACCTCCATGGCGGTGATCATCTTCACCTCTATTTCCAGTGTGCGGGCCCATCACAAGCGCGGCGCGGTGCGCTGGGACATCGTGCGCAAGCTGGCGCCGGGCATCGTCATCGGCAGCATGATAGGCAGCGTGGGCGTGTTCTCGGTGCTCAAGGGCGCCTATCTGGCGATTTTCTTCGGGATCTTCGTGATCTTCTCGGCCACGCAGATGTTCCTGGACAAGAAGCCGCCACCGACGCGCCAGATGCCGGGAACCGTCGGGCAGCTGTTCGCCGGCGGCTTCATCGGCTTCCTGTCCGGCCTGGTCGGCGCCGGCGGCGGCTTCATCAGCGTGCCCTTCATGGCCTGGTGCAATGTGGCCATCCATACCGCGGTCGCCACCAGCGCGGCGCTGGGCTTTCCGATTGCCGTCGCCAATGTGGCGGGCTATATCGTTTCAGGCATGTCCGCCACCGGCCTGCCGCCGGCTTCCTTCGGCTATATCTACTTGCCCGCCCTGGCGCTGGTGGCCGTCGCCAGCGTGTTCACCGCGCCGCTGGGCGCCAAGGCGGCCCACCGCCTGCCGGTCAAGAAGCTCAAGCGCATCTTCGCCGGCATGCTGTACGTACTGGCCATCTATATGCTGATGAAAGGCATCAACTCTTGATGCTTCTGGCTGGTTGCGGCTGGCCAAGTGCGGCTGGCTGCAAGCCGCCAAAGCGGCGTGCGCGGTCCGCGCCCGCATCGCTAAACAATAATCCCGCCCCCCAGGCAGACATCGCCGTCGTACAAAACGGCGGACTGCCCGGGCGTCACGGCCCACTGATCGGCCTCGAAAGCAAGCGCGAAGCCGCCGTCCGACGCGCTTTCCAGCATGCAGGCCGCATCGGCCTGCCGGTAGCGGGTCTTCGCGGCATAGGCGCCCACGGCCGGCGCCCGGCCGGCTATCCAGCTTGCGTCCTGCGCCCGCAGGCGGCGGCTGAGCAGCCAGGGATGGTCATGCCCTTGCACCACATACAAGGTATTGGCCTGTAGATCCTTGCGGGCCGTGTACCAGGCATCGGCCGTGCCATCGTCGCGCTGCCTGCCCTTCACCCCGCCTATGCCCAGGCCCTTGCGCTGGCCCAGGGTATAGAAGCACAAGCCTTGATGCTCGCCCACCACCTGGCCTTCGTCGGTCTTGATGGGCCCGGGCCGAGTGGGCAGATAGCGGTTCAGGAAATCGCGAAAGGGGCGTTCGCCGATGAAGCAGATCCCGGTGGAGTCTTTCTTGGCGGCGTTGGGCAACTGCAGCGACCGGGCTATGCGGCGGACTTCCGTCTTGGGCAGCTCGCCCAGGGGAAACAGCGTCTTGGCCAATTGGGCCTGATTCAGGCGATGCAGGAAATAGCTCTGATCCTTGGTGGCGTCCAGCGCCTTGAGCAACTGGTGCTGTTCGCCCTGAGGCGTGCGCACGCTGCGCACCCGCGCATAATGGCCGGTCGCGATGTGTTCGGCGCCCAGGGCCATGGCATGGTCGAGGAAGGCCTTGAATTTGATTTCCGCATTGCAGAGCACATCCGGATTGGGCGTGCGCCCGGCGGAATATTCACGCAGGAAATCGGCGAACACGCGGTCCTTGTATTCTTCGGCGAAGTTGACGGCCTCGATGTCTATGCCGATGAGATCGGCCACGCTTGCCGCATCCAGCCAATCCTGGCGGGTGGAGCAATATTCGGAATCATCGTCGTCTTCCCAGTTCTTCATGAACAGGCCGAGCACATCGTAGCCCTGCTGCTTCAGCAGCCAGGCGGTGACGGAGGAATCCACCCCGCCCGACATGCCCACCACGACCCGCCCTTTTGATGCAGATTTATTAGCCATCCAGGTATTTTAGACGGTCTCGGCCGGCGCGGCCCGCCAGCGCCTGATCGACCACTTCTATCCAGTGGCGCACCGGCGTGCCGGTGCCCGACTGCAGATGCGTGATGCAGCCCATATTGGAGGAAATGATGCAATCCGGCTGCGCCGCCTGTATGGCTTGCAGCTTGCGGTCGCGCAAAGACTTGGCCAGCGCGGGCTGCGTGACGGAATAAGTGCCCGCCGACCCGCAACACAGATGCGATTCGGAAAAAGGCTGCAAGTCGAACCCCAGGTCGGCCAGCAAGCGTTCGCTCGCGCCGCGCAGGCCCTGCCAGTGCTGCAGGGTGCAGGGCGGGTGGAATGCCGCCCGCTGCGGAAGATCCGCAAGCATGGCCTTGAGCTGGGCGGCGCGGGGCGCGAGAATCTCGGCTACGTCGCAGGTTTTGTCCGCCACGCGCAGCGCCTTGACCACATAATCGGGATCATGCCGCAAATGGTGGGCGTATTCCTTGACCATGGCGCCACAGCCGGACGCATTCATGACGATGTGCTCGACCTCGCCGCTGTCCAGCAGCGGCAGCCAGGCGTCGATATTGGCGCGCATTTGATCCAGCGCCGCATCCTGCGCATCCAGATGGAAATTGATGGCGCCGCAGCACCCCGCGCCGGCGACCATGCGGGCGCCGATGCCCACGGCGTCGAGCACCCGCACGGTCGCCGCGTCTATAGACGGCATCATGGCGGGCTGCACGCAGCCCAACGGCATCAGCACCTGGCGCGCATGGCTCTTGCCGGAAGGAAGGGCGCCCGCCGGCCGGGCCTGCGGAACTTTGTTGCGCAGGACTTCGGGCAGCATGGGCCGCAGTACGCGGCCCAGCTTCAGGGCCGGGCCGAACAAGGGCGAGTTGAGCAAGCCGCGCAAGGCGGCGCGGCTCAATCTCTGGGTCAGCGGCCGCTCGACCTTTTCGTCGACGATCTTGCGGCCGATATCCACCAGGGCGCCATACTGCACCCCCGAAGGACAGGTGGTTTCGCAATTGCGGCAGGTCAGGCAACGATCCAGATGGGTCTGGGTGGCCGTCGTCGGCTCGATGCCTTCCAGCACCTGCTTCATCAAATATATGCGCCCGCGCGGGCTGTCGCGCTCATCTCCCAGCAGCTGATAAGTGGGACAGGTGGCCAGGCAAAAACCGCAATGCACGCAGCGGCGCGGAATTTCGTCGGCGTCCTGGCCCAGATCGGTTTCGCGGGCCCACGAAGCGAGATTTGTTTGCAAGATTAGGCCTTAAAAGTCGGGGAACAAGCGTTTGGGGTTGAAAATGCCAACGGGATCGAGCTCTTGCTTCAGGCGCCGGTTGATGTTTTTCAGGCCGTCATCCAATGGATGGAATACCGGGACATCGGCCGGCTTGCTGTCATAGCGGAACAAGGTGGCGTGCCCGCCGCGCGCCGCCACGGCCGCCCGCAGATCGGCGGGAGAATCGACCCCGGACAGCCAGCGCTGGCCGCCGTTCCATTCGATCAAGGTCGGCCCCTGCCGCAGCGGGGCCGTTTGCGGCGGCACCGCGACCCGCCACAAAGGGCGCGCCTGGAAGAACGGATGGGTCTGGTCGCGCAGGCTGTTCCAGAATGCGGCCGCCTGCCCGTCGGGCAGCTGTTCGCCGCCCACCTTGCGAACGCCGCTCTGCACGGCGGGCTCGCTGCCGGACAGGCGGATATACAGGCGCCCCGCGCCTTCGTCTTTGCCTTGCGACCAGGCGGTGGCCGAGATGGCGATGGGCAGGCCGCGCCACTGGTTGAAGAGCTCCAGTGCGCGGCCTTCGTCCGCGTCCAGCACCTGGGTTCGTTCCAGGGGCGGCTTGGGCGCGACCTTGATGGACACTTCCAGCAAAGCTCCCAGTATGCCCATGGAACCGGCCAGCAGCCGCGAGACATCGTAGCCGGCCACATTCTTCATGACTTCGCCGCCGAAGCCCAGCACCATGCCGGTGGAATCCAGCAGCTTGGCGCCCAGGACGAAATCGCGCACGCTGCCGGCCGCCATGCGGCGCGGACCCGCCAGGCCGCTGGCGACGCAGCCGCCTATGGTCGATGCGGAGCCAAAGCGCGGCGGTTCGAAGGCCAGCATCTGGTTTTGCTCGTCCAGAGCGCTTTCCAGTTCGCTAAGCAAAGTGCCCGCCCTCGCGGTGATCACCAATTCGGAAGGATGGTAATTGATGATGCCGTGGTAGGCGGACATGTCCAGCACCGCAATATCGGGAAAGCTGCCGCCCTGGAAGGGCTCGCCGTAGAAATCCTTGCTGCGCCCGCCGCATATGTAGACGGGGCGCTCCGCGCCGCGGGCGGCCATGATCTGCTGACAAATTTCGGACAGTACGAATTCCATGCCTGGCCTTTAGAACCGGGGTAGATCGGGAAAACGGAGTTCGCCGCCGTGCACATGCATCTTGCCGTATTCGGCGCAACGGACCAGGGTCGGAATGACTTTTTCCGGATTGAGCAGGCCATAAGGGTCGAACCCCCGTTTGACGGCGCTGAAAAAGTCGAGCTCCTCGCGCGAGAACTGCACGCACATCTGGTTGATCTTTTCTACGCCGACGCCGTGCTCCCCCGTAATGGTGCCGCCCACCTGTACGCAGAGTTCCAGGATGGCGGCGCCGAATTTCTCGGCGCGTTCGATCTCGCCCGGCTGGTTGGCATCGAACAGGATCAGCGGATGCAGATTGCCGTCGCCCGCATGGAAGACGTTGGCGCAGCGCAAGCCGTATTCATCTTCCATCTGTTCTATGGCGTTCAGCACCCGGCTCAAGTGGCGGCGCGGAATGGTGCCGTCCATGCAATAGTAGTCCGGCGATATGCGGCCCGCCGCGGGAAAGGCGTTCTTGCGGCCCGCCCAGAACACCAGCCGTTCTTCCTCGGACCTGGACACCTGCAGGCGCGTGGCGCCGGCCTGCTGGAACACGGCTTCCATGCGGCTTATTTCGTGCTCCACCTCTTCTTGCGTGCCGTCCGATTCGCAAAGCAGGATGGCGGCCGCATCCAGGTCGTAGCCGGCTTTGACGAAAGGCTCGACCATGTGCACGGCGCGCTTGTCCATCATTTCCAGCCCCGCCGGAATGATGCCGGCCGCAATCACATTGGTGACGGCCTGGCCGGCCGCTTCGACGCTGCCGAAACTGGCCATGACGACGCGGGCGCAAGCGGGTTTGGGAATGAGCCTGACCGTGGCCTCGGTAACGACGCCCAGCATGCCTTCGGAGCCGATGAAGGCCGCCAGCAAATCAAGGCCGGGCGCGTCGGGCGCCTCTGAGCCGAGTTCGATCACGTCGCCATCGATGGTGACTACGCGCGCCCGGACGACGTTGTGCACGGTGAGCCCGTATTTGAGGCAATGCACGCCGCCGGAATTCTCGGCGATGTTGCCGCCTATGGAACAGGCGATCTGGCTGGATGGGTCGGGCGCGTAATACAGGCCGTAAGGCGCCGCGGCCTCGGAGATGGCCAGGTTGCGCACCCCCGGCTGGACCACGGCGGTACAGGCTTGCGGATCGATTTTCTTGATCCGGTTGAGCTTGGCCAGGCCGATCAGCACCCCCTGGGGATGGGGCAGCGCGCTGCCCGACAGGCCGGTGCCGGCGCCGCGCGCGACTATGGGAATGTTCAGCGCCTTGCAGCCCTGCATGATCGCGACGAGCTGCGCTTCGTTTTCCGGCAGCATGACCACCGGCGGCAGGCTGCGGTACAGGGTCAGGCCGTCGCATTCATAAGGGCGCGTGTCCTCGACCCTGGACAATATGCAATGGGCTGGCAGCACGCCGGCGAGCCTGCTGATCAGGCCGGCAAAATCCGGCGCCGTTTCGGCCGCCCGACTGATCGATGTGTCGTTCATTTTTTCTCGTCACGCGCGCGGGATGATCTTGCCCGGATTGAGGATATCGTGGGGATCGAAAGCGTGTTTCAGGGCTGCCATGAGATCCAGCGCATCCCGGCCGTGTTCGGCCTGCATGAATTCCATTTTGTGCAGGCCCACGCCGTGTTCCCCCGTGCATGTGCCCTGCATGGCGATGGCGCGCTGCACCAGCTTCCGGTTCAGGCGCTCGGATTCCTGCCATTCCCGGGGGTTGTCCGGATCCAGCAGCATCAGGACATGGAAATTGCCATCGCCGACATGGCCGACGATGGTGTAGGGAAAGCTGGCCTGGTCGAGTTCCGCGGCGGTTTCGGTCACGCATTCGGCGAGCCGCGAGATCGGCACGCAGACATCCGTGGTGCTGGACCGGCATCCGGGCCGCAACTGCAAGCCGGCGAAATAAGCATGGTGCCGCGCCGTCCAGAGCCGGCTGCGGTCTTCGGGCTGGTCCGCCCATTCGAAATCGGTGCCGCCATTGTCGCGCGCGATGGCCTGCACGGCCTCGGCCTGTTCCTTCACGCCCGAAGGGCTGCCATGGAATTCGAACAGCAGCAGCGGCGATTCTGTCAGGCTGAGCTTGCTGTATGCGTTGGTCGCCTTGACGGCGTTCTGGTCCATGAATTCCACCCGCGCAACGGGCACGCCCATTTGTATGACTTCGATGACGCTCTGCACCGCCGATTGCAGGGTGGGAAAATTGCATATCGCCGCGGAAATCGCCTCGGGCTGCGGGTAAAGCCTGACGGTGACTTCGGTGATGATGCCCAGCGTGCCTTCGCTGCCCACGAAGATGCGCGTCAAGTCGTATCCGGCCGAGGACTTGCGTGCGCGGTTCGCGGTTTCGATCACGCGCCCGTCCGCCGTCACGACCTTGAGCGACATGACATTCTCGCGCATGGTGCCGTAGCGCACGGCATTGGTTCCGGAAGCGCGTGTGGCCGCCATGCCTCCCAGGCTGGCGTCGGCGCCCGGATCAATGGGGAAGAACAAGCCGGTGTCGCGTATTTCATCGTTCAATTGCTTGCGCGTGACGCCGGCCTCGACCGTGGCGGTGAAGTCTTCGGGATGGATGGCCACCAGCCGGTTCATGCCCGACAAGTCCAGGGAGATACCGCCCTGCACCGCCAGCAGGTGCCCTTCCAGCGACGAGCCCACGCCATAGGGAATCAAAGGCACATGGTGCTGATGGCAATGCCGTGCGACCCAGGCGACCTCGTCGGTGCTGGCGGCGAATACGACGCCGTCGGGCAGCATCGGCGGGTACGGGGATTCGTCGCGCCCGTGATGCTCGCATACCGCCTGCGCCGTGGAAAAGCGCGAGCCGAAGCGCTGCGCGAGCGCTTCGAGAAAGCCCGCGGGTATCTTGCGGCGCAAAGTGTTCGTCATAGCGGGGGCGTTCATTGCCTGGCTCCTAAAACCCGACCTGGGGCTACCCTGATACTAACGGCTTTCAGGCGTGGCTGCCGATCAGGGCATTTGCCGATTGCGTGCGCACTTCCCGCCGGTTATTCACCGCCTGGGCGAGGCGCTCCAGGATGCGCACGGAGGCGTCCCAATCCACGCAGCCGTCCGTGATGCTTTGCCCGTAAGTCAGGGGCCGGCCCGCCACCAGGTCCTGCCGCCCGCCGATCAGGTTGCTTTCCACCATGACGCCGATGATGCGGTCGTCGCCCGCTTCCATCTGGCCGGCGATGTCTTCGATCACCAAGGGCTGATTCCGGTAGTCTTTATTACTGTTCGAGTGGCTGGCGTCGATCATCACGCAGGGGCGCACACCCGACTTGATCAGCGACTGGCAGGCTTGTTCTACATTTTGCGCATCGTAATTTGGTGTTTTACCACCGCGCAGAATCACATGGCAATCATTGTTTCCCACAGTGGAAACAATGGCGGAGTGTCCGCCTTTGGTCACGGACAGGAAGTGATGAGGCTGGGAGGCCGCCTTGATGGCGTCGATGGCGATCTTGGTGTTGCCGTCGGTGCCGTTCTTGAAGCCCACGGGGCAGGACAGGCCGGATGCCAATTCCCGATGCACCTGGCTTTCCGTGGTGCGCGCGCCGATGGCGCCCCAGGAAACCAGGTCGGCGATATATTGGGGCGTGATCATGTCCAGGAATTCGCAACCGGCGGGCAGGCCCAGGGAATTGACATCGATCAGCAATTCGCGCGCGGTGCGCAAACCCTGATTGATGTTGAAACTGCCGTCCAGCCCGGGATCGTTGATGAGCCCCTTCCAGCCCACCGTGGTGCGCGGTTTCTCGAAGTACACGCGCATGATGATTTCGAGTTCGCCTTTGAAGCGTTCGCGCTGTTCCATGAGGCGCTTGGCGTATTCGATGGCCGCCACGGGATTGTGTATGGAACACGGGCCTATGACGACGGCGAGACGGTCGTCGGCGCCATGCAGGATGTCGTGCAAGGCGCGCCGGGCCTGATACACCGTAGTGGATATTTCGCGGGTGCAGGGGAACTCGCGCATGACATGGGCGGGCGGGCTGAGCTCCTTGATTTCCCGGATACGTAAGTCATCAGTATTGTGCGACACAGCTTAACTCCAGAGTAATGTGATGCGGCCGTCGCGAACGGCAGCGCGTCATCGCCATGAGGACGCCTTGGGCGCCGGATATGAGCCTTACCCCGCCAAGCCCGCCATGTAGGCCGCGTTGCCCCGCGGCCCGTTTTGCCAGCCAGCGGCAAAAAAAAACCGCCTAGCTGGAGCTGGCGGTTTTTTGGGAATTCAGTTCATTTACTTTAAGTACAACGCTTCCCTTCCTCCACCAGCGGTTTTGGAAAACCAAAAAAATAAAAAAAGAAGAAAGAGGGAGCGGGATACATAGTCGCCAATCCTAGCACAGCCCCCGACGTCTGCCAATAAAAATTTTTGAATTGTTGCAGCGATGCGAACGCTTTTGCCTTTGGGGCTTGATCACATTATTGGGGCTTGACCGCATCTTTTAGACGTGAGGGCGTTGATGTCCGTAATACATGCAGCGACATACAGCGGCGGCGCCGAGCTATCGTCGGGAGAGCGACTGCCGGGAGATCGAATGCGGAGAAATCGATTGCTGGAAAACTAGGTGCTGAAAATTGATTGCCGGGAAATTGATTTGAAGTCAAATGATTTTATAGTGTATGATTTTTATAGCTATCATTCGCTGATTAA
>Ga0182738_1007040_pt1 | contig 11510 bp, 7 predicted proteins | sample eDN5th30CBELigMG_FD_128876 | JGI IMG/M metagenome (GOLD analysis project Ga0182738, IMG submission 128876) | Enriched Miracle-Growth compost microbial communities from Emeryville, California, USA - eDNA 5th pass 30_C BE-Lig MG (version 2)... ...
CTCCAACCAACGGCAATCTCTTCAAAAAGAAGAGCACTTGGATTGTTGTTGGGTTTGTAAAGTAATTCGAGACGTAATCCCATGAAGACATTGGCTCGCCCACGTTATCCAAATCCCAATTAACCGCCTCTTTTAACACCAAAAAGGCCTCAGGACTACACTGGCTTGTTCTAAATAATCGATAATATTCGCCCTGTGAAGTGTGAGAAGCTTGACATTTCGAAAGAAGGAGTTACTCTCATGGCTTTAAGGAATTTATTTCTGGCCTCCGTGATCAATCTTTCTTCAAGATCTTCTTCATTTCCGCTGCCGTCAGATAATGAAAGGTTCAAACTGAATTTTCCTTCATCATCTTTCTGTAAAAGCCTGGGAATTGAAAAGAAATTAATGACGGAAATAAGGAGTAGATTACTCTTGTTCGTTGTCTGATTTGACTTCTTTAGTTTCAAAGATACTATCTCTCGCTTTTTTCAAGATTCCTTCGCTTGATTCTATTTCATCATTTTCCATTGCTTCAATTTCTTTTGTCGTCTTATTGACAATTTGCTTGTAACTTGGCACTCCGACGTACTTATCAATCTTGTTCCTATGAGAAAAACATAAGGTTTAAGTAAAAGTGACTCCACAAACCAGTCAACAGAGCTGAGTTCAGCCTGAATTTTAGCTTCTTTTTTGTATGTTTCGATATTTTTCAGCAAAAGCTGAACATTTCCAAGATACATTTTTTGTTTTATCAAGTCCACATTGACGATCTGCATTCTCCTCACCCAATACCTCATCGTCGTTCCATTAACTATAAGGAAGATTTAGCCTACTCTTTCTCAATAAAATATGGTACTTAGAATTGAAAGGAAGACGCAGCCGGTCATATCAAACAACAACTAAAAGGATTATATATACTCTTTTTCACCAAAAGAAATCTTTACGAAATGTCTCAGAGTGGGATCGTAGACTGGGTCTCTGACAATAATCAACGCGAAGCAAATACTGACAGCTCCTTTCAAACCGCTATAACTCAAAATAAACACCTAGAAATATGTTGATTTTATGGTTCTCATAAGATTTCATACCTCATCAAGAGAAAGCCCATAGCCATATTTCTGAAGGATAGGCATGAAAATTCTGATAGAAAAATATCTCGAGAACATCATGCAAAGGTACAATCCACCAAGTCTGACAAAATCAAGAGGCATGATAGGCAAAGAATCCCCGCTGTATTTCCGAATAAGAACCCTGGTTCCAAGAATGATTCCAGAGATCAAGAAGATGATAGTTTCAGCTGAGAAACTTGCATATTTCCAGACAGTATTCACTGCATGCAGGCCTTCTGAGCTCATACGAGCCTTTCCAAATGCTGTCATGAAAAGGGAAAGAGAGATAATGGCGACTATTCCAGAGATGCCAATAAAAGTGAATTGTTCAGACACGAAATAGATCAAGTAGCAAGCAACAAACGTGATGTTTACGATCATGACATCATCAGTCAACATTTTTCTAATGGCATATACAGCGACAATTCCTGCCAAAAGTCCAACGATGATGCCTCCAAAAGTGAGCTTAAAGAGAGATGAGGTGATTTCAATAGGATTAAAGCTCATTTCTCCACGAACAATACTTGAAGAAACGATCAAAAGGACCATGCACATACCGTCATTAATAAGAGATTCACCTTGAATAAGAGAAGAGAATTTCTTGGGCCCACCGATTTGTTTAAGGAAAGCGAGAACTGCGCCGGAATCGGTACAGGAAAGGATCGCTCCGAACATAAAGGCGCTTGTCCAAGTGTAGTATTCACTGGAATATCCAAGAAGAACTTTGATGGAAAATGCAATAAGAAAGGCATTGACGATAACACAAGGAATGGCAAGCGTGAAGATTTGAACAAATTGTCGTTTAAACATGTGCCAATCGGTATTGTATCCAGAAGTAAAGATTAGAGTGGGGAGGAAGATCATAAGCACATGACTTGGATCCACTTTGTAGATATCTTGTATTGCTGAATCCAAGAAGCCAAATTTGTTGGAGAAATAAGCAAGAAGAATCCCTGAAACAAAGAGCATAGGCGTGTAAGGAATCGAAGTTTTCTTGTTGATTTCTCGAATAAGTCCTCCAAAAAGCAATCCGATCATAAGAAAAGAAATTACTTCAGCTTGTATAGAAGTTCCTTCATGACCACTTTCTGCAGTGGTTTCAGCAGTCACAGAGCTTGAAGAAGACATGATGGAGCGATGATGAAATTTCAGAAATAAAAGATTATTTATTTATGTTTTCCTGGAACACATAAACAGATAGATTTATCTTTTTGATAGAAATAGGCCCAAAAGTTCTAAAAAAAACGAAATTCTGAATACCAGGCGGGTGAACTTGGCCTCTAGCAAATATGCAGAGAGCCATTTTCAGTGTTGAACACAAGAGATAAGCTAAAAAAGATATGTTTCTATATATAGATTTGAGGGCGAGGGCCTGGGGTTATGAATTAAATAGAATGCGAGCAGAGTAGTTTTAGGCAAGTTGGCTTTAAATTAATTGATATTTTTGCCTGATTTTACTTCAACATTCTTTAATGAAATTTGTTAAAATTAATTTCTGTCAAGTTATTCTTCAACAACTTTTCTCAGTCAAATAAAATAGTTACGAAAGGAACATCCCAGAGGTGAATATTAATGGCTTGGATCATTTATTGAGGTGAAGAAAAGGAAAAAGAAAAATGGCCTTAGGTGAAGAATTAGAGGCTTATGATTAGAGAATAATGGGGGATAAATTTGTTAGTTGGTTATTTAGGGTTTGATTAAGATTTAGGTATCAAAAGAATGTTCTAAAAAACACTTTATAAGGACCCCGAATAAGAAAATAAAGAGGACCTAAAGCGAAAAATTCGATTTATTTGTCGAATTCAGACAAATTATAATTGAATTGAATTTGAAGAATAAGAAGAAATATGCTTCTGAGCTTTCATGGAAGGGAAAGAAGGGAAGATTGTTCTTCTTTTGAGAGGATTGAGGTGAATTGATATTCTAAAGAGATTCAAGGTTTTTTGGAGAAGTTTGGAGGAGTTTTGAAAGTTCAAGTCCAACGTATATTTAGCCGAAAACACAAAAAATAAAGAGGTTTGAATTAAAGACTTCTCATATGAATAAAATCTTTGTATTGAGACTTTTGGAATATCAAATGTGAACGTATTTGATTTTAATGATAAAGCAGTATTTTCGAGACCCCATTAAAGACAGAAACATTCCAGTTGATTGAATTACTTCAATCCTGAAAATCATGTATGAAAAAAGAGAAGAGATAAATTTTTTTTTTCTTGACCGAAATTCCTCGCTTTTTTCTTTTCTTTACTGACCTCTTGGCTTAAAGTTCTGAAAGAGATGAAAAAAATACTGGGAGATAGTTGTTGAGTCAAAGAGATTGTTATAAAGATTCGAAATCCAAAAAGGAATATCTTGTTGAATTTGTTGGAAATTTAGAGAGACTCAGTTAGGGTCAAAGAAATTTTTTGTTTGAGGAAATTCTGAATAATTATCAAGTTATTTTTCTAACCAGTGTTGCCAATAGAAAATTCTATTTCTCCACAATCTGATAGAAAATATTCTTAGACTTTCCCACATTTCCAAAAGTTCTTCTGACTTCCAAAGAAAAAAAAATTTTATCCTTTTTTGTTTGTTTTTTTAGGGAGGATTGAGTATTGCAAAAAATCCCATTACTTTCTTTCTATAAAGGGGAAAGGATTTCCTGGATTTCCAACGATCCGCTCTAAATTCTCGCCATGTCGAAAGGTTTTATGAGCAATCGGTACACTGTTTCAGACAAAACAGCTTTTCGAGGAGAAAAAAATTACTGAAGGTGAAAATGAACTTTGACAGATTTCAAAGGAAAAATTCTGATTTTTGCAAAAGATGGATCAAGCTGGAGATTGAATTTTATGGAAAGGAATTTAAAGAAAAGCCGATGACTTGTAAAATAAATTACGTTGGACTTTCTTTCCTTTCAATTTAAATGGCATTCTTCACTTCCATCGAATCAATTTATTTTGAGGATTTTTCAGTGAAAGAAATCTCGAAGGCTTCATACATACTGTAAATTCTCAACTAATAAACATTCTACTATTTCTCTCAATTAAAATTTTTTTTTATTCTTTCTAACCTCAATGGATTAAAAACAAACATTTAATATCCGAACTTTTTTGCGCTTGGGTCCAAATTCAGCTTATTTATCTTTGATTTTTTTCAAAGCAATTTTTTTCTACTCCTTCTCTATTGAATCATCAGAGCTGTCCAAAACTCTTGGGCTGATAAAAGTTGAACCCTGAATTCCATTTTACATCGAGTTTCTTACATTAAATCTGGATCCAAAAATTCCTTTCATCTCAAAAGTTGAAAATAACAAAGGGAAGGATATGATCTTGATATCACTTTGAATAGACCAAAAAAATTCCAGGCTAATCAATCTCAGGAAGGAATTAAATGATCCAAAATAATAATTCAAAGGGCAAGCAAAAAATCTTCGGATAAAAATAAAGCCTTATAATAGTACCCTAATAAGCTCCTTTTTGTTGTAATTAATTGACACATTAACTTATTGATATGACATATATAAAAAAATCAGAGTAATTATGATTAAAACTTTAAGCTAAAACCCAAGGTATTATACAGAAATCTCTCTGCTTCTTAAATCTTAATAAACTTTAAGGAATGTCTGGAATTAAAGCAAAGAACCTAGAACACACCTTCAATCTCGAAGAAACCTCCATGGCGCTTAGTTATCATCGTTTTGATGCCGAAACTAAAACCGATACCTCTTCCTTTGTCAACACTAAAGACAATCTTAAGCCTGATGAAAAATTCATATATGATTTCCGCCCTGAATGGGAGGATACTTTCCGCAAAGTGGACGATTATTTGATCAGCATTGGTCAGCATTTCCATCTTAAACATAAAGGATCCAAGGCTACTCCTCTTAACAAATTTATGGGACTTCTTTTCAAAGCGTTCTCTTGGTTCGTCACATGTAAAAAATAATTTAAACCTAACCCTCTTTTCTAATCTTTTCCAGTCATTTGTCGTGTCGAAAATCTCTCTTCCGTCAACCTTTTCGTCCTCGCTCTCGGATACGATCATATTGCAGTATTTCCATTTCCAATCCCCTTTTATTTTAATTTTCCTCAGCGATTCCTCACCATTATCGGCATGATTTCCGGCCTTTTTGCTCAGGTCCCCAAGCGTTTCCTCTTCAGAAGAAGACCCTACATGGTTGGCCGCGCTCTTCCTGTAAAAATCCTTGGGAGCCTGTTCTTCTTACCATAATCCTAGTCTGGCAAACTCGATACATCCTCTTTCCCCTCAAGAGCAGTTACCTGTTCTGTAGTCTACGCCTTTACCGCAATTTATTGCTATAATTATCAAATTGAAATCATTGGGAAGCGTCCTGGAGATGGCTTTGGAGTGTTTTCCTCGGCCTTATTGATATTACTCGCTTTCTTATCTTCTTCTTTTGCAAGAGTAAAAAAATTTTTGGTGGAGCTTTGAGGCTTAATTTCATGGTTAGATTCATTTGGGAGCTCATTATCCTTCTGATTGTCTTGGTGGTTTGACTTTGGTAAAGAGGAGGAATTTTAGAATAAAAAATGATGTTTCTAGGGGTTGATTATCTCATTGACGAGCTGGCTCTTGTTCCAAATTCCCAATATCTTTGGCTGTCCTAGTTGTTATGATAACCAATGTTATCCCAGAGGATTGGATTCTCACGTCATGACACCATCAACTTTTGAGCTTGTAAGTGTTTGAGATTTGGTGATTCTCATATCTTTGAATAGCAAAACATTGGCCTCGGTGCGACTGTCGCTGTTGCCGTCGGCGTGTTTTTGGTTCTATCTAGCATCCCTCCTCTGGTCTTTTGGAATAAATCTGCTCCTATTTTTGGGTATATCTTTGTTCTTTGTGGGATAATCTTAATAAAAAATTATATAGAACGATTTGCGCATGTGTGGTGGCGGAGATATTTATGGTTTGTCCAAAGGGAGATTCAAAAGGATTGATAAGAAATTCGAATGAAATAAGTCTTGGAAGTTTTATGCTTGCAGCATTTGTGGCAGGATTCCAATTAATTACAGCTTTTATTTGTACAAAGGCCTCAAAAATAATCAGAAAATTGCCCTTGGTCGCATATACACTCGCTAATGTTTTAATATATTTGTTCTTTGGCCTGGGATTATTATACGTTATCATTAAAGTCCGACTTGAAGTCATGCAATAATTTCAAGTTCTTCTTACATTTATTTATTCCTCCTCCTCCCTTAATTAATATTATATATGTATGAGTGTTTTTTTTATTTTGAGTCCTGAGCGGATCTCAAAGAAATACTTTTTTTGAATTCTCTCTTGAATAAAAGTATTTATGTGAGATGTCATTGATGAAAAAAAAAGTTTGAGTCTCAAAGAAATTTTTCTCAGCAGGAAAATGAATTTTTTTCTCTGAATATTTTTTTAAAGAGAAACAGAATAAAACGAGTTAAATAATAATAATAAACCAAAATTAAATCTTGTTCCCAGAAAAAATATTTTTTTTAATTCCGTATCTTCAATTCTCTTTTAATTAAAAAAAAATTTCCCTTCAAAAAAATTCAAATCCTTCACGTTTCCCACCCTTCTCTGCAGTCCAATAAAAAATATCCTTTGACAATAAGGATCCCTTATGCATATTATATTTATGCATATTTTTTCATTTCGTTAAACATTAATCGCAGCATCAAGCACTAAACAAGATAAAATCGAAATTAATTGATAATCTAAATCCTAAACAATGTTTGGCAAAATTTTAAAGTTGCCTTTCACTCAAGGCTTCAAGGGTACTCTTCTTTTCTTTCGTACAAAGTCATATTCTTACTCTCTTCTTTAGGCCTCTCCTCCCCTGCCAACGCTAGATTTTTCGGTGTTTCCCATGGTTCCAAGGGTCATCCTACTCCTTCTAAAGAAGTTGACCCTCATACCGAAACTACCTACAATTTGGGTGCTACCGCTTACGCTGAAGACAGAACTCAGATCCCCAAGTTGACTGAAGTCGCTCATTTGCACTACAAAAAATACCCCAATGTTGATCATAATGATCCCCACAGCTCCGCATATATTCACTCTGAAAGAGACGAATATCACGATTCCACCAGAATCAAGGCTTATAACCGCATCATTGACAGACTCAGGAGTGATATTGAAATGCAAGCTGACGTTTATCAAGTCCTTGAAAATTTGGACAGACCTTGGAAGAGAGGCGTTCCTGGTGTTGAAAAAAACATTACCGGCGGTTACAAAGACTACTTCCCTCCTGAAGATATCGGATTCAGAAGACTCAGAGAAAAGGACGAAGAAAAGTTCTTTGATGAACACTACAACAATATAGATAGATGGACCAACGATGCTGTTTTCTACGGCAAATATGCTCCCGTCTCCTCTGATCTTGAATGGCAAAAGGAATACGAAAACAGACCCGTCAATCCCAACTATCACCCTGAAAAAGGTTACAAATACGACGTCGAAGTCCCCTGGAACCAAAGATACCCCCACGTTGCCGACAGAAGAGGCTATCCCGAAATTCTCGGTACTCCTTGGGAAAGATTGTTGAGACTCGAAGGTGAAATCTTCCACCCCACTTATCTCGACCAACCTTTCGTCCAACTCCCCACCTCTGATCCCCATGAAAGTTTGAACTTTGAAGAAGGTGAGGTTGTATATGAAAACACCAAGCTCCTCGAATGGGCTAAATTCTGGAACTATACTGGCTGGAGTGTATATGCTTTCTGCGCCTTCTTTATCCCGTACAACCTTTTATACAAGACCCACATGCCTCTTCCCCACGCCTACGATAACTTGTTTGTCCCTTACTATACACAAACCATGTTCTTCTGGGATAACTGGACCCTCCACGCTCCCCTCGCAGGCATGATCGCCATGTACGGTACCTATTTGGGTGTTGTAAGTGTTTTCAAAGTGATGCAAATCTTATCCGTTTTTTTTCTTTATTAGGCTTTGACCCACACCTTCTGGAAGGATTATGTCGTCAAGGCCCAATTCTCCAAGGATAGAGAACTCTTGTTCGTCACTAGAATATCCGCCTATGCTTCATTGGTAACGGGATTGTTTATGAGGAATTGTCATTTTAACTTTTTTCTCGTAGGAAGAAGAAGTTTATGAAGTCCAACATTTGGAAGCTCTTCCTCCCAGCGTTAAGGTCGGTACTGCCGATTTGTCCTCTCAAGATGCCGATGGTCTTTGGGATATCACCTGCTTGGCTACCCACAGAAACTTGGTTATGTACAACGAAGATAAGTAAGGAATTTTTGTGTTGAAAAAGATGGCTGAAAAATTTTTGAATAGATACTGGAACCCTGCTCAAAGAAAGGGATTCTTTGATAAAGTTTTCAACTTGTGGACTCCCGATGTTGTTGAACCCAACAGATTGGAAAAACTTAACGAATACGTGAATAGACCCGAAATCGAATTGGGTGGCAGCGCTCAAATTGAAGCCTCTACTAAGAGACTCGAAGCCAAGTAAAAAACGGAAGGATTCTTTAGTATTGCTGAAGACTAGGTTGCATAACTTTATAAGAAATGTAGTCTTTAGTATACTATTTTAAATTCACCAAAAAGTTGGATTTATTCGAATTTTAAAAAGAAAAAAAGTTTTCTGAATTCCATGAACAGATATCATTTTTTTTCTTCTTTTTCTCTCTTGCTATTTTTTTAGAAGAATTTATTTTTGAGGAGAATTTTTTTTCTTTGGAGATATTTTATGAAGCGATGAAACGATGAAAAAAATTTTTTCTGGACAAATGGCTGTTCTGGACAGACAGTCCTTTATGTCTTTATGTCTCATCTTCATCTCATTCAAGCCAAAAAAAAATTGTTTGTTTCATCTTTTTCACAAGGAAGAATGAGAGCATTTTTGAAACTAAAAAATTGTGATAATAAATCGTCTGGAAAGAATCCTTTGCATTTCTTTCATTTTTCAAAGAAGGAATTTTTGTGATCTTAAGAACAGAAAATCATGAGAAAAGTTATTTTCATTCAAAAATTTTTTTCTTCACTTTCATAGAGCTACCAGAGTAGTTCAGAGCGATACAAAAGGTAAGAGATTTTTTCTGGGTGTTTACAAGACATTCAATGAAAGGTTCCCTTCACAATAAAAACAATACAAATTAATGAGATATTCAAATTCAAAAATTATTGCTTGAGATTAAACTTTTTTCGAATTCGACTTTTGTAAAATTTCAAATCACCTATAAAGTGTAAAAATGCTGATACGATATAAAGAGGCAACGCAACAAATAATAAATGGTGTATCTATCCATAGAGGCTGATTTCTTTATGATTTCAAAAATAAAACCTGAACAATTTCAATATTCGCTTTCAAAATATGCATTAGCTTAGTTCAGAAATCTAGTATGTGATATGTGATGTTCTGGTCAGCAGACTTCTCCTTGAAATTGGAGCCAGAAATGTCTACACATATGAGAAAAGAAGAATTAAGGCTAAAATGATATTTGATTGATGGAGTATTTGTCTGAAAGAAAAATGTCAAAAAGAAGAAAAAATGAAGAGAAAATTTTCAATTAAGATTTTTAAAATTCAAAAAGAAAAAAATTGTTACTTATTAAAATCAAAATTTACAACAAAAGATTTAATTAATTCCTAATCAATTCTTTAAAAATATTAAATAAACAAGAAAATCCTTTCAAAATTTATTCAATTAATTTAAATAAAATAATTTCTAATCTTCTAAGCTCATAATATTTTTCCCCAAAAATGTTTTTTCACTTTCATTTCAGTGGAAAAACACTTTTCAAAGCCTTTTTCATCATTCCCTATTGAGGAGCCATTTCCACAAAAATCGGTCCTTTAATTTTTTGGACTTATAATCTCATAGTAAAATCTCGTGATGAAGTCACAATCAACAAAAACTAAATCGATCCAAAAAAATTAATTGTGGTGATAGGAACTCCCTCTTATTTCATAATTCCTGAGACACGTATCTTTGCACCTTAATAATTTTGATATCGAGATTGCGGGCCCTCTGTAAAATCTGTTTGGTCTTTCTTTACTTTAGACAACCAATAAAAAGGCCTTAAAAATGATGACAATGATACTTATTTATTTCAAGTAAATATTGCTTCTCATGAATAATATTACATAAAAAGGGAGAGCAGACACAGAGAGGGAGGATTTTTTTGTGGGTGGAGGAATATTCAAAAGAATTGGTAAAATAATGAAACAGAAGAAAACGACAAATTTCCATCTTTAGAAATCAGATAATTTACATAGAGAGAGGGGACAACAAATTCAAATTAAGAAAAATTTGTGGAGGATAGGTATTAACACTAAACAAATATTTGCTTTATTTTAACTTTTGCCAACCTAACCAGTTGCAGATTCTTCTTCTTTAACAACATTCTTCTTCTTCTTTTTAGATTTTACAGTGATTTTCTCAAGCATCAAAGGTTTTATAAGCTCATAATTGATCCAGCCTATTTCCTGGCTATGATCCATTAGCGATGTACCGTAATTTATAGGCTTTGCTGGTATAATAATCATTGCCACATGTCCGTGAATAAACTTTGAGGTGACTTCATTGATCTGTAAACGTTCAAAGAGGGCTTCTCCGTTCTTTAACTCAATTTCTGTGTCACCCATAATAGCTTTATTACCTAAAAATTAATTTAGCCAAAAAGGAAATTTCGATGCAAGAATTACCAGTCTTGTTTCTCAAGATTGGATTTGAAGGGACCTCCCAGGTTTGCAGCCCAAGCTGAAGGAGGATTTTATTCTGGTTCTTGATCACTTCTTGTGTAGAAATCTCCTTAAGAACGACTTTTATCCTATTCAAAAATTTAGCATAAAGCCAAAAAGAAAAATTCCTTACACAAGATTTCTCTCTTTAAAGATAGGATTAGGGATTTCGCTGGCAAGAACAAGCTCATATTTATAAGGCATGATGGCGCTCCCAAAGAGATGATTGAATAAGACTTTAGCAGTGGGGTTATTATCATGAGCAGCCGAATGCTTTTTTTCTTCTTTTAATTGTTCGATTTTCTCGACATTCGTCTTTTGTCCTTCATTAATTTGGCTCCTATAGAAACAGGCCTTGAGAGAGAAAGAAGAAGGGAATGAGTACTTGAAGGCTTTTATTTCTTCCATACATTGTCTTAATCTTAATTTGGATTTCTCTTGTTGCGCCAAAACAGTGTTTAACATGAAAGTGTTTTGAGACACGATTTGGAGGATTCTGGCCCTTTGCATTTCCTCAAAGCTTGGCCCCGAATTTTCTGGGGGCTGTGTTTGGGGAGGATGAGAACTTCCTGAAGGTAATTGAAAACCAAGAGTACTGGATGGCCCAGAGAGTTTGACGACATTTGATAGATTGATTTCTTCAATGTTCATATTTGTTTTATTGGTGATAGGAATATGAATTTTATGCTTTTCGTCTTCGTCTATATCATTCTCACTGTGCATAGATGTAGCTTC
>Ga0182738_1007041_pt1 | contig 11509 bp, 6 predicted proteins | sample eDN5th30CBELigMG_FD_128876 | JGI IMG/M metagenome (GOLD analysis project Ga0182738, IMG submission 128876) | Enriched Miracle-Growth compost microbial communities from Emeryville, California, USA - eDNA 5th pass 30_C BE-Lig MG (version 2)... ...
AGCTTCTTTGATTGGTAACTAACGCATTCCATAAACTTTGCACAGTTGGAGTCAGAAGGGTGCTTCCAAAACAAAACCTCAATTTTTTAACTTCTTCAAATAAACCTTTGAACTTCCTCGTTCGCTAAGGGCTCGCCATCATAATCAATTAAGATGAAAAAGAATTAAAGTGAAAGATCTTGAGTGATATAGCTTAAAACCATTCATTTCACCAGATCTCTTGAAGAGAGCCTGCCTACTTGAATAGAATTTTCCATCCATTTAAAGGAACAAAAAAGAATAGTATAGTATAGCAACCACATCGCCTTCATAGAGTTAGTTCTCTTTATGCTTCGAATAAAGTATTTAATGTCAAGAAATATAGAAAACGAGCCTCGCCCTTTTCCTTGACGGATTCAGTCTTTACAAAAACAAAGAAAAAACTGAGAATACCTCACCAAAGCCCGACAGATGAACTTCAAGAACCTCTGGACCAATTCTTCATGTTTCTCGCTTCAAACTAGTTTGGTTAACCTAGAAGTTTGACTATTAAAAGGAGAGTCCAATCTTTCTAATGAACCTTTTTTCCAAAGAAAACGTCCAAATAAAAACCCGACAAATCATAACTCAAGCCAAAAACAAAGATTTGATAAAATTTGCAGGCGAGGCTGCAGATATATTTTTTGGATGGAATTTGCTTGTCAAAGTAAGCTTTGAATAAAGTTGAATTTTTCTCTAGATACACCATATGTAATGCTTACTTCTTTGAAATTCAAACATATTCAAGCTCATTTGAAAACATTTATTTGGATTGAAAAGAATAACAAGACAAGTATTATCTTTGAAAATGATATTGTAAACTACTAAACTACTCTGACTTTCCTGCTTCTAAATTAGGGAAATAAGGACAATATTTTAAGCAAAATTAATTTTTTTGTTGTTCGTGAGGTTCTCTATAATATCTTTTTCTCTATATTTAAAGCGATAACTTGATTCAAATTTTTGTTCATCGGCCTGTTTATGAAACCACAAAGGGGTCAGTTCTGCTATTGAAGTCGAAATTCCAAGGTCAGGAATTCTGAAAAAGTGAGATCTATATCCCTTTTTGATACAGTAAACACTGAAACCCATTTTGTACAGTCAATATATTGATGAATTAAATCAATTCAACAAAAATTTCTTCAGATGAACACAATATTAAATTAAAAGATTAAGTTCTGGTAATTTTGAGGACCCTCAAAAATGAACCTACACATCTGGCAGCTACAGGCGAGATTTGTACAATCTGAGCTTTCGGCGTGCTTTTAAAACAAATCTAAGGACAATCCTTTTGTTCCTGACGGAAGAATAACTTCATTACATTTTTGCTCAAGTCTTGGAGATTTTGTGAAAAAGGATCCCTTCTTAGAGACCCATTCAGAAAATTATGAGAGAAAGACGTTTGAAAAAAATCTTTTGGTCAATTCGCCGAGTTTGGTGCCAGGACACTTTGATTTTTCTTTTGTCCAAAAAATTGAATTCTGCTGACTGGCCTCTTTGTTGGCACAATTTGTGGAAAACATGAAGGATCGCAATTTTTTTCAAACCTGTCAAAACTTCTATCAATAACAAAGGCCAAAATCTTTGACTGTTCAATCAAAGGGCAACATCAAGTCTTGTAAGTCTTGTAAGTGCCCTGATTTTTTTTCAGGGGAAATGCAATATTTTTTTTTAGAATTAGAAGAGACTATACAAAACAAGTTTTCAAGTCTCAGGCATAAAAATCTCAAACTGATATTGAAAACTTGAGTTCTGGCTTTCCTTCATGAAAAGGTTCTCTCTGAGAATCTTATCTCGAAAATATTTTCCAAACCAACTGAAAATGACAACTCAAAAATTCTTTTTGTTAATTTTTTTCCCTCATTTTCAAAGTTTGAATTTACTGATGCTAAAAGAGAAGGAAGAGAAAGAAGTTGACTCGAATCCAAAATTACACAAATTTTTGTGGAAAACAAAAGTTCTAAAAAAAATTGCTTTTAAAGTTTTTGTGGAGGAAAAAAACTTTGTAAATTTATTGAAGCTGTCTTTTTTATTTTTGGACCCTTCTCATGAAAAGTCTGAGGATGACCAACAAAATTTCTAATCTCAAGAATTCTATTAAGATTTTTCTTCATTATTTCATTACTCCCCAGAAACTGCTGAAACAACAAGCGTTCAAAAAAAAATGTTACAGGACAAAAAAGATCTCCTTTGTTTTCAATATTTTTTAAAAATCTCCCATTATATGTATAGCAATTTTTAGTTTTTTCAAGTCTTTAGAAAACAACACTAGAGAAATGGTTTCGACTTTTTCTTTTCGAGGATTTCGTGATTTTCAAGGTTTTTCATTCGAGAAAAAAACTTTTTTCCAAATTTAATATTTTTTTTTGCAGTTTGGCCTGAGGTTGGTTCTTATTTGCAACAGACTTCATAAATCTATTTGTGATCTCGAATATTTACTTTTCTTCAACTCCATATGAATGTAAATTTTCGAGTTTTCAAAAAAGTAAAGAAAGATTTTGCCTCGGAAAATAGATAGAATTATCTAGAAATCAGAAAGAAAATATGCTCAACTTCACAATAAGTCGATGTTCTGCGCAATGATTTACAAAAAAAAATTGAACGTTTAATGAGAAGGCAAAGGAAAGGAAAAGGAGAATATTATTTGCTAGATCAAGATTAGACTCTTCTATTGATTCTACTGGAGAAAATAAAAAGAGAAAATCTTCTTCCTTCACATATATGATTAAGATTCCTACGCACTGGTTGTATTTACCGTAACTCCCACTTAAATCGCTATCCGCTAGGCGCGGCTTCGTGGCCACGATAATGAGGAACCCTAGATAAATTTTCCATCCAGAAAATAATATTAGTTTTGGATCGCGATTGAAATTAAATCAGATTGGATGAGGTTTACTGTGTCCTCTTGTGAATATCATTCTCTATATCAAAGTTTTTATGTCTGAGAGGATGATATTCACTCAGAAAACTTTTTTCCGCAATAAAAATGAGAATTTCAAAGGATCCAAATCCAACATCAGAGGAAATATAAAATTTCATGTCAATGATTTTTTAAATGGAAAAAATATTTTGTTAAAATGTGCTTACAGTTGTTTACTCTGGATTGAACCTCAGAAACATTGTTTCTCAAAAAAAAATTCTCTTGAAATTTTTTTCACTTTTTATTGAGAAATTTTTCTTGGAGATTCTTTTTTTGGCAGGGAGATCAAAGATCATTCCCCTTAAAAAAAATTTGGGGGTTTGAGGGATGATAGAAGGTAAGAATCCAAAGATCTTGAGTAGGGATGAAGAAAATGGACGATAATTACGAGAGTTCCTATATCTTATGATAGTCGGCTTTGAGGGAGGATCCACCGTTAATTCGCGGAAATAGAATTCCGCACCTCGAAATCGTGGGAAAAAGTTCTTTTTTTTTCGAAAACGCGACTCGCGCGCGGAGAGTTATTAAGGAGTTACGGTAGTTGAAAGTCAAAAGTCGATGGATAGACTGATTGTACCCTGCTTGAGAAGTATTTTGACATATTCAAAAGAAGTTTAATCAAATAAACTTTCTTGAATTTTTAAAATTATCACCCAAGAGCGTCCCACTTATACTTGATACTCGAAACTCAACTGAAGGATTTATTCCAAGAATAAGGGGTTTCGTGATTTGAGGCTCATTCCTGACTTTTTGATATTAACAAAAAAATTTGGTCTCTCAAGGGCACGATGAATTACTCTAGAAATCTCCTCTAGCATCAAAAGATCTCCTTCGATTTTTGAGAAAAACAGTTTCTTTAGATTGATGCAAGTCTTTTTTTCACTTTCGATTTCAGCTCAAAGATAAATGCCCTTTGAAAACTGGATCGGGCGAACTTTTCATCATTATTTCTTGTCAAAAAAGTCTCACAATTCTGATATTGAAAGAGCTGAGATAGTTGCTCGTAAGGATTTCAAAGTATGATGTTGCTCCTTTTTAAGAAAGAAAGAACAAGTTTCAACGACCTTTCCAAAAGAAATGAATCAAATGAGAGATTTATTCTCCAAAGTTCCTTTCTTCAAAAATCATTTTGAGAGATAGTAAGTGAGCACGAGATTCAAACTTCTTGGTTGTACAAAATACTTTCTCAATTACCACTTACCTTTGAATTGGAAAAGATTGAAAAGTTTCCACCAAAAAAATTTATACTTTGTTCTCTTCAGAAAATATGACAAAAATTGGCAGAGAAAACAAACTTATTTAGACAATCAATTGAATTATATCTTTTGAAGAAGAGGGCTACTGCTTACTAAAATAGGTTTGGGAAATGATCTCTTCTTCTTTCTGTTACTTTGATCTTTAATTAATTTTTTGGCGATAAATGTGTACACCTGAGACAATTTGAAAGAAGGATAGGCTACGGATTTCCTTAATTCCTTCTATCGTCTGAAAAAAAAATGACAAAAGAGTCCATTTTGAAAATCTTTGATCTGCAGCATCTTCACAGGAAGAATTCTGTTTAAATTGGAATTGGCTTTCTTCTCTTTCAGTTATCAAGTTAATTAAAAAAAAAACTTTTTTTCCCTCCACTTGAAAATCATGATTTATATCCACTCTTTCGGCTTTTATTCACAGACTAAATTAAACTGTTTCATCATCACGTTTAAGGAGAAGACAAAGTCAGAATTATTGAGTTTTATTTCGCTTTTCTATCAGAATTTTAGAAATATAATTTTCAATCTCTTTCTCTTGGAATTCAATCAAGTCTAATCTCTTCAGAAATTATGGTGTCTAGACACCCATTTTAACATTCTTTCGCATGATACCAAGAAAATTCCAGAAATGCGGTATCAAATTCTTTTCCTATTATAAGTTCAGACCAAATCTAAATATATCTTGAATCAATACTTCACGATGGTAAACTCTGTTCCTCAAGACTTGACAGTTATGAAATATTTTCGGCGATTCTCCAAAGATCTCTCGCCATTCTTCAATCTCAGCCTTTTCTCTGACCTTGAATCCTCAAAATCGAAGGGAATACCATCTTTACCCACAACTCCAATTTTATCAAATTAGTTTGAAGCCAAGCAGATGATTTGAAGAGAATTCTCAAATATAACCCTATTAATACCCCTCGTTTACTCAGAATTTATGCGCATCTTCCATGGACCCAAAACACCCTCACCACTGGATTTCCTTCAGCACACCAGGTTTTCCTTGAAAGCAAAAGAAAAGCTTGATGAGAAAATAGTATCCAACATTTTTTCCTCTGATAAATCCAATCGTTTCAACTCTCTTCAGGGTCTGATTTTCAAAGCAAACTCCATCAAAACCCGCAGGGAGATATAAAACGTCCGTATAAGGAGAAGATGATCCCTAAACAGGGGATTATTCTATTTCTAATAAGAACAGAAATTCTCAATTAAATTTCAATAAATCCTGACATGTTTAGTCTTCTCGAAGGAGAAGATTCCATCCAAAGAGGCCTTTCAAAATTCAGGGTCCTCTTGTTTTGATCAAATCATTCCCTTGGTTTTCAACTTCATCATTTTTCAAAAGGTCCTTTAATTTGCTCAATTGGCTTTTCATAGCAATCAATCGTCGATAAACACCCTCTGAAAGTGGAAAGAAAATTGGTTTGACCATAGAAAGAGATGCGTAATTTTTACGTTGGTTTAAACGACATTTTGAATTTTAAAGGAGTTAATTCCATCCCAGTATGGAAATATTTAATTTAAATCACTCCTTGAAAAATAAAATTTTTTATTTCATTCAGAGTTTGTTTAACTTAGCAAAACGAGTTAACTAGTTAAATAAATTATTTTATAATAAACAACTTATCTCCTCTCAAATATCAAATTAATTTTTCATATGCGCTTCTTGAAAAACAAGGTCCGGCTGGTCCCAAATATCAAGGAGGACCCAGTCAAAGAAGAGCCTCGGAGCGCCCCGATCAACCATTCCGCCATCAAGCAAGAATCAAATGAAAATGACTTCTCTTTGAACACCAAAAAAGAGAGCTTCCTTGATTCCAGCGCTTTTTATGTCAAAAGAGAATCGTCAGGAGATTCTTTTCAAACATATGAGGAAGTCCCCTTACTTGAGAGAAATAAAAAGAAGAAGGCTCCAAATCCTGACGGAAACTCCAAGAATCTCGTGAAAAACTATGGAAAGGCCCTTTGTATGTTTGCTTCCTCAACAATGGCCATCCCTTATTTGGAAAAAATTATTGCTGCCAAAAGGCTAAAAGACGTCAAGATTTTTGCTTTCATGAATTTCTACAAAAAGAAGAAAGGAGGAATAACAAACATTGAAAGTTTAAGAACTTTATTGGTCGCTGAGAGAGATGATACTCCAGAAATTAAAATTTTCAAGCAATTATTCAAAGAAGTCTCAATAATCTTCTTGAAATATTTTTGTGTTAATTGGATCTTTAATGGGAAATTATTGCACAAAAATGAACATCTTAAATTTAGGCTTAGAATGCTCCGTCGCGTCCAAAATGCTGAATATTTTACTTATTTGAGATCCTAGTTCTTGTATTTATGTTGCTTAGTTCGTTTCTCTTACTATCTATGCTTCACTTGAGTAATTTCCTTTCCAAAGAAAATCTCAATAAATAAACTTTCTTTTTCCTTGAATATTTGAGCCGAAACTTGAAGGGATTCCATCATATCAGGAGAGAAGTTTAGATGTTATTCTTAGTATACGTAATTAGGAGGATTTTACATACAAAATGCCGCGTTCTGACTTTGAGTTTTTGACTCAAAAGTCTTTGTTTCTGCCTCTTCAACTACTTCTTTTCATTGAGAGCTGGTTCCCAGAGACATTTACTCTTCAATAATGATATTCCAAATGGATAAAATAAATTTAAGGTCAAAAAAGACCCAGCTGTTTAATCATCAAAAACAAATTAAAAAATTAACCTCTGTGCTCAAAGTTTTCCAATTTTTCTTTTTAAAAATAAAGGTTTTAATGTTAATATCAATTAAAAACAAAAAATTGATGCGTCCTTTCTATTTCAAACACTTTGTCTTTCTATGGTTTTATTTCACTTCGATAACCAAAATAGCCATTCTATTCATTTCATACTATTGAGGCAATTTCAAACTTTGAGAATAAGGGTATAAGGGACCAGTTTTCCCTCTAAACTGTATGATCTTAGTTTTCAATCAAAACTTCTTTGTTTATCTAGAGAAATTGCTTTCTCATCTATTCCTGAAAAATTTACTTAGGTTTCAAAGTTAGCCTTTCATAAAGGAGATGAGTATGTTTTTCTGGACTTGACCCATTTGTTGCGAAGTTAAAATTTCGAGTTTACTCTCTCAAACTCTCAATGAGGGGAAACTGATAAACACAATTTTCTGGCATCTTACTCATCTTCAATCTCGCCTCGATAATCTTTCAAGTCCGAATATTTTCAGAAAACTAGAAATCACAATTTTACTGAGAACCTCTTTCTTAAATGGCTCGATTCTTAAACTTTAGGTTTCCTCATGACAATGTGATCTGATTTTCATTCCTAAAGTCTCTCGAGCGTTTTCCAGTCAATATAAAACATGGAGTTTTCAAATTCAAGAAAAACCGAGATTGATAAATTTGTTCTTTTTCTATTTAATTGAGTTTCATTTCATCTCTGTTTAATTAAAATTTGATTCAGAATATCAAATCCAGTACTCACTCCAAAATTACCAAAGCTTTTCTTTTCTGTCTCTTGTCTCTTAGGCTTTATTCACTTTAAAACCAACTTTCATGGTACCGCCAGCACCCGTTAGTTTGGAAATTTCAGTTTCTCTTTAATTTCAAGGTAAAATCCAGACTTTTCGATGCTCTGGGAACTAAATTTGATGTTTAGTTTGATTTTCCACAGAAATTAATCATTTGAATCCCGTCCATCAATATTTTAAGAATAAACCCAGAAATTATTTCAGATAAATCTAAAAAAATGAGCCTTTTTAGGTTTAACAACTCGTTTTAATTTTAAAAACTTCAAGTTTCTTTCTCAAGCTCCCGCCTCTTTCTTTTTTTCCTCCATTCGAACTTTCCTAATGTCACCTAGTGTGAAAAAAATTACTCTTTTCCAACTTTCAAGAAATCTTTCGATAGAAATAAACTCTTCAAGCCTTGTTTTCAAAGTCTTTGAATATTCTCTTCGTCCTCTGTTCTCAGGTTATTTTCACGGATTTAAGGGGAAATATGAGAATAGACAAAACTTCGAGAGTCCCAAAAAGAAGAGCAACTCGAGTTTTCCGTATTTTTTCATAGTTTTTGAAGAAAACATGGAAATCAACTTTTCAAGGCCAAATGTCTCAGTCTATTCTTATTTTTTTGTCTCATCTATTCATTGTTAAAATACTTCTTCTAGAAGGATAAATGTTCAACTGAGTCACTTATCAGAAATTCAGGGTTATTTTGTAAAACTTTAAGAAAACCTCAAATACTCAATCCAATCAGGGTGAGATTGGTGAGTTATCCGAATAGAAGGTGCGCGAAGGTTAATGATTGAGAAGAATTTTAGTTTGTTTCTGCGGTTACATGACAATCACCAAAGCTCTATTTCTCAAGCTACATGTGTTTGAGAGAGAAAGGGTTGAAATCCATCCACAGGGTTATTTTCTCGGGAATAGTCATCGCTATTATAGAGTTTAATATTAAGCATTTCAGTGATGACTCGCAATTTCGATGAAGGACTCCCATCACAATCAACTCTGCAGAATTTTTTATATTAAGAGTTCTAATAACTTCTAATCAATAGATCTAGACAATTTGGGTGCAGGGGTTGAAGGTTGTTCCTTCAAAAACCGAGAGAAAACAAAAATGACATCATTTAAAACCACAATGGAATGAATTTATAGTTTTGAAGCGAAAATAAGAGCTAATAAGGGAGATCAAGGTTATTGATGACGCTTTTATAGCTCTTCGACCTCAAAAGGAGGGTTAAAGTCTGAATTTAAGGATATAGAGAGCAAGAATGCCACATTAAGAGATGAGATTAAACTCTAGTCTTGAGAGATATTAAGACAAAATAACTTGATGTAATTCGTTAGAAATAAATATTAAATCTTAAACCAGGTTCAATTTCTGGCTAGAAATGCTTCCGACATATTCCAAGAAAAAGTGTTGAAAATGACTGGCTCACGACTTCTCGCAAAACAGAGAACCTCTTTGAAAGCAAACTTCCATTTCCTCCCTGTCCATTTTTGTTAAAGTGAAAATTTCCTGAATTATTTTCGTATTTGCCCCCATTTGGTCCTTCATCTTGGATTATCCCATCCCATTCAGTTCATTTTGAAAACGGTCGAGTTCTTTCAAGTTAAGCCTTTGCATAGTTTTGAAACCTCATAGTTTGATTTTATTCTGGCAAGTGAGTCTCATGTTCGAAAATAAAATCTTCTCAGAAAAAATTAGTCTCTTCCTATGAGGTTTGTATCGAAAATCTATTCGAGTCTTTCTGCAAATATTCCCAAGAGAATCAACCAGAAAGATAGAATCGTAAGAGTTTTCGCGTCTCCAAAAATCGAGAAACCAAGAATTTAAAGAGTTCGTCTTTAGCAAGCCGTTTATGGAGGGAAAACAACATCAAGGCTTTTTATTAATTGGATAAATTGGATATTTTATTAATCAATTTCTGTTAAACTCAGTTTTTTAATTCCAACTCTGTTCAAATTTTTGAGCTTTTAATTGTCTTGAAGTTAATCTCAATGAATGAGTCTCTTTTTATCTTAGAAACTCAGAGGTATCTTTTGCGAGCGAGAAAGAATCCAAGTTCTTTCCAAATTTTATTCCTGGTGATCCAGTGATTTTCCCTCTTTTATTTTGAAATTATTGAAAAGAAGTTTTTCAATTTTCAATATCTGGTTTTAAATTTTGATTGGTCTCTTCGTGATCCTCATCATCTTAAAAACCCTCAAAAACTCGAAGAAGCAAAATTCTCTTTGAAGTTTCAACCAGAATTTCGGTTGGTCTGATCAAAAACTCTTAAGTTAAGAATGTATCATTTCCTTCAATCAGGAAAATTCTTGAGACTTTTTTTCAATTGTCTAAATTTTACCAATATCTAAAAATCTGGTTGGAAATTGGGCGCATAGAATTCTAAAGAAAATCACCCTTCTCTCAAGCAATAACTGGTCTCCTAGAGGCTGAAATTTTTTATTACCTTGAGAAAGTCTGAGAGAAAATTATCCCAATTTTCCTGAGCGGTGATGAGAATTGAGGCCCCCTAAAATGGCTTTTAAGAAAAAAAGGCTTTAGGGGCTTTAGTGGGTTTAAAATTTCAAAGTTAGAGGCTTTGAAAAATGGCTTTTCCCCCGATTGCTCTCTCCCTGAATTTTACTCTTACAATGGTCTGAGGTGCCAATTTTTCTCAATTCTTCATAATCAAGTTGCTGAAACTCAAGTACTAGAAATCTTCAAGTTTTCCAAGTGGGAAAAAAAGTTGGGGAAATTTTTGTTTCAAGTAAAGTCTTGATGTTTTTTTTCAAAAGAAAAGATCGAGGGAAAGTATTGGATTCAAAAATATAACGAATTCCTGTTTTGAAAATAGTTTCATTTGGCTTTTGAGAAAGAGAAAGCAAAATATGAAATTTCCACTCTTTGAGAATCCTTTAGTTTTTCTCTGAAATCAGTTTTGTGGAAGAAAATTCCTATTCTGGAAACAATCATTCAGAGAAGTCCAAAAAAAATTTTTTTTTTTTTAATAATATTTGGTTGAGAAATTCAAGAAAAATCAATAAGAATTGTCCAAAAATGGTTTTAGAAGTGAAATGGCTTGAAAATGGCTTGAAAATGGCTTTGAAAAGGCTTTACCCTCTCAAACTGGTCCAAAGTAGCTTTGAGCCGCAAAAAAAGCTTTAAATCCCATCACTGTTCCTAAGATTATAATTTCAAGTGCCCAAAAGGAAAACAGTCAAAATTCAATTTTCAAAAAGCATTTTCAAAAGGAGAAAATTTCAACAAAATTAAATCATCATATTCCGCACTCCAATAGAAATCTAAATTCAAAAATTCTCTTTGAAAAAGAGCATGCTCTTGACAGTCAAGATTTTTTGTTCAGGTCTCTCCGCTTAGAATGTAGCCCAAAAAAATTTTTTCATCGCGTGAATTGATTTTTTCGGAAAGAATTAATGAGACAAGGTGAATTCAAATTTCAAGAAATAACTATTCAATGCATCAGTTCGACAGAACACAAAAAGTGATGGGTTTTTGTTAGAAAATAAAATTTACCAAAAAAGAAGAATAAAAACACCCCCTCCCATTGAAAGATAACGATGTGAATCCTTCATTTCGAGAAGGTTTTTCAGTTCTTATCAATAGATTTCGACAGGCGAAAAAAGATAAAGAGGATTTTAAACTCAGTTTAATAAAATGCTTTTCCTTTTTGAAAAATAGAATATTCTTCCATCAAATCTCAATTTGTACTTTTAGAAAAATGAAGGACATTCATGTATGTTTTTCTATGCATAAAACATTTCAAGTTTTCATATGCGGATTTGATGCCTCACCTTGCAAGGATTTTTCATTTTAAATGATCAT
>Ga0182738_1007042_pt1 | contig 11508 bp, 15 predicted proteins | sample eDN5th30CBELigMG_FD_128876 | JGI IMG/M metagenome (GOLD analysis project Ga0182738, IMG submission 128876) | Enriched Miracle-Growth compost microbial communities from Emeryville, California, USA - eDNA 5th pass 30_C BE-Lig MG (version 2)... ...
AAAATTTAAAATCACAAAACATATTTTTCCGATCTTAAAGAAACAACTATCCAAGGTTTCTTAAAGAATTTTTGGAGATAGAATGCAATCAAGATAGGGCATTCCCTTTGAGAGGGGTTGGGTAATTCATCCTCTTTGATGAAGAGGAGAAAGAGCTGAGGAGAAAAGATAATGTAGTTCAGATTTAGTTGATATATTCTCTAAGTTTCAAGGTTCTAGAAGCATCAAATCGGGATATTCACAGGCAGCACTTTGAGGAAGTATAATGATTTTTTCTTGGGGGTGAATTATCTTAGACTATTATAAAGGTGGCTTGGTTTTACTAAATAAATTTAATCTCAAAATATTTTAATGAAATCATTTAATTAGAATTTATGAAAAGAGATAAGGTTGGGACAGATTCCCATTAACCTTGTTTTTTCCAGAGATTCTATTTCTTTATTGAGAAGTTTGTTGTTCTGCATGCATGTTTTTTCGATGTCTATCTTGTCCATCCTTCATATTTCGAAGCAAATCAACTAAAAATGCATTTGGAAGTTGCTTTACAATCTTATTTTCTGTCAGCGTTTTCAAGTTTGTCCAAGCAAAGTCATAGAGGGCACATCTTAAATTCATCGTCTGTGGCTTCAGCTTCTCTTTTTCCTCTTCAATTACCTCCTCTTCATCAGTCATTTCTATCTTCGTAAAGAGACCATATTTAATCACTTTCTTGTAGTTGTGACCTGAAATAAAGTTGACAAGAGTTACAGTAGTGTCAAATGTAACATTCTTGATCAAGAAATCTTCATAAAATGATTCAGAAATCTTTTGATTTTTGGAAATTTCTATGAAGTTATTGGTGAGAACATTGAGCGCTTCGTCTCTTAATGCACGATTTTCTTGAGCATATTCTGGGTTGTTTTGCTTGTTCAGATATTCCACCAAGCCAGAAATGTTATTAGGATTTATTTTATCCTTCAAGAAATTGACACACCAATCTCTAAGATGAGAAATGTCTTCTTGACGAGCAAAATCGAGGATTTTGTAGATGTTGTCTGGATTGATAGCGTACTTCAAAATGCTCATACATCTTTCACTGAGATCATCTTGAACATATTTATCTGCAAAAGCTAATAGCTTGGAAGATATAATCGCATCCAACTTAACCTCTTCGCAATAGAGAAATCTGAGAAATTCTTGGAAAGTAAGATAATCAACATCTGAAATTTCAATAACGCTTTGTCTTGATTCAGCTATGACACCTGGTTAAGAGTGAGTCATTTTGAGAATCAAAAACGCTTGGTACTGTTGAAAAGATTGGCAAAATACTTTGATTTCTCAATCAAGACTTGCTTATGAGCATGAATTACTTGATCTTGAATCTCTAACTTGATATCAGATTCCTCTTCATTCATGAACAATGACCTCAGATGCTTTTGTGTAGGTGGTTCTGGAATTGACAAACCGACATCTATTGATATCATTAATCAAGTGTTTTTCAAGAAGTATGAGACGATCTAAATTCAGGATGGAAATGATAAAAAGCCTCTCATCTCCAACAAACCCAGAGGAGACGAGTAAGTTGTTGCAGACAGTCACATTTCTTGTTCGAGGGTTCAGTTTGTTCATCTCGATATCAAAAGTTGACCAGGAATTATTGTCTATTTTGAATAATTATTTCAGAATGAGATAACAAATACCTGGGTTCCAGCAGCAGAGACGCTCAGTTTCTGAATTTGTTGGGGTTTTTCCATCTCCCAAGAGAAGAAGACGGTCTTTGTAGAGGGCACCCTCAATCTTTTTTCTCAGCCCAGATTCTGCCAACTGAAGAAGATTCGTCTCTTGTTCAAGTTTTGTCCATCTCATAAGCTCTAGAGAATAACTTTAAATTTCTATAGAGTCGAGATTTTTACTGAGGTTCAACACAAAAATATCCTTTGTTTCGGTCTCATTTCTTTGAAAAAATTTTCCTGCATAAATATAGAGATTGTCTTGGAGGATAAAACTCCTTCTCTTCCTTTGAGGCTCTAGAAGGTTTAACGAATGAAAAGAGTTGGTTTTGAACTTGGTTTTTCACCAAATGATTGGCACACTCTCCATGTGTGATTATCTATTCATAACTAAGGAGCACTCAAAGCGTCTCTTACTCAAATCAAAACTCCCAAGATCTCTTTCAGTTTCAAGTCTATCCGTTTCATCCACTCCACCATAAACACACAGAAAATCATCATAAATTTGTGCCGTATGTTCGAGTATTTTGGGTTGTTCTCCATTAACATTTATTTCTTCACATTTTACTGAGAAAGCTTCAGAGTTGGTTACATAAGGGCTGAAGAAAAATATCAAATACGCTTAAATGATTCGATCGTTATGCGAACCATAGGCCCAAAGGTCTCTGCCTTTTTTGACCAGCCTCCAAATTTGATAATCTGATTATTTTTGTACTTGGTGAAGGTAAAGCCGAAAAAGTCGGCGAGCATTGATCTGTCTAACTTGACCTCCTGAGTGCTGTTATCGAGAAGATCAAATGCTAAAAGGGTTGGTGAGCTCTCTTTGCCAAGTCTTTGTGATGACTCGTAAAGATGGAGAAGCAATATCAGATGACGGCCCATACAGACTTGTGCAAATGCATTCTCGTTATCGACAAAATGCTTGTCGAGGTTAGTTGAGAGCCAGAAAGGCAAGGAATCTTGAGTTGCTTTGGTTTGATTAGTGGTATTCATCATTTCAGAAGAGTCGTAAAGTTATTTTTAATGAAGAAATTGTGTATTATTATAATTACTATAATTTATTTTATCATACTGATAACGAGAATATATTTTTGCTTTACGTGGAGATCGAAGTATCGGAGCTAAATAATTAAAATCCTTTCATCCGAGGATAAGGAAGGATTTTTTTTCTCAGTTTAAAGAGAAAATTGACTCGAAGGTAAAGCCATTATCTCCTGCGAAACTCATCTCTATTTCAATCAAATAAACTCTCCAAAATATGTCAACTCCCTTTGAATTCCAGGAAATTTTGAAGCTATCTACTCTGGATTTTTCGAATTCTTTTAAGGCAACGGTGAAATGTCTTTCCCTCTTGAGAATTTTGAAATTATGTACACCAAGAGACCTTAAATCTCATAAAAAGGATGAATAAAGAAATGAGATTTTGGGATCTTTCCATTATTTTCAAGAAAAACGTCGAAATCGGCATAGAAGTTAGGTAATATTCTTGGAGAATTTCCTTCGTTATTTTTTTTTCAAACAAAACTTTGAGCAAAGAAATTCGCGAAAATTTCAAGGAAATAAGGATATTCCAAAATTTTGGCTCGAGAAAGTTTGAACTGAAGTGGAGTAAATTCAGAGTTGCAAAACAAGGAAAGACTATGAAAGAACAGAATTCACCATTTTTATATTTGTGGTTATTTTTTTTTTACTCTCAAGTGGGGTTTTTAAGCTTTTTTGAGAATACTGTAAAACCTCTTGATTTTGGCCGATGACGAAAAATTTTTTTGAGGCTAAAATCGGCTAACTTCAACAAAATTCTCCCAAAAAATCTCTTTGACCCCAAATTTTTTTTTTCTTCTTTGTGAGAATGCACCCACCAGACATCACAAACTCTCAAGTAGAGACTCGATTGATTCTAAATTAGCCCTCAACAAGATGGGGAAAATGAAAAAACAACCACAAGCTTTCAGAAAAATTAGGAAAATTTTCAAGGGCTAAAGAAGTGGTGAGATTTCAAGCAATGAACAGAAAGTACGCTTAAATGATTCAATTGTAATTCGCTCTAGAGTTCCATAAGCGTTTGTGCCTCTCTTTTCGGCAAGTTTGATAATCTGATTGTCTTGATATTTGGTAAAGGTGAAAAAATCCATCTCAGAAAGCACGGATCTATTGAGGCTGGCCTCTTGAATACTATTATCACGCAGGTCGAATGCAAAAAGAGGAGATGGTGAAAGTTTTGAAAATCCATCTGACTTTTGTTCGTGAAATATCATGTAATGGCCAAAGCAGACTTGTGAAGTTATATTTCGGCCCCCTAGGACTTTGTTGAGGGAAAGAGTGAGCCATCCAGGTAAGAGATCTTGAAAGTTAGAGTTTGGAAAGATCCGGGAAGTACCTTTGGTGTCTTTGCTTTGATTACTAATCATTTCCGAAAGAAGAAGATTAAAGCTCTTGTTTTATTTAATTTAATTTAATAATTATGATTATTTTTGACTTGGGATTTATTTTCATGAATCAATTATTCGGATTATTCTGTTCAATGTCTCATAAACCTTCTTTTTCTTGAGTCAAAATCAGAATATGATAGACTATCTCTCTGTTTTCAAGTCAAAAATACTGAGAGCTTTGAAGTCTTCGCAAATCGAACTCTCAGAATATGAAACCATCTTCAATGGAAACACTTTAATCTTTCTTCAAAATTAATTTTACCGCAAAAACCTTGGTGAGAAATTTAATTCTAAAAAATAATCTCCTGACTTCTCTCGAACGTATATTTCGCTATTTGACTCGATGTTTGATTTTTAAAGAATCTTAAGGCGGGAAGAAGTTTGAATAATTGAATTCAAATTCATAATTCCTGATGAATCCTATCATTTTTCCCATTCTGAGATCTTCTCAATCAGATCATTTTGAAAGGCTGAAATTCAATTCTTCTATCATTTTTGTGAATAAAATCTTTTCCTTTAGAAATTGCATCAGAAACTGCTTTTATTTCTTCTCTCCAACTCTTGTTGCTTGGAGTCAAAAGAAATCTTACCATAAAAAACTTAACCAATTTCACTTTTGGTGTTTCAATTTCTTTGAAAATCTTTGACAATTTCGTTTGTGTTCCGCTTTAATCATTTTCCTTTTGTTGACAGAAATAATTCTTTTTAATCTTTATCAGATAACATCAGAATTCCAAACCCCTTTAAAGTTTCAACATTCTTTCCTTTTTCCGTAGGTTCTTCCGAAAGAAATGAAATTTTTTGGCAGGATTTGAACTTCTGAGGACTCAAACTGACTTTTAAAAAATATTGAGAGATTGATGGCAAAAAGTGAGGCCAAATTTCTCTAAAATTAAATTTGATTAAAAATTTTTGGAAGGCAATTTTCCAGAAACGAGAAACAGGAGTTTGGTTTTTCAAAAAAAAATTTTTGGAGAATTTTTTCTTAATTCAAAATTTAAAAAAATTCACACTCCCAAAAAAAAAAATTTTCGAGATGAGTAAACCAATAGTTTTAGAGATTTTTTGTCGTTAGAATTTCTCTCTCTTTACCCAGATTTGGAAGAAATATAATTCCCCTTAGAGGTCTGGATTTGTATTGTTTGGAGAATTTATATTTATTTCAATAATATCAATCGTGCGTTTCATATTATTTCTTCGATACAATTCTCAAGTTTTATTTATTGGATAGATCTAGCTTTTAATAAAATCATGAAATAGACGTATTTATACTTTTATAAAAGGACATTCAGGGAAATCTTTTACAAGTAGTTTTATTTTCTTAGAGATGATGTGAGAGAAGATCTCTCCTCCAGAATACTTTTTCTTCGAGCTTCAAATTTCTTGGAAGTTTTATTGTGAATTTTTTTCTTCTCCATTCAGATCCTTTTGAAGTTTGTCTTGCACCTCGGTCAGATCTTCAAGCATATCCATCAAGAAATCATTTGGAAATTTGCTTGAAATTTTCTTTTGTTTCAGGGGTTTCAAGTTTTTCTGAATAAAACGAGAAAGAGCATTTCTTAAATTCAGAGTCTGTGGTTTCAACACCTCTTTTTCCTCTTCGATTAACTTCTCAGGCGGAATGCCTAGTCGACTGAGATTTCCAAAGGAAATTTCGTTTTTGTAGTTGCGGCCAGAAATAAAATTGATAAGATCTAAAAGAGTGTTCCACGCAACATTTTTTATCAAGAAATCCTCATGAATTGTTGGAGAAATGGTTTGATCTTTGGAGATCTCTTTATAATTATTGATGATAACCGCGAGAGCTTTATCTCTTAATTCAAGATTTTCTTGAGCAAGATCTGGAATATTTGGTTTTCTCAAGTATTCAACCAGTCTAGAAATATTGCTGGCCAGGGTTGGAAATAGGAATTGACTTTTTGGCGGCTTTGCCGATAGGATTTTGAGATCTGTCGGCAATTTGAAGAAACTATCGGCTGGAAAATTTTGTTAGGATGGAAGGAAACTAAGTTTGCTAAGAGATATTCTTCTTTGACAGCCCACTGAAATCCTTCAGTTCAGTTCCGAAACTTCTCAATCAAGATGAGATAAACTTCAATCTGAGCTTCATGACCAAGAAATTTTTCTGAAAAAAAAATCAAAAATGTTGAGAGAAAAAAAAAATTTTGGTCAGAAATTTACTTTTAGGGCCGACAATGTTTGAGGAGATGTCGGTGATTTCAAAAATGTTTCGGCATTTGCCGCCAATCGCCGGCCTATTTCCAACCCTGTTGCTGGCGTCTATTGTGCTCCTCAAGAAATTTAGACACCAACTTTTGAGATGAGAAATATTTTCTCGACGAGCAAAATCAAGGATTATGTAAATATTGTCTGGATTGGCTTTCTCTTTTAAGAAATTCAGGCACTTTTCATTGAGATCAGGCTGGACGTATTTGTCTGCAAAGGCGAAGAGGTTGAAGACCAAGTTTTCATCTCCTTCAATTTCATAGCAATAGAGAAATCTGAGGAACTCTTGGAAGACAAGATAATCACAATCTGGGATTTCAATGATGCTTTGGCGGGATTCAGCCATGCCACCTTGAGATAAAATAAATATAATGAGTCACATAAATTATTCTCTTTACTGTTGAAAAGATTGGCAAAATACTTTGATTTCTCAACCAAGACTTGTTTATGAACAGGGATGATTTTATCTTGTACTTTTAATTTGAGGTCTGATTTCTCCTCATTCATAAACAATGATTTCAGATGCTTTCGTTCAACTGACGCTAGATCACCGATGCCTATTTTTTTTAATCAAGGCTCTGATGCAATTTTACTATCTAGGTTGAGGAAAGAAATAAGAAAAAGTCTATCCTCAGGTTTAACAAACCCAGAGGCCACGAGCAGGTTGTTGTATACAGTTAGATACCTTTTTCTTGGGAAAATCCTGTCCTTCTGGATGTCAAAAGCTGTCCAGGAGTTGGTGTCTATTTCTCGTAAGAAAGTGATTTAAAAAATGAATACGAATATTCCAACAAGAGAGACGACCGTTTTCTGAGTTTATCCAAGCATTTGTCTCTGTCAATAAAAGGAGGTAGTCTTGATAGAGGGCACCATTGAGGTCTTTATCAGAAAGATTCTTCAAGTCCTTCACCAAAAAAGTGTCATTCTGTTCAAACTTTGTCCAAGTCATTGAATCTATAGAAAAATTTCATTTTCAAATTGTCATGATGGCTTACTCAAGTTTAACACAAAAATATCTTTGTTATATGGGTCATTTTTTCTCCCGCGACCGCTATAAATATAGAGGTTGTCTTGACTGAGAAAACTGTTTGGTTTATTTCGAGGCCCTAAAAACTTGAGTGAAAGGAAATTAGATGATGATTTACCTGGAGCGTCACCAAACGTTTGGCATACTTTCCAAGTCAAAGTATCTATTAATCAAAGATAAGGATTTTAAAAAATTCCCTGAAAGTGTCTTCTACTGAGATTAAAGCACCAAAGGTCCTTTTCCAATGAAGAATCTTGCCTTCTTCCACCATAAACATACAAGCACTCGTTATAAATCTGTGCAGTATGCCCTCTTAATTTCGGCTGTTCTCCATTGACATGTATTTCTTCACATTTCACTGATAAGGCTTCAGAATTAATGAGACTCAAAGGTCATAAAGAAATCTGTCTTACGCTGAAATGACTCGATTGTAATTCGAACCATAGGCCTAAAGGTATTTGCTTTTTCCTTCCAGCCTCCAAATCTGATAATCTGGTTCTCTTTATACTTGATGAAAGTGAAATCTTTTAGATTAGCAAATATTGATTGATCTAATTTGGCCTCCTGGAGACTATGATCTCGAAGATCGAATGCTAAAAGAGCTGATGAACTCTTTTCGAAAATGGATTGTCTTGGTTCATCAAAATGAAGAAGCATTAAGTAATGCCCCATACAAACCTGTGCAACTTCACTATTCGGCTTTATTTGCTTGTTGAGGGGAGTGGTAGTCCATCCAGGTAAGAGATCTGGGAATGTTCATGAGGATTGAGCTGAAAGAATTTTTAATTACCTTTAGTGTCCTCTGTTTGATTGCTAATCATTTTGGAAAGCAGTTTCAAGTTTTTTCTTAAATATTTTTATTATTTTGAGTATTTTTTTAGATATATAGTTTGGATTCTATTTCATTTATTTCTGTGGCATGGTTTTTTTAAGCCCTGACAGAAAATTTTATTGACAAAGAGTAAAGTATTTCTCTCTTTCTGAATTGGAAAAACTTCACTGAATTCTGTCAATTCTAGAACCTTCAAAAAATCCAAATACTACAAATAAAACCTTTGAGCTTTGAAGGATCTGAAAGAGAGAAGAAATTTTCATAAATCCTGAAAATGGAATGTCAAAATTCGAAGGAATTGAATGAAATGTTTCTCCTTCTTCAAAAAGGAACTCTGATGAATTTTTTTCCCAGGACTTAGACTTTGAAAATAATACCATCAATCATTTTATATAAGACTAGTATCATAAAGAAAAGACTTAAGTCTTTGATTTTTTTCACTTTCATAAACAACTAAATCAATCAAGAATGTCTTTGAAAAGTTCTTTGCTATTTTATTTGCTCGAAGTATTTTCATATTTTGCTGAGCAAATCCAAACACAGCACTTCTTAGCTTTCTTGTCTCCTGTCCAAACATTTGAATCTCACTTTCTTGGTAGCCATTAGACGCAGGTTTTTCGGAGCTATTTGTAGAAAGAAAATTTGCTAGAATTACAATTGTGTCTGTGTCAATATTCTTGATCAAAAAGTCCTCATAAAATGTCATCTTTGTATTTTTATTTTGGCCTTTGGAAATCTCAATGAAGTTCTTGGTAATAAAACCGAGCGCTTTGTCTCTTAATTCAAGATTGTCTAGAGCGAATTCTGGGTTATTTTGCTTGTTAAGAAATTCAACCAATCCAGAAATATTGTGAACATTTATATTTTTATTGAAGAACTTCATACACCAACTTTTGACATGAGAGATGTTTTCTTGACGAGCAAAATCAAGAATTGTGTAAACGTTTTCTGAGGTGATATTATGGGTCAAATAGCTCAGGCACTTTTCGTTGAGATCATCCTGAAGATATTTATCCGAAAAGACAAGTAATTTTATCGCTAAATTTGCATCCAACTGCAACTCATCACAATAAATAAATCTCAAAAATTCTATTGAGAGAATCAAGCTATTGAATGAAAGGGAACAAGGAAAACCTTGGAAAACGGTCTCATCACAATCGGTCATGTCAATCATCTTCTGTCTTGATTCAATCATTCCGCCTAATAAAAGCTGAATGAATACTTATTTTAATTAAAAATCTACTTTTGAAAAGATTCTCAAAATATTTGGATTTCTGGATCAAAACTTCTTTACGAGCAGGAATGGTCTTCTCTTGAATTTTGAACGCAACATCTGATACTTCTTCATTCATAAATAGAGATTTGAGATGTCTCTGTTCAGACGACTCTGGAGTTGAGAGCTTGATTTCTATGGAGATAAGCTGACATGTTCAAAAGCGATTCATTGCGATCTAGATTTAAGATAGACATGTAGAGCCCATCATGACCATCCCCAGAGGCCAAGAGTAAATTTTTATAGACAATCAAATTGCTTGTTCTTCGAGAAATTCCTGTTTCCTTTATAGCAAAAGTGGACCAGGAATTCGTGTCTGAATTCAAAAATAAGAATGAATTGTCAGAGAAAAATAGCTACTGATATTCCAGCAACAAAGTCGTTCATCATTCGACCTCGAATCGCCTAGAATAATCAAATGGCCTTTGTAAATATCCCCATTTAACTCCGTTCCACTGAAAGTGAGCCTGTTCATTAGGAAAGTCTCTTGCTGTTCAAGTTTTTCCCATACCATCAGTTCTATTAAGAAATATTAGAACAATTGGGTCACCCAGAATAGTTTACTCAAATTGAGTCTAAAAATGTCTTTCCCACTTGGCCCATTTTCTCGCTTACTTTCTCCTCCATAAATGTAAAGATTATCTTGAAAGATAAAACTGCTTGGTCTATCAATACCTCCTAGAAATTTCGGTACATATGAAAATCGGTTAAAAACAAACCTGGACCTTCACCAGGTGGCCTGCATAATTTCCAAGTCAAATTATCTATGAAAAGTTATACTTAAGAAGGCTCTAAAAATTTCGCTTACTGAGATCAAAGCACCAAAGGTCGCTTTGAGGGCCTTGGTAATAATCTTGATTTCTTCCTCCATATACATACAAGCAATCATTGTAAATTTGTGCAGTATGTCCTCGTAATTTTGGCTGTTTGCCATCTCCATTCACATTGACTTCTTCGCACTTCACCTTGAAAGCTTGAGAATAGTAAGAAAGGTAAGTTTTTTTTCTAAATAAGGAATACGTTGAAATGATTTAACTGTAATTCGAATCAAAGTGTCAAGAGCTCGACTATTCATTTCACCTCCAAATTTAATGATTTGATTGTCTTTGTATTTCGTGAAAGTGTATTTTTCAATATAGTTAAACATTGACTCGGAGCCTTTTATCTTTGCTTCTTGGACAGTGTTATCTCTGAGATCAACAGCCAAAAGGGTTGCTGGCTCATCCTCTCCTGAATAATCATCAGAACCCCGATGATATTCATCATAACTGTAATCTTGCGCCAGAATTATTAGGTAGTGCCCCATGAGGACTGCTGCGCTGCAATTGAGACCAAATTCGAGGTCCTTGAGAGGAAAAGTGGTCCATGAAGGTAATCTTTTGTCTTGGGACTTGTAAGGGATTCGAGGATAATTCTAAAATTACTTTGGGGTATTTTTGTTTGAGCGCTCATCATTTGCGAAAGAAGGTGTGCAGAAAATGCGAAAATTTAATATTTATTATGAAATATTTTATTTATTAAGATATTTCTTGAATTGATAACAAATCAACAACCCTTAAAAATCAATTTGAAAAAAATCCTCGACTAATTTTTGGAATGAAGCTGAGGAAGAAAAGAAGAATTACTGAAACTGGATGGACTTCTTAAGGAAATACGCGTGGAAACTTTCAATTTTGAAAGACTGATTTTTGAGCTGAAGAAGATGAGAAAAATGAAGGGAAAGAAGAGAGCGAGGCAAGCTTTGTATCCTTGAAAATTCGAATTTTAGGTCAAAATTGTTTGAAGTCTGAGTTTCTTGAGATTCTGCCAATTAATCAGGATCTCACTTTTTATTGATTAGTCTGTTGAAATTCTCTAATGTTATTTTTTATTTTCTTAATAAACCCTCTCTAAGAATTGGTTTTATCTCAATCACGCAACAAAAACTTATATTTATCCAAGGAATATGATAAATCCTTTGATGTCATGATAAGTCTTCCTTGATTGAATTGAATAAAAGCATAAATTATATA
>Ga0182738_1007043_pt1 | contig 11505 bp, 8 predicted proteins | sample eDN5th30CBELigMG_FD_128876 | JGI IMG/M metagenome (GOLD analysis project Ga0182738, IMG submission 128876) | Enriched Miracle-Growth compost microbial communities from Emeryville, California, USA - eDNA 5th pass 30_C BE-Lig MG (version 2)... ...
CATTCTCTATATCGAGGCTTCCGCCGCTTTGAACCGCGGTGAAAAGATCGGCCTTGTCGGTCCCAACGGTGCAGGCAAGACAACCCTGTTTCGTATCATTACCGGCGATGAACTGCCGGACGAAGGACAGGTCTCCGTCGAAAAAGGCGTGACGGTTGGTTATTTCGACCAGAATGTCGGCGAAATGGGCGGGCGTTCCGCCGTTGCGGAAGTGATGGAAGGTGCAGGCCCCGTCAGCGTCGTTGCGGCAGAACTCCGCGAGCTGGAAGCCGCGATGGTCGACCCGGATCGTATGGACGAGATGGATGCGATCATCGAACGCTATGGTGAAGTGCAGGCGCGCTACGAGGAGCTGGACGGCTATGGTCTGGATGGCCGTGCGCGCGAAGTTCTGGCCGGCCTCAGCTTCACCCAGGACATGATGGATGGCGATGTCGGCAAGCTCTCCGGCGGCTGGAAAATGCGCGTTGCGCTGGCGCGCATTTTGCTGATGCGCCCTGACGTGATGCTGCTCGACGAACCGAGCAACCATCTTGATCTCGAAAGCCTCATCTGGCTGGAAGCATTCCTCAAGAACTACGACGGTGCGTTGCTGATGACCTCGCACGACCGCGAGTTCATGAACCGCATCGTGACCAAGATTATTGAAATCGACGGCGGCGCGCTCACCACCTATTCCGGCGACTATGGCTTCTATGAGGGCCAGCGGGCGCTGAATGAAAAGCAGCAGCAGGCGCAGTTTGAACGCCAGCAGGCCATGCTTGCCAAGGAAATTAAGTTCATCGAGCGCTTCAAGGCGCGTGCGTCCCATGCCTCGCAGGTCCAAAGCCGCGTGAAGAAGCTGGAGAAGATCGACCGCGTGGAGCCTCCACGCCGTCGCCAGACGGTCGCTTTCGACTTTGCCCCGGCACCTCGTTCGGGTGAGGACGTCGTGAGCCTGAAGGGCGTGCACAAGACCTATGGAAGCCGAACGATCTATGACGGTTTTGACTTCATGGTTCGCCGCCGCGAACGCTGGTGCATCATGGGCATCAACGGTGCAGGAAAATCGACGCTGCTGAAACTGGTTGCAGGCGCTGCCGAACCGGATAAGGGCAATGTCAACATCGGTGCCAGCGTCAAGCTCGGCTATTTCGCGCAGCATGCGATGGACGTGCTCGACGGCGATGCAACAATTCTGGAATGGCTGGAAGAGCGTTTTCCAAAAGCAGGGCAGGCCCCACTTCGGGCACTCGCTGGCTGCTTCGGTTTCTCCGGCGACGATATCGAAAAGAAGTGCCGTGTGCTTTCGGGCGGTGAAAAGGCGCGTCTGGTCATGGCGGCCATGCTGTTCGATCCGCCGAATTTCCTGGTCCTGGACGAGCCGACCAACCACCTTGATCTCGACACGAAGGAAATGCTCATCAAGGCACTTGCTGCCTATGAAGGCACGATGCTGTTCGTATCGCACGACCGGCATTTCCTGGGTGCTTTGTCGAACCGGGTTCTGGAACTGACACCGGATGGCATTCATCAATATGGCGGCGGCTATACGGAATATGTGGAGCGGACGGGGCAGGAGGCTCCGGGTTTGCGTTCATAGGGCGCTTCAACTGTCTCTTCTGGCGCGCATCTTATCCGAAAACCGTTTCACACCTTTCGGGATGCGCTCCAACGGAAAAATTTGCGTCGCTTAATCAAAATAAGCCATTGATGCACATGCGCGGTTCAGTTAGAAACGCGCATGAAAAGGCTTCGAGCCTTCCGGCAATGCACCCGTAGCTCAGCTGGATAGAGTGCTGCCCTCCGAAGGCAGAGGTCACAGGTTCGAATCCTGTCGGGTGCGCCATTTATTTGATGAGCTTGATGAACAGCGTTTGTGCGTGCAATCAGGACAGAATCGAGAACTATTTCCGTAATCAAAAAGACATTGTGCAAGCTCCATCGAACCATCTATTGATGGCGGCGGGGGAGAAATCATGACGAGTCGGCAATTTGCGTTGTCTGCTTGAACCTCCCCTTGCCAGGGGCTTAACCAGAAGATCAATTCTGGAAAAGCCAAAATGAAATGGGAGGGATCTGAATGCGCGTATTAAAGCGTATCGCTGTGGCAGCTTCGATTGTGGGGATCGCGGCAACGGCAAGTGGTTTGGTGATCGGCGCGGCAACTGCCGAAGAGCCATTGAAACTTGTAATCGGAACAGAAGGCGCCTATCCGCCGTTCAATTTCACCAATCCGGATGGCTCGCTGTCGGGCTTTGATGTCGATATTGCAAGGGCGCTCTGCGAGGAAATGAAAGCCGAGTGCACATTCATCACGCAGGAGTGGGATGGCACTATTCCGGCACTTCAGGCCGGAAAGTTTGACGCTTATGTATCCTCCATGTCGATCACGGATGAGCGCAAGAAGCAGGTCGACTTCTCCAATAAGTATTACAACACGCCTCCCGGCATCGCGGTACCCAAGGACAGCGACATCAAGGGTGTGACCAAGGAAGACCTTGCGGGCAAGACAATTGGCGTTCAGGTGTCAACGACGCACGCCAACTTTGCCGAACACGCCTTCACGGACAGCACGATCAAGGCTTATCCGACCGCCGAAGAATACCGGCTCGATATGGCCAATGGTCGCCTTGATGCCGTCAACGACGACAGTGTAACGCTGAGCGAATGGCTGAAAACGCCGGATGGTGCCTGCTGCAAGATGGTCGGCACTTATCCGTCCGACGACAATATCCATGGCGTTGGCGTCGGCGTTGCCTTGAAGAAGGGCCGTCCCGAACTGGTCGAAAAGTTCAACAATGCCATCAAGGCGATCCGCGCGAACGGCAAGTACAAAGAAGTCAACGACAAGTACTTTGATTTCGACGCTTACGGCGCTGAAAACTGATCGCGCAGAACGATTGGGTCGTTCGGCATACTGAATTTTGCAACACCGCCCAATTTGGGCGGTGTTGCTGTATCAGAAGGTCTACTTGGGCACGCGCAATAGCTAATCCATATAATTACGAGGTATTTGTTGGTGTTGAGAAATTCTCCGCCAGCAAGGACAATGTTGATCTTCCGGCGCAAGGGAGATCAAAATGTATCAAATATTGTGCCTGACGATTTCAGGCTTCGTACTTGTTGCAATTTATTCATTTTACGACCGGGAAAAGCCCGGACTATCCTATTCCGCGTCAAATGGTTGTATCTGCGATAAGAACCGCGAACCGGTCTATGCATGTCTGGATGTTTGCCAGCCTGCGAACTGAAGATTGCCGGAACACTGAAATCAGGAGTCCAAATGCGACCTGAAAAGCTTGTCATTCGCGCAGTAGAAGCTACGGATGCTGAAGGCCTCACCCGCCTGCAGAACATGCCGGGATTTCGGTTCGGCACTTTACGCACGCCGTTCCAACGCCTTGAGACCACGAAGAAATGGCTGGATTCGCTCGGACCAGAATCGACGGTGATTGTTGCGACGATCGATGGGGAGATCGTCGCAAACGCTGGCTTGCTGCGGCGTACCGGAAGACGGAGCCATACCGCAGGCATTATATTGGGAATAGATGACCAGTATGTCGGCAAGGGGATCGGCACGGCACTTATGACCGAGCTGATCGAGATCGCCGATAACTGGCTCGGTCTGAAGCGGCTTGAACTGACCGTTTATGTCGACAATGTCGCCGCGATCCATCTCTATGAGAAGTTCGGTTTCGTCCCGGAGGGCATTCACGTGAAGGATGCTTTCCGAGCTGGAGAGTTTGTCGATTCACTTGCAATGGCCAGACTCAATTTCTGATGCATTGCGCAAAAATTGAGCGCCGAATGTTGCCTCCATTGGGTTAACTGACGAGTATCCGCATGGCCGCTGAACGAGAGTTACCCGTCGTCAACAACTGAGTGCGAAACAAACGTTGCATTTTCGCCACAATGCGTTGCATAGATGCAACGCTATTGGGTAACATGGTTAACATGAGCACGGCGAATCTGACGACGGACATGAACGGCGAGAAACAATCATCGCAAGGCGGCGAGGGGCGCAGGCTTCTGGCGCTGCCGGGTATCATCACTGTTGTTTCAGCGCTGATTACGGCATCCATATCCTTCGCCATTCTGATTGGTATTACCCCGATCACGCCTGACCGGACGGTAACGCTGGCATTGGTCATCATCAATGTTGCGTTGATTCTGTTCCTCATTCTGCTGATTTGCCGCGAAGTCTATCGCATCGTCATGGCTCGCCGGCTTGGAAAGGCCGCTTCGCGCTTGCATGTCCGCATCGTCGCGCTGTTTTCGCTGATCGCGGCGGTTCCTGCCATCGTGGTGGCCATCGTTGCTTCCGTAACGCTCAATCTGGGTCTTGATCGCTGGTTTGACACCAATACCCGCGACATTGTCAGTTCATCGCAGAGCCTGACCACCGCCTATATCCGCGAAACCGCGCTCAACCTGCAAAGCACGTCCTATTCGATGCTGCAGGATCTCGATGCGCAGCGCACCATCTACAGTCTTGATCGTGGCGGCTTCGTTCAGTTGATGACGTTGCAGACGCGCGGTCGCGGTCTGCTCGGTGCGTTTCTGGTGCGCGAAAATGGCGAAGTGGTTGTCAAAAGCGATACCGGCGTCGAGGATCGTCTGCCGCCGCCGACTGAAGATGCACTGAAGACGGCACCGGACGGCAAGCCCGTCATCATCCCTCCGGGGAACAGTAATTTTGTCGGCGCAATCATCAAGATGCGCGAGATACCTGACGTCTATCTTTATACGGTTCGCGCCGTGGATTCGCAGATTCTCGACGCCATGCGCCTGATGGAAGCCAATACCAAGCGCTATCAGGAGATGGATGCGAACCGCATTCCGACACAGATTGCATTTGCGCTGCTCTATTTCGGCCTGACGCTGATCGTGCTGCTTTCGGCAATCTGGACAGGCATTGCCGTTGCCGACAGGCTGGTGCGTCCGATCCGGCTTTTGATCGGCGCGTCGGATGACGTGGCAGCCGGTAATCTCGATATCTCGGTTCCGGTGCGGGCTTCGGATGGCGACGTTGGTGCATTGTCCGGCACTTTCAACAACATGGTCGCGGAACTTAAGAGCCAGCGTAACGAGCTGCTTTCTGCCAAGGACCAGATTGACGAACGCCGTCGCTTCTCCGAGGCCGTGCTTTCCGGTGTTACGGCGGGCGTCATCGGTATCGAAACGGATGGCTGTATTTCAATTCTGAACCGTTCGGCAGAGCATATGTTCGGCGTGACGTCGGATGATGCCGTCGGAAAGAACCTTACCAGCATTGCACCGGAGGTCGGGCAGGCTTTCGAGGTCGCCCGTTCGACAGGGCGTGCGGTACATCGCGAGCAGGTCAGCATGACCCGCGGCGGCGTAGCGCGTACCTTCAATGTGCAGGTGACGGTCGAAGATACAGAATCCGAAGATCACTCCTATGTGGTGACTGTGGATGACATCACTGATCTGGTGCAGGCACAGCGTTCCTCGGCCTGGGCGGATGTCGCTCGCCGCATTGCGCACGAGATCAAGAACCCGCTTACGCCGATCCAGCTTTCCGCCGAACGCATTCGCCGCCGTTACGGCAAGGTGATTACCGAGGATCGCGAGGTTTTCGACCAGTGCACGGATACGATCATTCGCCAGGTGGGCGATATCGGGCGCATGGTCGATGAATTCTCCGCCTTTGCCCGTATGCCGAAGCCGGAAATGCGGCTGATGGATATGCGCGAGGCATTGCGCGAAGCGTCGTTCCTGATCGAGGTCAGCCGCAGCGATATTCGCTTCCAGAACGATTTCGGCCCGGACAAGCTGGTTGGTTCCTTTGACAGCCGCCTGATCGGGCAGGCGTTTGGCAATGTCATCAAGAATGCCAGCGAAGCCATTGACGGGCTTCCGAAGGAAGACCGTGAAGAAGGGCACATCCTGATCCGTTCCTATCAGACGGATGGGCAACTGGTTGTCGATGTCATCGACAATGGCAAGGGCCTGCCAGGCGACGACCGCCAGAAGCTGCTCGAACCCTATATGACGACGCGCGAGAAGGGCACCGGCCTTGGTCTCGCGATTGTCCGCAAGATCGTCGAGGATCATGGCGGACATCTGGAATTGCATGACGCGCCTTCGGATTTCCACGGAGGCCGGGGCGCGATGATACGCATGGTCTTCCCGCAAGCGCCTGCCAGCGAGGCTGGCGTGAGCGCGGGACCTGCCGGCGAAGCTGGCACCAATGCGGGAAATAATGAAAAGAACATAGCTGGACAGGTGATTTGATATGGCTGCCGATATTCTTGTAGTTGATGACGAAACGGATATCCGGGAACTTGTTGCAGGCATTCTGAGCGATGAAGGCCATGAAACCCGCACGGCTTTCGACGCGGACAGCGCGCTCGCGGCGATCAATGATCGCGTTCCCCGACTGGTTTTTCTGGATATCTGGCTGCAGGGCAGCCGGTTGGACGGTCTGGCATTGCTTGATGAAATCAAGAAACAGCACCCGGAACTGCCTGTGGTGATGATTTCCGGTCATGGCAATATTGAAACGGCGGTCTCGGCGATCCGACGCGGAGCCTACGATTTCATCGAAAAGCCGTTCAAGGCCGACCGACTGATCCTCGTCGCGGAACGGGCGCTCGAAACTTCGAAGCTGAAACGCGAGGTTTCCAACCTTCGCAAGCGCAGCGGTGATCATCTGGAATTGATCGGTGCGTCTCTGGCGATGAACCAGTTGCGCCAGACCATCGAACGTGTGGCGCCGACCAACAGCCGTATCATGATTACCGGTCCGTCAGGTGCAGGCAAGGAGCTTGCCGCTCGCGCCATTCATGCGCAATCGAGCCGTGCCAGCGGACCGTTTGTGACGGTCAATGCCGCGACTATCACGCCGGAACGCATGGAGATCGAGCTTTTCGGCACAGAGATGGACGGCGGAGAGCGCAAGGTGGGCGCTCTGGAAGAAGCCCATGGCGGTATTCTTTATCTCGATGAAGTCGCGGATATGCCGCGCGAGACGCAGAATAAGATACTGCGTGTGCTTGTCGACCAGCAGTTCGAGCGCGTTGGCGGCACCAAGCGCGTGAAGGTGGATGTGCGCATCATCTCCTCGACAGCACAGAACCTCGAAGGCATGATTGCGGAAGGCACGTTCCGCGAAGACCTGTTTCACCGTCTGTCGGTGGTTCCGGTGCAGGTGCCGCCGCTGGCGGCCCGGCGCGAGGATATTCCGTCCCTGGTCGATTACTTCATGAAGCAGATTGCCGAACAGGCAGGCATCAAGCCGCGCAAGATCGGCCCGGATGCCATGGCGGTTTTGCAGGCACATAGCTGGCCGGGCAACCTTCGCCAGCTTCGCAACAATGTCGAACGCCTGATGATTCTGGCACGCGGCGATGATCCCGAAGCGCCGGTAACGGCCGATCTTTTGCCGGCTGAAATCGGCGACACACTGCCGCGCGCACCAACGGAATCCGACCAGCACATTATGGCACTCCCGCTGCGCGAGGCGCGCGAGCGTTTCGAAAAGGAATATCTGATCGCCCAGATCAACCGGTTCGGCGGCAATATTTCCCGCACGGCGGAGTTCGTTGGCATGGAGCGCTCGGCGTTGCATCGCAAACTAAAGTCTCTGGGCGTATAAGTACTTAGAGCTGTCCAGCTAATGCGGAGACGCTGGAGCCGCTCCAAATATTAGTTTTGTCTCGGTCGGAGTAGCTATGCGGGTAATCGTTTGCGGAGCAGGGCAGGTCGGATACGGCATCGCCGAGCGGCTTGCCGCCGAGGAAAACGACGTCTCTGTCATTGACACATCTGCACGCCATATCGAGATCGTGCGCGACACGCTGGATGTGCGTGGATTTATCGGACACGGCTCGCAGCCCGATGTGCTCGCGGCGGCTGGCGCCGACGAAGCAGACATGATCATTGCCGTCACCTTGTCCGACGAAGTCAATATGGTGGCCTGTCAGGTCGCCCATTCGGTCTTCAATGTGCCGACCAAGATCGCCCGCATCCGCGCCCAATCCTATCTCAAGGCCGAATATCAGGATCTGTTTCTGCGCGAAAACCTGCCGATTGACGTGATTATCTCGCCAGAACTGGAAGTGGGTGAGGTGGTCCTGCGACGTATCGCCTTGCAGGGCGCAACAGACGTGCTGCGCTTTGCCGACGACAAGATCATCGGCCTCGCTATCGAATGTCTGGAGGAATGCCCGGTCATCAATACGCCGCTGAAACAGCTTACCGATCTGTTTCCCGACCTTGCCGCAACCGTCGTCGGTGTGGTGCGCAATGACAGCCTCTTCATCCCGCGTTCCTCCGACGAATTGAATGCCGGCGATCTCGCTTATGTCGTGACAACACGCGAGCAGGTCCGGCGCACATTGGGTCTTTTCGGGCACGAGAAACCGGAAGCCAGCCGCATCGTAATCGCAGGCGGCGGCAATATCGGTCTTTATGTGGCCAAGGCCATCGAGGACCGCAAGTGGAACACGCGCGTCAAGATGATCGAAAGCGAGCACGAGCGCGCCTTCGCGATTGCCGATCAGCTGAAGCGCACCATGGTCCTGCACGGCAGCGCGCTGGATCAGAACCTGTTGCAGGAAGCCGATATTCAGGACGCGGACCTGATGGTCGCGCTCACCAATCAGGATCAGGTCAATATCCTGTCGAGCATCATGGCCAAGCGCCTGGGCTGCAAGTCCAACATGGCCCTGCTCAATACGGTCGCCTATCAGGATTTCACCCACATGGTGGGGATCGACGCCTACATCAATCCGAAGGCGGTCACGATCTCGAAAATCCTGCAGCATGTGCGCCGGGGCCGCATCCGGGCGGTCTACAGTGTCTACCGCGATATGGCCGAACTGATTGAGGCCGAGGCACTGGAAACATCCTCGCTCGTTGGCGCACCATTACGCGATCTCGACTTGCCGGAAGGCTTGCGAATCGGAGCTATCTATCGTGACGGACAGGTAATCCGTCCAAATGGCGATGTGCGGATCAAGCCGAAGGACCGCGTCGTCATTTTCGCAACATCCGACGCCGTAAAGCATGTGGAACAGATGTTCCGCGTCAGTCTGGAGTTCTTCTGATCACGGTTTTGTGTTAGCTTCTGTCCGGGTAAGGACTTAGGGGCTGACATGGATATCTGTACGTTCTGGTACGGGTCGCGTTTGCGCGATGTTGATTGTATTTGTCTGGCGTCTATGGTGATGACGGGGCAACGGGTAAAGCTCTTCGCTTACGCCCCGATCGAGAACGTACCGCCGGGCGTTGAACTGCATGACGCCAGCAGCATCTTGCCTGAAGCGACCTTCAAGCGGCTTGATCCAGCCTATCCGAATTTCCGTTCCAGACGAACTATCGTTCAATTCAGCGATATTTTCCGCATCATGCTGATGAAATATCAGCAGGGTGTCTGGCTGGATACGGATGTCTATCTTCTGAAGCAGTTTCATCCCGATCCGAACAAACCGTATCTCGCCCGGGAGAATCGCTTCCGTGTCGGCGTGTCTGCGCTTTATCTTCCGCACGATCATCCGATTATTCGCGAATTTGAGGCCTACGTAGCGGCGACCTATCCGCTACCGAGCTGGCTGGGCATACGTCGAGGCAAACTGCGCCCACTTTACTATCGTCTTATCGGCAAGGAAGTGACTCCCGCCTCGATTGGCATCACGGTATTCGGCAATGACGGCATTTCGCGTTTGGCCCGCAAATACGGGATTTTCAAGAATGCAGCCCCCCAGGAAAACTTCTATTACTGGGTAGGGAAGGATGCCACGCGCATCTATAATCCGGCCTATGGTCTCGAGCCGATCAACCATCCGGATTTTATAGGCTTTCATATACATAAGAAGCACAAGGAAGTCGTTTCGCTCCAGCCTGGAAGTTTTTACATATGGGCGATGGATCGGGTGCGACCACTGCTTGAATCGCAACCAAATGAAGAGCTTGTCGAGGCCAACTGAGATAGCGGAACCAACTTGCCTTTCGGAATTTGCCGGGCGGCTAATGAAATTGACGGTTGCGCAAAGATTCCCATCCTGTTAACCGAAGCTAAATAGCGAAGCAGTTGTCTTTCCACAGCAATTGCAGTCGGGCCCCGGTTTTGCACGCTCCGGTGCTTGATTTATGTGCATGCGCGTGTTCGTTTAACACATCGCGAGCTGGCTGCTGATCGATTAAAGGAATAAAAACAATGGCTGAACGATCGCAAAATCTACAAGACCTTTTTCTGAATTCTGTACGTAAGCAGAAAATTTCCCTGACGATTTTTCTTATCAATGGCGTAAAACTGACCGGCATTGTAACGTCGTTTGATAATTTCTGCGTGCTTCTGCGCCGTGACGGTCATTCGCAGCTTGTCTACAAGCATGCGATTTCGACGATCATGCCAAGTCAGCCTGTGCAGATGTTCGAAGGCGAAGAAGCCTGACGCTTTCCGAATTCCACTGGGGCGCGATGGCTTAGGTCGTTTCGCTCCAGTTTATTGTTTCTGCTGATGATAACCGGACACGCTCTGCCTGTCCGGTTCGTCATGTTTAGACAATCCGGGGCGTCTTTCATTTGAAACAGCTTTAGCGGTGACTTATCTGCAATGTCAGATAGTGCATTACCTGATCTCTTCAGCCCAAATGCATCCACGACAGTTTCCGCGTCCCGGAGTGAATATATTTGTCCAAGTTCAAGGATAAGAAGCCTATATCTGCCGATGCAGACAAGGCCTTCGAGCTTTCAGAACCTGAGCCCACAAGGGCAGCCGTCATCGTTCCCGTCCTGCCGGAGCGATATAGTACGGGCACGTCGGCGGAAGATGGGGCTCGTCCCGAATTTCAGCGCTCGAACGAGGCGCGTCTGGAAGAAGCCGTCGGGCTTGCCCGGGCAATCAATCTCGACATCGAACACGCTGAAATTGCGATTGTCGCCAATCCGCGACCTGCGACCTTGCTGGGTGCGGGAAAGGTGGAGTCCATCGCCGAAACCGTCAAGGAAAAGGCCATTGGGCTGGTCATCGTCGATCACGCATTGACACCAGTGCAGCAGCGCAATCTGGAAAAGGAATGGAACGTCAAGGTCATCGACCGGACCGGTCTCATTCTCGAAATTTTCGGTGAACGCGCGCGCACCAAGGAAGGCGCCTTGCAGGTCGAACTGGCGCATCTGAATTATCAGAAAGGCCGTCTGGTCAGAAGCTGGACCCACCTTGAGCGTCAGCGCGGTGGTGGTGGCTTCCTCGGTGGTCCTGGTGAAACCCAGATTGAAGCCGACCGCCGCTTGCTGCAGGACAAGATTCTGAAGATCAAGCGCGAGCTTGAAACGGTGGTGCGAACCCGCACGCTGCATCGTCAGAAGCGGCGCAAGGTGCCGCATCCGATTGTAGCGCTTGTCGGCTATACCAATGCCGGAAAGTCCACGCTTTTCAACCGCATGACGGGTGCGGAAGTGCTGGCCGAAGACATGCTCTTCGCCACACTTGATCCGACATTGCGCCGCATTCGCCTTCCGCATGGCGAAACGGTTATCCTGTCCGATACGGTC
>Ga0182738_1007045_pt1 | contig 11503 bp, 10 predicted proteins | sample eDN5th30CBELigMG_FD_128876 | JGI IMG/M metagenome (GOLD analysis project Ga0182738, IMG submission 128876) | Enriched Miracle-Growth compost microbial communities from Emeryville, California, USA - eDNA 5th pass 30_C BE-Lig MG (version 2)... ...
GAGCTCGCTATCGGTGTGCGCGACAAGTGCCAGGGCCATCGCGTAGATGCGAGGATAGCCCTCACCGGCCCCCATGCCCAGTTTGGGCAGGTCGCGGTCATAGCCCTTGGGGAGATCCTGGCGAATCTCGCGGAGCACATCCTCCACGATATGGTAGTTGTCGGCGAGCCACTCGGCGTCGAGTCCGCGTCCATCCCCGCGCGGCGCCTGGTCGCTGACGATCCGAGCGTGCGCCTTGATCAGCGTTTGAGCGTTCTCGTCGAACCTGCGGAGGAGGGGACTATTCCGTCGTCTGGGACGTTGCAGGGTGCAGGCGATGGCGAGCCCGCGGGCAAAGGCATCAAGACGTTCCTGTCCAAAGATCTCATCCCGGATCGGCTCATGTCCTTGCAAATCCGACATGAGTTCGGCGAGCGATACCACGGGGTGAGACGACCAGGTCGAAGGCGTTGACTCAACGGAGGTAAGGCTCATCCTGATGTGCGTCTCCTTTGAGAGTGTCTCGCGATGCTCGGATCATCGCGCGTTTCACGCGGATTTTCCCAACCGGCGCCGGATCTTAATGACTCCGGTCTTCACCCGGTCTCTTTCCGATTCTGGTCGAAATCAGCACATTCTTTCCGATCCAGGTCCTGCCCAACGCGGAAAGGCTTCCGGTGTCGGTCGCGAAATCTCCGCGAGGGAATTCCCACGGACTTGGAGGGGTAGGCCACTTCCCATGTTATGGATTGGCGAATCCACCCTATTAGGGATGAGGCAAGGAAATCGGCGAGTCCTTCTCGACACGATCCATGTCGGAACATCTCGACGTATTCGGGATGCCAGGATACTGCAACTTGGATGCCGTTGCGAGCCCCTGTAAACGGTCAATCCCATCGAATGAGCTCAGCCCACCCATGCACCTGTCGACGATACCGAGGGCGAAGCTCGTTCGCTGACAGCGGACGAGCACGAGCACGAGCACCGTCATTTGATGACGAACCTGGGCAATGGAGTGCTCATTCTTATTTAACGGAAGCGGCCACCAGGAACTCGGCCATCAACTACGCGCTCGGATCAAGTCGAGGGCGATCTACCAAAGACTTTGCATACCAATGAAGTAGAGGTGGAGTTGGCCTGGAATCCAACCGAGGTCGGAGGGGAAAGGCAAGGAGGAATGGAGTGCGGAGTTCGAGCGAGGATCAAAGTGCTAAACGCTCCTCTATCCCCAAGCGGCTTGCATCGGACAGCCCTTGCGAGATAGCGGAGCGTTAAAAAATCTGAATAGTTTAGCAAGGTACGCGATGTTTGGAATATCCCATCGCGTCTGGCCTTCGGCCCGCGACCAACACTCAGCTAGCACCACCGGTGGTCATGGCGCTGTTGGCGGTATTGAAGGTGGTGCTCGCGCTCTTGCCAAGCGTGGTAATGATGGTGATGCAAGCCACGAGAATCAGGGCCAGCATGACCGCGTACTCGACCGCGGTGGGGCCAGATTCGTCAGCCAGGAAACGGGTGATCTTCGAGGTGAACTTCCGCATGTTCCTACCCTTTTAAAGAAAGAGGTAAAGTCTGATCGTTGCTGGGACAAACTCATCACGCCAGAACAGTAGGTCGAGGAAATGAAACTGACAAATCAATCTACAGATTATTTCGATCTCAATTTGCGTGCGCATATTAACGCGTTTCAAAAGCTCGATACGCCAAGGTTTTACGTTAAATTAAAACAACTGGAGGCTTGGGCATACTTTATCTCTCCACGGCAAAAAGAGACGATTCCGCCCAGCCTGCTTCCGCGAAGCCTGGGACTTCTCACTGATCAGATAAGCTGACTCGCTCAATCCGCATGAACCGCACGTGTTCGAGCGGTCGGAATGAGATCGCTACTGCGCGAACCCCGACCTGGCTATGATCATCGAGCACGAATTCGCGCGGCACGCTAGCGAAGTGAGCCGGCCCAGAGCAATAGGGCCCCCGTCGAACCATCCAACGGTGAGTTCAGAAGAGAAAGGAAGACCCTTTGAGCATCGAGAAGGCGGAATACCAGGGCTGGAAGAACAACCTCAGAATCTCAAACCAGGAGGTCGAGCTCCTGGTCACCCTGGACATTGGCCCACGTATCCTGAGCTATCGATACGTAAACGGGACCAACGTCCTGAAAGAATATGCCGACCAGATGGGGGGTTCGGGCGAGTCGACCTGGATGATCCGCGGGGGTCATCGCCTCTGGTGTGGTCCAGAGGACAATACGCGCACCTATGCGTTGGACAACGAGCCCGTCTCGTATGAGACTACGGGAGAGAGGAGTGTGAAGGTCCGCCCGAAGGCCGACACCGAATACGGCATTCAGAAAGAGCTGGAGATCCAGCTCGCGCCCACCGGATCCGACGTCACCCTCATTCACCGATTGACCAACATCGGTCCCCGGCCAACCGAGCTGGCTCCCTGGTCGATCTCGGTCATGGCGCCTGGCGGCGTGGAAATCATTCCTCTGCCCGAGAAACGCCCCCATCCCAAGAGTCCGAAAACGGCGAAGTCCGCGGCCGACTACGCTGCGAATCAGGTCATGGTGATCTGGCCCTATCTTGACTTCAAGGACCCGCGTTGGTCATTCGGCAGCCAGTTCATCACACTTCGTCAAGACCCCCAGCGGGGCCCCACCAAGCTCGGCCTGGCGCACCAGACCGGCGGTGTTGGTTACCTGAACCAAGGGACACTGTTCATCAAACGCTTCACCTATGACCAGGACAAGTCCTATCCCGATTCGGGCGTGAACTTCGAGACCTTCACGAATGAGGACATGCTCGAGATCGAATCGCTAGGCCCGTTGGTCCGGCTTGAACCGGGGGAAACCGTCGAGCACGTCGAACTCTGGGAGCTCCACGCGGGCATGGGTGAGTTGGGAGATGAGGCCTCGATTGCCTCGAACCTGGGTCCCAAGCTCGCGCCGCGGTCTTGAACCGACGCGTGATCGACCGTTGGATCGGGAAGAGTGGAGGTCGGGGGGCGTTGCCGTGCGGAGCGGCGGTTGCCGATCACTCCAAGCAGCGAACCACTGCGCCCGTCTCGCTGACGCTGGTCCAGAAGAGCGAGGATTCCGCAAGGCCCAGACGCCTGCGCAAGGAATCGAGACGCTCGATCCGCACAGGCTCGGGCTCATCGCTGAAGGCGTAGAGGGCGGGGCCCCACGAGCTCTGTCCAACGCCATGGAGGCCCTCGGCCCGGAGCTGGTCCACGAGCTTCGCCAGCTCGGGGCGGGCGAATACGCCCCCCTGGGCCGGAGCGAAGCTGCGCCCCACCCACTCCTGGATCTCCTCGAGGGCCTTCCCGAAGGTGGGAAGGTCCTCCTCTCGAATCGCCGGGAGAAGCCCGAGCAGGACCAATCGGCACAGCCGATCGGTCACGGTGTCGGGGATGGCCGGAAGCGACGCGAACGCCTGAACCTCGGCCGGCCCATGCATGCCGAATCGTGAGTCGGGGACCAGAATCAATACCTTCCAGGCGGGCGGAACACTCAGGCGAGCGAGCAGGGGAGGAATGATCGAACTGGACCCGCGTCCGCCATCCACGATCAAGCCCCCCTGGAGGAAGCCATGCAACCCGATGCCCGACCGCAGGCCCCGTCCGCTGAGTGGAGCGAGCGTTTCGGCGGATTGCTCTTCGTGTCCTTCGAGTTTCAAAGCTGCCAGGGTCACCGCCAGGCTGAGTTGGGTACCCACACCGAACCCAAGATGAGGCCGAGGCGAAGCGTGAACCACGACCCGGCACGGATTACGCGCCACCCCCGCGGCGCGGAGCCTCTCGAGCACACTCAAGGCCCGGTCAGCCAGGGGGCCTTCGGCGCTCCAGTCCAGAGCAGGCTCGACGACCAGCTCCAGCCCGGGGCGCTGGATCATCAGGCCCACGCCACCAAACTGACGCAGAGCGAGCGGGCCCCATCCGAGCAAACCAAAGTGCAAGCGACTTGGCGTTTGAATATGCAGCGCGGTCATGGTGCGCGTTCGCTCGGGCCGAGTTCACCTTGTCGGATAGCCTCGGCGACATGGTTTTGCAATAACACGAACGCCTCGCGCTCGTCGGCTCCTCCCGTCTTCTCAACCAAAGGGGCCAGCGCCTGAAATCCCCCCCGGATTTCGGTCGGAGGCAAGATCGAAACGCGGGTCGCGAGGATCGCCGCCTCCAGCACCGCGTGCTTGGCCCGGTTCAGGCCGAAGAAGTCGCGGAGCCGGCCTTGCGCCACCACTTCGACCTCGAGCAACGCTCTCGGCTCGCGATCGTCCAGCGAAACAACCTGAAACTCGAAGTAACGGCAGGCTCCGGTCAAAACCCAGCCCTCCACCACTTCAGCAGGCTTCAAGGAGGGATCGACCGCCTGCCCGATCGCGGTCCTGGCGATCAACAACACGTCGTCGGTCACATGAAACACACCCTGCCGGCGCAGCTTCAAATTTTGATATGTGGTCGAGCTCTGGAAGGGCTTCAGCACGAACCGGCGCATCTCCTGGTCCACTTCAGGTCCCATGGGAGCCACGTTCAGCCGGCCCTGCGAGTCGAGCGTCGTCACGATTCCTTCAAGGATCACGTTGCGGCCTCACCTCGATCTCGATCCTTTTCCTTCGACTTACGCCCACGATGACTGACCTCGGCCTCGGTGAGGAATCCCCAGTCCAGCGATTGATCCTGAACGTAGGCCTTGTCCAACGTGAGCGCGGTCTTGGCCTTCATCAGCTCATATCCCAGGTAGAAGGCATGCGACGGCTCGCTTACCCCCATCTTGTCAAACAGCAAGAACGGGTCGCTATCGCTCAGGAGGTGCTCGTTGTTCAAGACATGGATCATCCCATCCTCAGCGAAGATCCGCCAGTTCGGATCCTTGATCCGGCTCGCTAGCTCGGCCAAGAATTCGGGACCAAACCTGGGAGCTTTAGGGTCGCGCAGTAACACCAGGCGCGGTTCGAGATGCTTGGGCAGCACCTTCTTGTGGACAGAATGAAAGGCCAGCCTCCGAGCCAGGTCGAGCTCGCGCACCGACGACCGCGCCCAGTTAATCACGGCGGTCGTGAGGACGCTTCCAATGCCTTGCTCCTGGCAAAAGCCAGCGAGCAAGGTATTGATCCCCGCCGAGTCGACGTCGGTCAGCTCGGTCAGGTTGCCGATCCCCATCATGATGGGGCGGTCGGGATACCGCCGCCGCACTTCCAGGTAGCGCCCGAGCGAGGCGGCGAACCCGAATCCGATCGGCTCCAGAATCGGATCGATTCGTAGCGGAATGCCATGCCGGTCGAGAAAGGCAACGGTTTCGTCCAGACCGTTCAGAGTTCCGGGCAGGTCGGGAACCACCACCACCTCGACTCCCCAGTGTATGGCCTCCTCCCGGTTCGTTCCGTTCACACTGAGGACCAGCTCGGCGCCGGCCTTCACGGCGGCTCGAACCTCAACCGGGTCAAAGCTATCAACGGATACGCGGAGTCCTTCCGCGCGCAGAACCGAGACGGCATCGCCGACGCCTTCCCAGGGGCCGTCGGGGTCGCAACCCAGGTCAATCAGGTCGGCCCCTTCGTCCGCGAACCGGCGCGCGGACTCGAGTAACTGGAAGGTCGATAGCTTCGGCGCATGATTGATCTCGGCCAGGATTTCCAAATCGTACTGACCATAACCCTCGAGGCGCGAATCAGCTTGGCCAAACCAGCGAGGGAGGTCGCGCAGGTCGTCCGGACCACGCTCGACGGGAATCCCCTCGCCAACCTTCTCGATCACATCCTTGAGATCTCCTCGGCACAGTCCGGGCAAAATCACCTTCTGAATACCAGGTGGAACCTGGAGATTGCGAGCCACCCAGCGCGGAGTCATCAGGGCCGCGACCGTGATGGGAAGAACGGCGAGCTCCGCCTCGAACCCAACTTTAGGCGCAATTTCATCGAGCACCTGGCGTAGGGCGAACTCGGCTAGCCGGCCGGTGACGAAGAGGAGGCGCGGTCGTTCCGACCCATTCACCGCGGGCACGCACTTCTCCTATTTGAATGAGTGAGTTATGGAATCAAACAGGCTGAGTTCACTCGCTGGCGCGGAGGAGAGGCACCTCAGCGGATCGCGCCCCCGTTGATCCGGACCACCTGACCGGTCACGAAACGAGCGGCGGGAGAAACGAGGAATCGGGCCACCTCCGCGACGTCCTCGGGAGTGCCCCAACGGGCCATCGGGGTCTCCTTAAGCACGCGTGCTTGCCACTCCGAGGAGGCCGAGTCGCCCCAGGCGGTCTTGATCCAGCCCGGCGCGACCGCGTTCACGCGAACGGTTGGCGCAAGGCTCAGCGCGAGACTTCGGGTAAAGGCCATCACGGCCCCTTTGGTCGTCGCGAAGAGCTCGCCCGAGTCCCCCTCCATGCCCGTCTCAGCCTGGTCCCAGCCCATCGTCACGATCGAACCATGCCCCTGCTGTCGCATGCGCCGGCCGACTTCGCGGGTCAAGCGGATGGTTGCGACCACATCCACTTCCCAGAGATGGTCGAGCTTCTCCTGAAAGCTCATCCGAGCGCCTTCTCCCGTCAAGGTGTCCGCTCCGGCGATGTGCAACCAGGCATCGATCCCGCCCCAAAGCCTCCAGGCCTGGTCAACCAGTTGGTCGCCCGCGTCTCGATCGACCAGGTCGGCCATCAGGACATGAGACCGCCCCCCTTGAGCCTGGACCAACTGGGCCACCTCTTCGGCCGCCGCGTTCGATCTGCGACCATGGATCACCACGTCGGCCCCGGCTTCGGCCAGCGTCAGCGCGACCGCCCGGCCGATACCCGACGTCGAGCCAAGCACCACCGTCCGCAACCCACGCAACTCGCGATCCACTTCCGGCTTCACCACTTCAATTTGCCTCAAAACCCACTCGCTTGACCTTCGCCATGCCGAGATCGACCGGTTTCCGTTCAAGCCTCGCATAACGTCCGTTGTAGCTTGATCAGGGCAGGCTCACAAGGCGAGGCGATTCCGCTTCCGCGCGACGCACCGGTTTGACACCCCGCGAATCCTCTGCGAAAATCCAGCGCGAGGCCCTTGGTCAACACTACCGACTACGTCTCTTGAGAGCACTTGAAAGGCATTCTTTCGGTCCGCCCGCTTACGACCGAAATCATCGGGCCCTCATTCGTTGAGATCGAGCCCTTTCTTCAAGTTCAACGATGCCAAGTCTTCCCAAACCAACTTCTGAGCCCGGTGACTCGATCGAACAGGAACACCGAGACGGAACCTGCGTCGGTTGCGGCTGTCTCTGCGATGACCTGACCGTGAAAACCCAATCGGGTCGGATCGTCGAGGTCACGAATGCTTGTCACCTGGGACGTCACTGGCTTCTTCAACATCGTCCCGAGGATCAAGGCCCGGTCGCCTCGATTCAAGGAACGGAGGTCGAGGCGAGCAAGGCACTCGAACAAGCAGCGGCGCTTATCGCGCAAGCCCGCTTTCCTCTGATCCTTGGGCTGACGAGAACAACGACCGAAGGCGTGGCCGCCGCTCTGGAGCTCGCCGACCTCGCCGGCGCGACGGTTGACATCAGCGTGAGCGAGGGCGACCGGGCACGACTGTTCGCCGTGCAGCGGGTTGGACGGGTCTCCGCCACGCTGGGGGAGGTCAAGAACCGGGCCGACGTGGTCCTGTTCTGGGGGGTGGATCCCCTGACGACCCATCCTCGGCACTGGGAACGCTACTCCGTGGAGCCCAAAGGGCGGTTCGTACCGCGAGGGCGAGCGGACCGGACCGTGATCGTCGTCGATGCCAAGCGCTCGGCGACCGCGGAGCAAGCGGATCTCTTTCTAACACTCGACCCGGATACCCAGTTCGAAGCCTTACACGTCCTTCGGGCCCTCTTGCGCGACGCGAAACTCGATCCAACCCATGTGAAGCAGTCAACCGGCCTTGAGCTGGATGCCCTAATCGACCTCCGCGATCGCTTGAAGCGGGCGAAGTACGGCGCTTGCTTCGTCGAGCCGAACCCTGGGTCCAGTGGAGCCTCCGCTCGCACCGAGGCGGCCCTGGCCTTCGTTCGTAACCTGAACCAGTTCACCCGGTTCGTCCTGCTTGGGATGGGAAGCGGAGCGAACATACCAGGTGCCGAGGCGGTCTCGACCTGGCAAACCGGGTTCGCCGGCGAGGTGAGCCTGAACAGTGGAGCGCCTCGCTCGCTGCGTGGGGTCACCTCGGCCGAGACCCAACTGGCCCGGGGCCAGGCGGATCTGGCCTTGATTGTGGGGAAGCTTGCCCCCGCGATGTTGAGCGAGCAGGCCAGGGCACATCTCGCGCGAATCCCGCGCGTGGTGATCGGTTCGGAAGCGATGACGAGCAGTGAGAACGTGCCACCCGAGGTAACGCTCCGCTCCTCAACGTACGGCGTCGATACTCCGGGAACCGTGACCCGTACGGATGGCGTGGTCTTACCGCTCCGACCCTTCCTGACTCGACGACGTCCGACGGACCAGGAGTGGCTCGAGGCGCTCTCCCGACGCGTCCGCGAAATTCAAAAAAAAGGGTGATCCGGGTCCGCTCCGGGGCGAAGGGCTCTAAGTTGCGAAGCTGAAACACGACGGATTCACTTGATCCACTGGCCGGGACGACTTGGGCATGACAACGCTACGAATCGCGGGCGGAACAGTCGTTGATCCAGCCAACGGCATCGCCGAGAAAGTGCGCGACGTCTGGATCCGAGATGGTCGGGTGATCGCAACACCATCCAACCCCGAAGAAAAGGCGGATCGAACCATCGACGCCCGAGGCTACGTGGTGATGCCCGGCGGGGTCGATGTCCATTGCCATATCGCGGGGTCGAAGGTTAACGCCGCGCGCATGCTTCGTCCCGAGGAAAAGCGAGGGGAAGGTGAACCGAGGCGCGAGGGGTTCCGTTCAGGCACCTTGGGAAGTGTCCCTTCGACCTTTACCACGGGTTATCGCTACGCGGGGCTCGGGTATACCTCGGCCGTTGACGCGGCGATCCCTCCCCTCGGCGCCCGCCACGCGCACCACGAGCTCCGCGATACTCCCGTGATCGACAAGGCGATCCTTGTCCTGATGGGGAACAATCACAACGTGATGGATCGGATTCGCGAGGGGGAGCACGCGAGTCTCCGCGATTACGTGGCCTGGCTCCTGCAAGCGACCCGGGCCTACGGAGTCAAGGTAGTGAATCCCGGCGGCGTGGAGTCCTGGAAGCAGGGGCAGGGGACCGTCGCCACTCTCGACCAGGTCGTCCCGCACTTTGACGTCACGCCTCGCCAGATCCTGGTCGAGCTGGCCCGCGCGGTGGATGACCTGGAGATACCTCATCCGATCCACCTTCATACGCTCAACCTCGGCATCCCGGGGAACTGGGGCACGACGCTCGAAACGTTGAAGGCACTTGACGGGCATCGCGCCCACCTGGCCCACATCCAGTTTCATAGCTACGGCGGCGAGCCGGGCGAGACCAGGCTGTTCGACTCGAAGGTGACCGAGTTGGCGGACTACGTGAACGCACACCCCGAGTTCTCCGTCGATGTGGGACAGATTCTCTTCGGCGAAACCACGAGCATGACCGCCGACGGAGCGGTTGGGCAATATCTCCACATGCTCACAGGACGGAAGTGGATCAGTCACGACGTGGAGATGGAGACCGGGTGCGGCGTCGTCCCCATTACTTATGAAGACAAGAACTTCGTCCACGCCCTTCAATGGGCCATCGGCCTGGAGTGGTACCTCCGCGTGGACGACCCCTGGCGCGTGGCGATGAGCACCGACCACCCCAACGGCGGCTCGTTTCTCGCCTACCCCCAGATCATCGCCTTGCTGATGGATCGAGGTTATCGAGCCGACACCCTGGCCGGGCTTCCGGAACGCGTCCGCGCCCGGTCGGGCCTGAACGACCTCCCGCGCGAATATTCCCTATCCGAGATCGCCATCATCACCCGAGCCGGCCCTGCCCGCATTCTCGGTCTGGCCCACAAGGGGCATCTCGCCCCGGGGGCCGACGGCGACGTGACGATCTACTCGCCCGACGACGACAAGGTCCGCATGTTCTCGCTCCCACGTTACCTCATCAAGCAGGGCGAAGTGGTCCTAAACGACGGTGAGCTTCGGTCGGCGCCTGAAGGCGCGGTTCACTTCAGTCAGGCCGAGTACGATCCCGATTCATTGCGGGAGATCGAAGCGCGATTCGCGCGTGACTATTCGATCCAGTTCCGCAACTTCCCGGTGCGAGACGAAGACCTTGTCACCGCCAAGCCCTGGGAGCCCGAGGAATGACCAACCAGGCTCCGACCATCGCCGACACCTTTGCCGAGGCGTTTCCGATGACCGCCGCGCGTGCGATCATCACGGCGGCCACCCCGGGCTGGGCGGAGATCGCCGGCCGTACCATGAGCGGGTACGCGACGAGCGTGATCGCCTGCGACGCCGAAGCGGCGATCGAACGTGTGCTCGGTCCGGAAGAAACGCCGGACGGACGCCCCGGCGTGAGCGTCCTCCTCTTCGCCTTCAACCGCGATGCCCTCGAGAAAGCGTTGACCAACCGGGTCGGCCAGTGCGTGATGACTTGCCCGACCACCGCCTGCTACAACGGTTTACCGCTCGGCGAAAAGACCATTAACGTGGGGGGCAAGCTCCGTTACTTCGGAGATGGGTGGCAGATCTCCAAGCGCCTCAATCAGCGCCGGTACTGGCGGATTCCCGTCATGGACGGCGAGTTCACCTGTGAAGAACTCTTCGGTACCACCAAGGGGGTTGCGGGGGGCAATATCATCCTGATGGGGACCGAGCTCGAGCTGACCCTGGCGGCCACCGAGCAGGCCGTACTGGCCATGCGCACTTGCGCCGACATCATTTTACCCTTTCCGGGCGGCATCGCTCGCTCTGGATCAAAGGTCGGCAGCCGCTACAAAGCGTTGCGAGCGAGTACCAACGAGGCCTTTTCTCCAGGCCTTCGAGGACTTGTTCCATCGGTCCTGCCCCCCAACGCCCAATGTGCCTACGAGATTGTGATCGACGGGCTCTCCCTTGAAGCGGTCGAGCGCGCGACCGCGGTGGGAATCCGGGCGGGGATGGGTCCGGGGATCCTCGAGATCACCGCGGGGAATTACGGAGGCAAGCTCGGACCGCATCATATTCGCTTGCGCGATGTTCTGACACGTTTTGGAGATGCATGAATAAAATAGGTGCGATATGCTAGTCGCCCCTTGCTTCCCCCAAACTCGTGGATGAAAGCGTCCACCCACTTTTCGCAAAGGGGCATCAACGTGGAAGGCATTTTCGCACTCCTCTTCGTGGTCGTCGTCCTCGGCGTCATCTTCTTGTTGTTCGGCCCCTTCTTCACGGTCAACCAGCAAACCGCGGTGATTGTCCAACGCCTGGGCAAGTACGCTCGAACCGCGGAACCCGGTCTGAACTTTCGCATTCCCTTCGTCGAGACGATCACCGGCAAGGTGAACCTGAGGATCCAACAGCTCGATGTGCGGGTGGAAACCAAGACCGAGGACAACGTCTTCGTTCACGTTCTCGTCTCGGTGCAGTATCAC
>Ga0182738_1007046_pt1 | contig 11503 bp, 12 predicted proteins | sample eDN5th30CBELigMG_FD_128876 | JGI IMG/M metagenome (GOLD analysis project Ga0182738, IMG submission 128876) | Enriched Miracle-Growth compost microbial communities from Emeryville, California, USA - eDNA 5th pass 30_C BE-Lig MG (version 2)... ...
ACGGCCCCCATCCAGCACCTGCGCGACAAGGTGGAGCAGGCCCTGGTGCGCACAGGCCTGCCGGCAGAGAGCCGCAAATTCAAGCCCCACCTGACCCTCGCCCGCTTCGGCCGCGAAAAACCCCGCCGCCTCACCGACTACCTCACCGGCCACACCACCTTCGCCAGCACCAGCTTCCCGGTCACCGAGTTCACCCTCTTCGAAAGCCGCTTGGGGCACACGGGTGCCACCTATGTACCGCTGGAGAGGTATGGGTTGGGGTAGGAAGTGTCGCGGCTTAGAAGAGGTTGCCTAGGTCCGTCTGTTGTGGTCATTTTTCTTGTCGTCATTCGCCGGCTCGACCGGCGAATCCAGTGCCGGTATCCAAGTCCATACTGGACTCGCCGATCAAGTCGGCGAGTGACGAAAGGGTAAAGGGCTCCTTATGTATGCGGCATGTTCCGTCTCCCCCAACAAAAAAGCCCGGCCGGAGCCGGGCTTTTCGTATTCGGCCTGGGCCGCTATCAGAACCGATAAAGCGCCGCAATACTGGCGCGGCCCATGGTGATGTCGTCGAAGCGGGCGCCGGCGATGGTTTCGTTGCCGTAGGCGCTGCCGTCGAGGCTGCCGCGCAGGCTGATTTGCTCGGTCAGGGCGTATTCGGCGCCCAGCGATAGGCGGATGCCGTCGAGTGTGTCGCTGGCTGAGGCGGGGCCGCTGTGGGCGCGCAGCTTGAGATTGTCGTAGCCTAGCGTGCCGAACAGCATCCAGCGCGGGTCGAGCTGGTAGCCGAGCAGGCCGGAGACGCTCCATTCACGGCCTGACGACAGGGTGACGCCACCGGCGAAGATGTTGGAGTCCGTGTCGCCGATGCGGGCTTCCACGCCGCCGATCCAGTTGCCGTTGAAATTGGTGCGCCAGCCGCCGAAGGCGCCGTAGGTCAGGCCGTCGTCATCGCCGGAAAGGTCGGTGCCCGGCACCTCGTATTTGAGCGTGCCGATGCCGATGTCGGCACCCGCATAGAGCCCGTCGAGGCCGGCGGCCATGGCGGACGTCACGCCCAGCGCCAAGGAAAGGGCCAGGGAAAGGGCGATTGCTGCCGTTGCTGTTCTGATCATCTTTTCCTCCAAATTGTCACTCATCGCATCGCCCTATTATTTGTGAATGATTTCAGCGCGATACGGCGTACCAATGGTCCCGCATTGTGGTGCAATTGTGATGGTGACGGGGAGAAATCGGGGCGGCGCCCGGCGCGCCGGTGGCGGGGGTTATTCCGCCTCGGCCTCGAAGGGGACGATGGGCGCATTCTTGGCGCTGCGGATGGAAAAGGCGGTCTTCACGCTTTCCACATTGGGGGCGGGGGTGAGCTCGGTGGTCAGAAAGGTCTGGAACTGCTTGAGGTCACGCGCCACGACCTTGAGGATGAAGTCGATTCGCCGTTGAGCATGAAGCATTCGCGCACCAGCGGCCAGCCCTGGCAGCGCCGCTCGAACGCCTGCAGGTCGCCCTCCGCCTGGCTGTGCAGGCCGACCATGGCGAAGACGGTGATCTCGTAGCCCACCTTGGCGGCGTCCACCTCGGCATGGAAGCCCCTGATGTAGCCGTTCTCCTCCAGGGCGCGCACACGCCGCAGGCACGGCGGGGCGGAAATGCCCACCTGGCGGGCCAGCTCCACATTGGTGATTCGCCCGTCCTCCTGAAGGATGCGCATGATCTTGCGGTCGATATGGTCGAGTTTCACGGACAGCGCGACCCTTCGGATGAGCGGGCGGATGAGCGGGCGGGCCACATCATAGGTGGGGGTGGCAAAGGCGGTCAATGTGCAAGGTGGGACGGGGCGCCGGCGGCCCCCCGGGAATCTCGGGCCGGAGCCCAGGATTCACTTGAAAACGCAGGGTCATCCGCTATGTCTGGAAGCATTGAGGCTGCGGCGTGAGGGGGAAGTGCCCACTGCCGCCTTGACATTAGTTTAGAATAATTCTAAGTATGCGGATGAACCCACCCGCTGATTTCAAAAACAGGAAAGGATCTGATCGTGAGCGTTCTCGTTGGCAAGAAATGTCCGGACTTCACCGCTGCCGCCGTCATGCCCGATGGCGAAATCGTCGACAACTTCAAGCTGTCGGACTATTTCAAGGGCTCTTATGGCGTCGTCTTCTTCTATCCGCTGGACTTCACCTTCGTGTGCCCGTCGGAAATCCTGGCCTACAGCCACCGCGCGGCCAAGCTGAAGGAGCTCAACACCAAGATCGTCTCGGTCAGCGTCGACTCCGAGTTCACCCACAATGCCTGGCGCAACACGCCGGTGAACGAGGGCGGCCTCGGCCCCGTGGAATTCCCCATGGTGGCCGACAAGACCAAGCAGATCGCCCGTGATTTCGACGTGCTGATCGAGGACGCCGGCGTGGCCCTGCGCGGCACCTTCCTCATCAACAAGGAGGGCGTGGTGTGGCACCAGCTCGTCAACAACCTGCCGCTCGGCCGCAACGCCGACGAGATCGTGCGCCTGGTCGAGGCCCTGCAGTTCCATGAGGAGCATGGCGAAGTCTGCCCGGCCGGCTGGCAGAAGGGCCAGGCGGGCATGAAGCCGGATGCCGCCGGCGTGGCGTCCTATCTCTCCGAGCATGCGGACGCGCTCTGACCGGCCGTTCTGGCGCAAAAACGAGTAAGTGAGTGACGACTGCCGGGGGCCAGGATGGCTCCCGGCAGTGTATCAAGGAGAATCCCCATGGGCACGACCCACAGAACGAAGGTGCTGATTATCGGATCGGGGCCGGCCGGCTATACGGCGGCGGTTTATGCCGCGCGTGCCAACCTGCATCCCATCCTCGTCCAGGGCATCCAGCCCGGCGGCCAGCTCACCATCACCACCGAGGTGGAGAACTATCCCGGCTTCGCCGAGGCCATCCAGGGCCCCTGGCTGATGGAGCAGATGGAGGCCCAGGCCCGGCATGTCGGCACCGAGATCATCAGTGATTACATCACCGATGTCGATCTCTCCAGGCGGCCGTTCGTGGCCAAGGGCGATTCGGGCGATGAATATGTGGGCGATACGCTCATCATCGCGACGGGCGCCCAGGCGCGCTGGCTCGGCCTCAAGGGCGAGCAGGAGTTCCAGGGCTTCGGCGTTTCGGCCTGCGCCACCTGCGACGGCTTCTTCTATCGCGGCCGTGACGTGGTGGTGGTGGGCGGCGGCAATTCCGCCGTGGAGGAAGCCATCTTCCTCACCAATTTCGCCAACAAGGTCACCCTCATCCACCGGCGCGACACGCTCAGGGCGGAAAAGATCATGCAGGAGCGCATGTTCAAGAACCCCAAGATCGAATACCGCTGGAACGCGGTGATCGAGGAGATCGTGGGCGGCGACGATCCGCGCGGCGTGACCGGTGTCCGTCTGAAGGATACCGAGACCGGCGAGATCACCGAGATGAAGACCGACGGCGTCTTCATCGCCATCGGCCACGATCCGGCGACCGGGCTCTTCAGGAACCAGCTCAAGATGGACAGCGAGGGCTACATCATCACGGCGCCCGACAGCACGGCCACCAGTGTCAGGGGCGTCTACGCCGCCGGCGACGTGAAGGACAAGACCTACCGCCAGGCCATCACCGCCGCCGGCATGGGCTGCATGGCGGCCCTGGAAGCCGAGAAGTTCATCGCCGAGCACGAGGTGGAGGTGGAAGCGGCGGAATAGCGGCCTCTTCCCATCTTCGAAGGTCATGCGTCAGGCGGGCGTGGAGCGATCCATGCTCGCTTGTTGCATTGCAGCAAATAAACCCTAGAATAAGGGCAAGGGGAACAAGCGGCCGTGGGGGCGGCCGCCGGCCATAAGGGGAATCCGATGCAGTCGATGGACTGGGACAAGTTGCGCGTATTCTATGTGACGGCCGAATCCGGCAGTTTCACCAAGGCGGGAGAGCATCTGCATCTCAGCCAGTCCGCCGTGAGCCGCCAGATCAGCACGCTGGAGGATCGCATCGGCGTCGCCCTCTTCCACCGGCACGCCCGCGGGCTGCTGCTGACCGAGCAGGGTGAAATCCTCTTCCGCCTGGCGCGCGACTTCTACCAGAAGGTGGAAATCGTCGAGGGACGGCTCCGGGATTCCAAGGAAAGCCCCTCGGGCACGCTGCGCATCACCACCACCATCGCCTTCGGCTCCGTCTGGCTGTCCCGCCATATCGGGGATTTCATCCGCGCCTACCCGGATATCGACGTGCAGCTCATGGTCAGCGATTTCGACGTGGACATCGCCATGCGCGAGGCCGATGTCTCCATCCGCTTCCAGCCGCCGCACCAGCCGGACCTCATCCAGCGCGCCATCACCGACGTGCATTTCAACATCTACGGCTCGAGCACCTATCTGGACCGCAAGGGCGAGCCGGAGAGCCTGGACGACCTGGCCAATCACGATCTCATCACCTTCGGGCCGGACGCACCGCCGAGCGTCAGGGCGGTGGACTGGATCGCCCAGGATGAGAACGGCCAGCTGCGCTACCGGCCCATCCTCCAGATCAACAGCATCTATGGCCTGCTGCAGGGGGTGGAGAGCGGGCTGGGACTGGCCGGGCTGCCGGAATATTTCGGCATCACCAACCCGCGCCTGGTGCGGGTGTTGCCGGATATCGTCGGGCCCAAGCACACGCTCTACATGGCATACCCGGAGGAACTGCGTGATTCCAAACGGGTTTCCGTGTTCCGGGATTTCCTGCTCAAGAATGTGGGCACCATCGCCGCCCAGTAGGTGCGACATTTTCGCACATGCGAGATATGCAGTGAGCGCATATCAGGGTTGCCGATTAGACAGTTTACAATGAGAACCCGTCCCCCTACATTAGCCCCATATTGCATTGCAATATTGATTGGATCCCCTCCAATCACGTCGGGGTACCCCCTTCAGAGCTCCCCTGCTCTTGTATCCCGACAGTCTTCATGTTCCCCTGACATGAAGCCTCCCAACCACCTTGCCGGGTTCTAGCAACCCGGCTTTTTTTTGCCGTGTCGGGATCGCATGCCGCCGTGTCGGGATCGCATGGCGCCGTGTCGGCACGAGCGTCGGACACTGTGCGGCTGCAAAATGGTTAACGTGACCGAGGTTTGCAGTGCGCGCATGGCAGGGTTGCCGATTTCGCGGTTTACTCGCCCGGCGTCGTCGCCTAGAGTACAACCATATTGCATTGCAATATTGATTGGATCCCCTCCAATCAGTCGGAACTCCCTGAGCTCCCCTGTTCCGGAGTTCCGACAGTCTTCATGTTCCCCTGACATGAAGCCTCCCAACCACCTTGCCGGGTTCTCGTAACCCGGCTTTTTTTTGCCCGCCGGCCAGGACGCCATGGCGCGGCCATCCGGCTGCGGGTGCGGCAGATGTGAAAAGCCGGCAAGCGGCGGGAACGGACGGGGCCGATGGGGCTCTATTCGGCGGCGCCGCTTTCGGGCAGGATGGCGATGGCGTCCAGCGTCTCGGCATGCGACAGGCGGCAGCAGCCCTTTTCGGCCTTCAGGCTGGTGGGGCGCAGGGAAAATTCCCGGGCGAAGCGCTGGCAGATCTCGCGGTCGTGCTGGCGGTCCGCATCGTCGACGAAGACATGGCCGTCGGGGCTGAGGCGCGAGAGGACGAGCGGCCCCGCCGGATAGCGCGCCGACGGGCCGACGGAGGCCGGCGGCCCGTCGATGATGACCATGTCCCAGGGGCCATCGGGCAGTTGCGAGATGTCGTACCAGTCCCAGCTCCTGCCCTCGATCTCGTGGGGGACGAGGGGCGTATGCAGCACATGGGCGCGGTGGCCGAGGCCCTGCCGGTCGACGGATTCCTGCACGCGGCGGCCATAGCCTTCCAGATGCTCCAGGCACCAGGCTTCGCCGGCCCCCGCCTTCTCCAGCGCGGCGGCGATGACGATGGTGGATACGCCCGGTCCGCATTCCAGCACCCGCTGCGGGCGGTGGGTGATGATGTGGCGGGCCAGGATGAGCAGGAAATCGGGCGAGGCGGCGCGGCCGCGCGTGGCGGGCAGGCTGCCGGCGGGCAGGCCCAGCAGGCTGTAGAGCTCGTCGAGGCTCTTGCGGTGGTCGGTGGCGCGGAAGCGGAAATAGTTGCGCACGTCGCCGGCCATGATCCGGAGGTGGTCCGGCCGGAAGGAGATGGCCTTGCGCTTGAAGAGCAGGGTGGTTGCAACGATCAGCCATGCTCCGAGCGCGGCGGCCAGTGTCCAGAGAATCTCGTCGATCATGTAAGCGGACTCACCTCGATTATATGGCCCCCGGGGATGGAAGGGGCCGTTCATTTGACGGGAACGATGCCGGAGGGCATCCGCATATCATACGTGCTCCGTCAATGTGTCAACAATGCGAGTAAGATAGGGCAATAGCTGGCACCGCCGCCGCCGGCTTTGTGACAATGAGTTAAAGGTCAAGCGGGGGGACCTAAAGTCCAAGCGGGGCGGCCGTCCGGCGCCGGCCCGTCCTACATGGGCGGCGCCACACCGTTGGTTTCCGCCACCACGGCCACGGCCATGGCCGAACCGTCCGGCCCCGGCACGGCCAGCACGAAGACGGTGGCGCCGGGGGTCAGCAGGTCCGGGCTGCCGGGGATGAAGCCGACGATCCGGGTGTCGGCGGTCACCTCCACATCGATGCTGCCGCCCGTGTAGGTGAGGGTGAGCCGCCGTCCATCCTTCGAAGCGGCGGAGCCGGTCACGGCGGCGTTGGTCATGGTGGACTCCGGCAGGTCCCAGGCATAGTGCCCTTCGCCGGCGCCGCGCATGGACTCGGGGAAGATATGCACCTCCAGGGCCTCCCAGGTGCCGTCATCGGCCTTCACCGCCGTGGTGCCGATGAAGTCGTTCTGCCCGATATCATCGATGGAGCGGGCTTCCAGGCCGGTGACGGCCGGCGGGTCGGGGAGGGTGAGGGCGAGGCTTGCGCCGTCCTTCGTCTCCACGGTGAGTATGTGTCCGTCGAAGCTCTGCACGGTGCCGCGCACCCGGACCGGCTCGGGCGCCTGGGCCCAAGCCTGGCCCGCGAGGACCAGCGGGACGAGGAGGAGGATGAAAGACAGCGCGCGCATGGGTTGAATACCTTAGATGGAATTTCGATCCTGCCAGATTTCCACATCCCCGGCCCGTTGCCGAGTCACAAATGCGCGAAAGCGGGACGGCGGATATGCTATGGCTTGATGCGCGACAAAGGGGAAAACCGTGATCGATAGCAACTGGTTCTATCTGGCGGCGGTGCCGGCGGTGCTGATCGTCGGCATATCCAAGGGCGGGTTCGGCGGCGGACTGGGAGTGGCCGGCGTGCCCATCATGGCGCTCGCCGTGGCGCCGCCCCGGGCGGCGGCCATCATGCTGCCCATCCTGTGCATCATGGACCTTTTCTCCCTTTACGCCTGGCGCGGGCAGTGGGACCGGCGCAACGGCATCATCCTCATCCCGGCGGCCCTCATCGGCATCGCCGCCGGCACCGCCATGTTCCGGCATCTGAACGTGGATGTGCTGCGGGTGTTCATCGGCCTCATCGCCGTACTGTTCGTCGTCTATCATGCGGCGCGCGCCCGGCTGGCCGCCCGCCCGGCACGCGGGCCAGGCTGGGGACGCGGCACCTTCTGGGGCGCCATCGCCGGGCTCACCAGCTTCGTGGCGCATGCGGGCGGCCCGCCGGTGACCATGTATCTGCTGCCCCAGAGGCTGGATCGCGGGGTGTATCAGGCCACCACCGTCATCGTCTTCGTCGCCATCAACTATATGAAGCTCGGCCCCTACTGGTGGCTGGGCCAGTTCACCACCGAGAACCTCACCACTTCCCTCGTCCTCGCTCCCCTGGCGCCCCTCGGCATATGGCTGGGCGTGTGGCTGCACAGGCGGGTCACCGACAAGGCCTTCTATGCCCTCATCCTGGTGGCGCTGGTGGCCACGGGCGGCAAGCTCATATGGGATGGCATGCACGGCCTGCTCCCGGCGTGATCGTCAAACCGGGCGCCGCTGTTTGAATGCGCTCGCGATGTTCCCCATATCTTGGAAAGGGATCTCGTCATCATCGAGGCTCCCGCAGCGCCCCGGGCGCTCCATCGTCCGGGCATTCCGAGGTCTTTTCGAGGAGGCTTATATGCAGATACCGGCTGATGCGTGGATTCTTGTCGCCGACGGCAAGAAGGCGCTGTTCCTGCGCAATGACGGCGAGGAGCTCTATCCCAATCTCCGCGTGGTCCGCAAATCGGTACAGGACAATCCGCCAACCCGGGCGCAGGGGCGGGACAGGCCGGGCATGCGCGCCGCAAGCGGCGTGATGGGCGCCGCCGAGCCCACCGACTGGCATCAGATCGCCGAGGACGCCTTCGCCGCCGAGGTGGCGGAGAGGCTCTACAAGATGGCGCATGCCGACCAGTTCGAGAAGATCATCCTGGTGGCGCCGCCCAATACGCTGGGCGAGCTGCGGAAATGCCTGCACCCCGAGGTGAGCGGCCGGGTGATCGGTGAAATGCCCAAGGACCTGACAGGCCATCCCGTGCCGGCCATCGAGCAGCATATCCTGGGCGCCTGATCCCGCTGCCGGCGGAACCACAAAAGCCGCGCCACCGTTCAGAGTTTCTGCTAGAGTGACGGGAAAAGGAGCTGTCATGAAATCACTCACGTCTCTGGCGGTGGCGGCAACGCTTCTCGCTCCCGTTGCCGTTGAAGCCGGTGAGGCCATGCAGCAGCACACCAAGGACCGCGTATCCGCCTATGTGCGGGTCTCCATCGCCTGGATCGCCAACGAGAGCTGCATGTTCGTCATGGGGGACGAACGGGAAGGCTTCCTGGACAATGTCGCTCTCAATGTGGTCGGCCTGAACCGGGAGCTGAGCGACACCGGCACCGACCCGCGCACGGCCAGCGCCTTCCTCCGCATGCTCCAGGGCCAGGCCATCAAGCAGTTCGACGAGAACTACAGGGCCTGCGGCAAGGATGTGGAAGGCATGGTCCATGACGGCATCATGGAAGCCGTCGCCATCAACGAAAGCATCGCCAAGCACGGTCCCTACGTCGATCCGCGCAGGAAATAGGCTGCGGTATCAGGGGCTTGCCCTCTCCCTGCCATGGGATTAGAAACGTGATTGCTCAATGGTCCGGCTATGGGGGCCATGATAGGAGACGTCATGTTCCGCCACATCCCGGCCATCGCTGCCCTTTGCCTCGTCGTTTTCGCTTTCGCCTTTCCCGCCGCCGCCCTGAGCGATGCGGACAAGGCCGCCATCGCCAGTCACAAGCTCACCCTCGACGAGCTGCGCCGCATGGAAGCCATCGCCCAGGAGCTCGGCCCCGACCAGCCGGACCTGGACCTTGCCGGTGCCCCATCGCTCGATGACATGGCGGCGCAGATCAATGCCAATCCCAAGCTCAAGACGCTTCTCGAGAAGCACGGCATGGCACCGCGCGACCTGCTGGTGGCCACCTTCAGCCTGGTCGGCGCCGTCATGGCGGAGCAGATGGGCGGCGGGGCCGACAACCCCAACAGCGCATTCTACCGCGAGCACAAGGCGGAGATCGACGCCTATATGAACCAGGGCGATGACGATGACAGCGGCGATGATGGCGGAGATCCGGACGACCTGACCGCCTACGATGGGGAGCAGATGGGGGAATGCGTGAAGGTGGGCATGGCTCCCGTGGCGCTGATGCCGCTTGCCGTCAGGGGCAGCATCGAGACCACCCCGCAGGACCGCGAGAACGTGGCCAAGACGCTCAGCGATCTCTCCGAGAAGGTGAAGGCGGAAAACATCAGGAAGGACCTCACCGTGATGTCCGACGAAGTCCGCCGCCAGGCCCACAACAAGCGCATGGTGGACACGCCCCAGTTCATCGGCGCGCTCGACGACCTGAAAGCCTGGCTGGAGACCAATTGCTCCAAGGATGCGCTGACGAAGTAGCCGCTCCGTGGCGAAATGGGGCTTGCCAGGGCGGGTCCGATCGGGTATTTCAAGCCCCCTCAATCTTGAATGACCGGCCCCAATCGACCTGGTCAGAACGACCCCGAAGGGACATTGATGACGCATCTCTGGATCACAATGTCCGCCAGCCCGCGCCTTAACGGCTAGCACGGCTCAGCGGACCAGACCCGCCGGCGCGATGGCGCCCCCGGGTTTCACCGCTTTCCTCTTCCAACTCGAACGCAACCGTCCCTCATCAGGAGGGACTTCCGGCGTCGGTCACTCGGGTCACCTGTCTCCTTTTCCCATACCTGCGCCACAATCCTTGAGAAAAGCCGGCTCTGATCGCCGGTTCAGGGCGGATATGATGAGATACGGCCAGGCTTTCGCCTTTGTCTGGAGCTATTGGCGGCAACAGCCGTTCCGGCTCGCCTTCCTGGCGGGCGCGCTGTTCGCCAGCATCACCTGCGACGTGCTGCTGCCGGTCTTCTCCGGCCGGCTGGCGGATGCCGTGGCCATGAGCGGGGGCGCGATACCGGCCAGCCCCGAAGTCGGCGCCGCCCTCCGGGCGCTGGCCGTCCTCGTGGCGCTGGAGGTCATCTTCGCCCTGCTGCGCATCGGCATCTTCCGGCAGTGGATCAGGCTGGCGTCGGATATCATGCCGCGGATCATGACGGACGTCTTCTACCGGGTGCAGCGCTTTTCCACCGACTGGCACACCAACAGCTTCGCCGGCGCCACGGTGCGCAAGATCACGCGCGGCAAGTGGGGCTACGATCTCTTTGCCGACACGCTGTTCTTCGGTCTGGTGCCCTCGGCCCTGGTGATCTCGGGGATGACGGTGATGATGACCCTGCACTGGCCGGTCATGGGCCTGTTCCTGGGGCTGGTGCTGGCGGTCTATGTCGGCGTCTCCTACGGGATGGCGGTGCATTACATGGCCCCCGCCAACGAAGCCTTCATCCGCAGCGACACGCGCATCGGCGCCCTTCTGGCCGACAGCATCACCTGCAATGCCGTGGTGAAGGCGTTCGGCGCCGAAAAGCGGGAGGATGCCCTTCTGGGCGAGAACGCCGAGACGTGGCGGCGGCTGGCGCGGTTTGCCTGGGACCGGGACACCAACCTGCATATCGTGCAGCGCCTGATCGGCGTGGTCATGATGACCGGCCTCCTGGGGCTGTGCCTGGCGCTCTGGGCGAAAGGCCGGGCCACGCCCGGGCAGATCACCATGGTGCTGACCAGCTTCTTCGTCATCTCCGGTTATATCCGCATGCTGGGCCAGCAGATGCGCAACCTGCAGAAGTCGGTCAACGACATGGAGGACATGGTGGAGTTCATGCACCTGCCGCTCGGCGTGCAGGACCGGGCGGACGCCGCCCCCTTCCGGCCGGGCCAGGGCGCCATCGCCTTCCGGCATGTCACCTTCGGCTACGAGAACCAGCCGGAGCCGCTCTATCGCGATTTCTGCCTCACCATTCCGGCGGGGCAGAAGGTGGGGCTGGTGGGGCGCTCGGGCAGCGGCAAGAGCACCTTCGTCAAGCTGATCCAGCGGCTTTACGACGTGCAGGCCGGCGCGCTGCTGATCGACGGGCAAGATATCGCCCAGGTGCGTCAGGAAAGCCT
>Ga0182738_1007047_pt1 | contig 11502 bp, 7 predicted proteins | sample eDN5th30CBELigMG_FD_128876 | JGI IMG/M metagenome (GOLD analysis project Ga0182738, IMG submission 128876) | Enriched Miracle-Growth compost microbial communities from Emeryville, California, USA - eDNA 5th pass 30_C BE-Lig MG (version 2)... ...
ATGACCAGCCGGCCGCCGGGCCTGAGCACGCGCTCGGCCGCGGCCAGCGCCCTGCCGAGCTCGTCGAGTTCCTGGTTGACGTAGATGCGCAGCGCCTGGAACGTGCGGGTAGCCGGATGGATCGGATCGGTCGGCTTCTTGCCGACGACGCGCTCGACCAGGCCAGCCAGTTCGCTGGTGCGCAGATAGGGCTTGGCGACGCGGTCCTGCGTGATGGCGCGGGCGACGGCGGCGGCGCGGCGCTCCTCGCCCAGGACCGAGATGATGCGGGCGAGATCGCGCGCTTCCATCGTGTTGACGACGTCGGCGGCACTCGGCCCTTCCTGGCTCATGCGCATGTCGAGCGGACCGTCGAAGCGGAACGAGAAGCCACGCTCGGCCTCGTCCAGTTGCATGGACGAGACGCCGATATCGAGCACGACGCCGTCGACCGTCTCATGCCCCTGCCCGGCCGCGATCTCGTCGAGATCGCCGAAACGGCCATGCACGAGTTGCAGCCGGCCTGCATATTCGGACACCAGCGCCTGGCCGTCTGCGATCGCGTTGGGATCGCGGTCGATGCCGATCACCGATGCGCCGGCATCGAGGATGGCGCGGCTGTAGCCGCCGAGGCCGAAGGTGCCGTCGATGATGACCTTGCCGGCCGCCGGCGCGAGATGGGCCAGCACCTCGGCAAGCAGCACCGGGACGTGACGGTCCGGTCCGCCTGAAGGAGTAGCGCCGCCGGCCGTCATGCTTCCGTACCTCCCGAGGAACGCGGGCCCGAACCAAGCCGGCGGCGCAGTTCGCGCACGCGGTTCTTGGCCTCGTCGCGATAGGCGACGAAACGCTCCGGTTCCCAGATCTGAAATTTGTAGCCCTGACCGACGAAGGTCACGGTGTCGCCGATGCCGGCATGGGCCTTGATCCCCTCGGACAGCGCGACGCGCCCTTCCGGATCGATCCGCAGCACTTCGCTCTCGCCGATCAGGGTCGTCGAGAGAAATTCGTGATCCTCGGAGAACGGCTCGAACAGCGTCAGGCTGGCGCGGATCTGGCTGACCAGGCGATTGCCGCCCGCATCCACCGCGTTCTGGTCCAGCGTCGGACAGCAATAGAGGCCCTCGAAACCGTCGCGCGCCAGCACCGAACGGAAAAGTGCCGGGATCGACACTCGTCCCTTCGAGTCCAGCCTGTTGGTGAAGGTTGAAACGAATTCGTCCATCACCTTTCGCGCCGGCGCTCCTCTTGAAAATGCCCAATGAACACCCGCCCGCGTAGCGAGCCGGGACAACACTCATGGGACGCGGACTGGAAACAACACCCCGACGACGCGGCATGCGACCCCACGGATCGACCTGATTTTGTCGATCGCAGCGCCCTCGAACCGGGATGATTTGGGATACCATGGGTGAATATGGGCGTCAATGGAATCGGCCCCCACGACACGCAGGCGCCCTCGCGCCGATCACACAGGGTTAAGCTTAATTTTCCGTAGCTTTTCGCGGCCCAAGCATAAGGAATCCGTATGATTTCGCGGTCGCAAGGGCCTTGGCCGCCCGGCCGGCGGATTGGCAAAGCGGTGGGAAAGCCGGAGACTCTGGCCCGAGATGCGACCGGCCGGGCGGAGTCTGGAACAGTGGTGGGACGGCCGCCCATGCGGCGGCGAAATCCATGCCCGGGGCTCCCGATGGCGCGCAGTTTCCCCGCGGCGACGCCCAAATGGCACAAGACGACCTGGGCCGGCGGGCCAGGACGTCAGAAAGGCTCGGGGAAGAAAAATTGCCAGTCGGCCTATAAGCCGGGTTCTGTAGGGCGGCGGCGAACCGCCGCGTGACGACCATTCATCTTGGACGTCCGTTACCGGACGCCTCGCGCGACCAACCCGGGCGACGAACCTGGAAACAGGCTGGCTTGCGCCATGTCGCCCCTATTCGGTCTTGCTCCCGGTGGGGTTTACCGTGCCGTTCCCATTGCTGGGACCGCGGTGGGCTCTTACCCCACCCTTTCACCCTTACCCGTTGCGCGAACGCACGGGCGGTTTGCTTTCTGTGGCACTTTCCCTGGGGTCGCCCCCGCCGGGCGTTACCCGGCACCGTGTTTCCATGGAGCCCGGACTTTCCTCCCCTGCGACCTTTCGATCTTGCAGCAGCGGTCGTCCGGCCGACTGGCAATGCGGGGCTTAGGGGTGCGACGGGTGCGGGTCAAGCCCAACCAAGGGGAACTCGGTTCCCGCACCCGGTCTTGAACACGATCTGGAAGTCCTGCGGCTCACATCCTGCGCGGGCGACACCCGGGAGGGCGTATTGAACCTGGCAGTCCTGCGTCCTTCGCCGGCGCGCGATCCTGCGGACGCGACCAGACGAGAGGCTCCAGCCGGAAGAATCCGGACGACGGTTCGAACTCAGTTCGAAGCCATGATCTGCTGGACCTTGCCGCAATAGCGCAGCGGGCCCTTGCTCATGCGGGTGGCGCCATGGCCGCCATTGTACTTGAGGATCGTGCCGCACAGATCGCCGCCGGCCAGCTTGCGGGCCTGGCCGAGATACATCATGCCGTAGCGGATGTTGGTCGCGGGATCGTAGAGCGCCTTGGCGCTGCCCTTGTAGCCCATGCCGCGAGCGGTCTGGAGGCGGACCTGCATCAGGCCGATCTCGCCGACGCTGCCGGTCAGGTTGGGCTTGTAGTTGCTTTCCACCGTCACGACGGCGTGGGCCAGCGACAACGGGACATTGTTGGCGGCGGCGTGGGTGCGGATCAGATCATCGAAACTGCTGCGATCTGCGGCAGCAACACGGGTAGTATTGGACTTCAGAAGACGACCGGAGCCCGACTTGGCCGACGCGGGGGAAATGGCGAGGCTGCCGGTGGCGACGAGGGCGGCCAAGGCAAGTACGCAAAACTTCTTCATACCTGGGGGTAACTCACATCATTGACGATGCGCCGCTTGTCGTTGCCCAAGAGTCCCGAATTGGGGCACCGGAACTGAAATCACATTAAAGACTGTAACATTCCGTGATCGCATGGCGGGCGAGGCGGATTAGTTCGCCGCCTCATGATTTTTTCCCTTCCCCAGCGGCACTCAAGTCCTTTCGGCCAAGGCCCGCCCAAGCCGATGAAGCGTCGCAATCGTAGAGGAATCGGCGATTCCATCGACCCGTGCGGGACGAAAATGACGCTGAAACGCGGTGACCACCTGTTCGGTCGCCAGATCGTAAGTTCCAGAGATCTGAAGGGGATAGCCATAGAGCGCCAGCATCGCCTGCAAGGCTTCGATCGGCGCGCCGCTTTCACCTAAGCTAAAAAAACGCCCCCCCCGAATCGGCTCCGGCTCGACGAAGTGGCCGACGCCGGCAGAAGCGAGGCGGCCCCATGGGAACTTCTCGCCAGGGTCGCGCTTGCGTGCCGGCGCAACGTCGGAGTGCGCCAGGATTCGTTCCGGTCGAATGGGGTGTCGAGCGCAAATGTCGCAGGCCAGGGCGATCACGGATTCGATCTGGACGTCGGGAAAATCGGGATAGCCATGGTCGTGGCCCAGATTGGCGATCTCGATCCCGACCGACCGGGAGTTGATATCGCCCTCGCCGTGCCAGGAAGAGACGCCGGCATGCCACGCCCGATCGGCCTCTCGCACCAGCTGGGTGATGGTCCCGTCCTCGGCGACGACATAGTGGCAGGAGACCTGCGAGGCCGGATCCGACAGCAGCTGGATCGCCGCCTCGGCCGTCTTCATGTCGGTATAATGCAGCAGCAGGATATCGATCGCGGCGCCCTCGGCGCGCGGGCCGAAATTGGGCGACGGCCGCCAGACCATGTCGGGCAGGGTCACGCCCGGAATCGTCGCCTCAGCCACGTCTTTCTCCATCATGCAAAGGCCCGCTCGCGCCGGATGCGGTCATAGGCGCCGTTCAGCGCGGCAAGCTTGGCGGTGGCGATCGCCCGGACTTCGGCCGGGACACCGCGCGCGATCAGCTTGTCGGGATGCGTCTCGGAAACGATGCGACGATAGTGCCGCTTCACGTCGTCGTTGGAGGCGCCGCGGTCGATACCCAGGATGAGATAGGGATCGCCCTCCTCCGGCACGATATGGCGGCTGCGGATACGGGCGAAGGCGGTCTCGCTGATGCCGAAGATCGACGCGACATGGTCGAGAAAGGCCAGTTCGTCCTGGTGCACCATGCCGTCGGCCTTGGCGATATGGAACAGGCCGTCGACGATGTCCTCGAACACGCTGGAGCCGGGCTCGAACAGGCTGGCAAGCTTGCGCGCATAGGCATCGAAGCCGGCGACATCCTGCTTGGCCAGGTTGAACAGCCGCGCCACGTTCTGGTGCTCGGCCGGCGGGATGTCGAACAACTGCTCGAACGCCGTGACTTCATCGCGCGTCACGACGCCATCGGCCTTGGCCATCTTGGCCGAAAGCGCGATCATCGACACGGAAAACGCCACCTGCCGCCGCTCGACGGGGGACCCGCTGAGCGCCGTGCGCACGGTCTCGATGAGATCGTCCAGGGCCCGGCCGATGGTGCAGGACCCAGGAAGCTGGCGAATGAGATCGCCGAGTCGTTGCCAGATTGTCATGAGCGAACCATAAGCATCTCGCTCGCCGAGCGCGAGAGTCCAGGGTGTCGCGCACATCGGTCGCCCCCCGGATGAAACCGCGCGCTGCGGCGTCCCGCGCCACATCCCCACGGCCCGATGCCCGTGACGGATTGACGGACGCCGCCCGAGCCTTACTCATGCGCCCGGGCTTCAATCGCGCGAAGGGCAGAACGATGACGCAGTGGGACTTCTGGATCGATCGCGGCGGCACCTTCACCGACATCGTCGCCCGCGATCCCGAAGGCCGCATCCGCGCCCACAAACTGCTTTCGGAAAACCCCGAGGCCTACCGTGACGCCGCCGTGCAGGGCATTCGCGAACTGATGGGCCTCGACCCAGGCGAGCCAATCCCGCAAGGCGCCATCGCCACGGTCAAGATGGGCACGACGGTCGCCACCAACGCCCTGCTCGAGCGCAAGGGCGATCGAACGCTCCTCCTGATCACCCGGGGATTTCGCGACGCGCTGGCGATCGGCTACCAGGCGCGGCCAGATATCTTCGCCAAGAAGATCGTCAAGCCGGAACTGCTCTACGAGCGCGTCGTCGAGGTGGCCGAGCGCGTCCGCGTCGACGGCACTGTCGAGGCGGAGCCCGATCCGGCCGCGGTGGAGGCGGCGTTGCGCGACGCCTATGCCAGCGGCATCCGCTCGGTCGCCATCGTGTTCATGCATGCGTGGAAATATCCCGAGCATGAAGCCCGCGTCGCGGAAATCGCCCGCCGCGTCGGCTTCCCGCAGATCTCGGTCAGCCACGAGATCTCGCCGCTGATGAAGCTGGTCGGGCGCGGCGACACGACGGTGGTCGACGCCTATCTCTCGCCGATCCTGCGCCGCTATGTCGAACAGGTGGCAGGCGAGCTCGGCGTCACCGGCGAGTCCTCGCCCCGGCTGATGTTCATGATGTCGTCGGGCGGACTGACGGCGGCGGAGCTGTTTCGCGGCAAGGACGCCATTCTTTCGGGCCCGGCCGGCGGCGTCGTCGCCGCGGTCGAAACCGCGCGGCAGGCTGGCTTCGGCCAGGTCATCGGCTTCGACATGGGAGGCACGTCGACCGACGTCTCGCATTATGACGGCGTCTATGAGCGCTCGTTCGAGACGGAGGTCGCGGGCGTGCGCATGCGGGCGCCGATGATGCGGATCCACACGGTCGCCGCCGGCGGCGGGTCGATCCTGCATTATGAAGCCGGCCGGTTCCGCGTCGGCCCGGATTCGGCCGGCGCCGATCCCGGTCCCGCCAGCTATCGGCGCGGCGGCCCGCTCGCCGTGACTGACGCCAATGTCATGACCGGCAAATTGCGGCCGGAGCACTTTCCCAAGATCTTTGGACCCGGCCGCGACCAGCCGCTCGATGCCGCGATCGTGCGCGAGCGCTTCGAGGCGCTGGCCGCCGAGATCGGCGACGGCCGCCGGCCTGAGGAGATCGCCGACGGCTTCCTGCGCATCGCGGTCGAGAACATGGCCAACGCCATCAAGAAGATCTCGGTCCAGCGCGGCTATGACGTGACCGACTACGCGCTGAACTGCTTTGGCGGCGCCGGCGGGCAGAGCGCCTGCAGGGTCGCCGACGCGCTCGGCATGACGACGGTGCTGGTGCATCCCTTCTCCGGCATTCTCTCCGCCTATGGCATGGGCCTCGCCGACATCCGCGCCAGCCGCAGCCAGGCCGTGGTCCAGAAGCTGGCGCCCGAAGCGCTGCCAGAGTTACAGGCGCTCGCCGCGTCTCTCACCGACGAGGTTCAGGCCGAACTCACGCAGCAGGGCGTCGAGGCGGCCGAGACCTTCATCCGCGCCCATCTGCGCTATGACGGGACGGATACGCCGATCCCGGTCGAGGTCTTGCAGCAAGTCCCTCACCCCACCCCTCTCCCGCTTGCGGGAGAGGGGGGCGTTTCGCCGACAGACGTCGAGCCCAGCCCCCACCTCGCTAACCAGCCGGGCTCCCCCGTCGATGTAGCCCCCAGTCAGCCCCCTCGCCCGCTTGCGGGAGAGGGCTGGGGTGGGGGTCTTGCTTCCCGATGGCTGCCGATGGAAACGATCCTCGCCGCCTTCGAGGACGCCCACAAAAAGCAGTTCGGCTTCGTCTTCGAGGGCAAGGCGATTGTCGTCGAAAGCCTGGAGGTCGAGGCGGTCGGCGGCGGTGCCAGCATCGAGGAGCCCGCGCTCGATGCGCCGGAGAGCCGGCCGCAACCCTCCGAGACCGTCTCGATCTATTCCGACGGCGCCGCCCATCCCGCCGGCATCTTCGCGCGCAAAACCCTTTCTCGCGGCGCGATCGTCCCAGGCCCTGCCCTCATCATCGAGCCGCACCAGACCATCGTTGTCGAGCCCGGCTGGCAAGGGGCGATTTCCGCCCGCGACCATGTCGTGCTGACGCGGGTGGAGGCGCTCGACCGCAGCCGTGCGCTCGGCACGGATGCCGATCCGGTCATGCTGGAGGTGTTCAACAACCTCTTCATGTCGATCGCCGAGCAGATGGGCGTGACGCTGCAGAACACCGCCTACTCCGTCAACATCAAGGAGCGGCTGGATTTTTCCTGCGCGGTGTTCGACGCGACCGGCGCGCTGGTCGCCAACGCGCCGCATATGCCGGTGCATCTGGGCTCCATGGACCGCTCGGTCGAGACGATCCTCGAGCTGAACCGGGGGGCGATGCGGCCGGGCGACGTCTATGCCCTGAACGCACCCTATAATGGCGGCACGCACCTGCCCGACATCACTGTCGTCTCGCCGGTGTTCGACGACGCCGGCGAGGAAATCCTGTTCTTCGTCGCCAGCCGAGGCCACCATGCCGATATCGGCGGTACGGCGCCGGGTTCGATGACGCCGCGCGCCACCACCGTCGACGAGGAAGGCGTCCTCATCGACAATTTTGTCCTTGTCGATCGCGGGAACTTCCGCGAGGCCGAGTTGGTGGAGTTGCTGACCAGCCCCCCCTACCCCGTCCGCAACGTCACGCAGAACGTCGCCGACCTGAAAGCGCAGATCGCCGCCAACGAGAAGGGCGTGCAGGAGCTTCGAAAGATGGTCGAGCATTTCGGGCTCGATGTCGTCACCGCCTATATGGGCCACGTGCAGGACAATGCCGCCGAAAGCGTGCGGCGGGTGCTGGGCAGCCTCAGGGATTCCGAATTCGCGGTCGAGACGGACCAGGGCGCGGTGATCCGGGTAAAGATCCGCGTCGACCGCGAGAAGCGCGAGGCGACGGTCGATTTCACCGGCACCAGCCCGCAGCAGACGAGCAATTTCAACGCACCGGAACCGGTGACCCGGGCCGCCGTGCTCTATGCCTTCCGCGTGATGGTCGAGGGCGACATTCCGATGAATGCCGGCTGCCTCCGGCCCATCCACATCATCATCCCCGAGGGATCGATGCTGGCGCCGCGCTATCCGGCCGCCGTCGTCGCCGGCAATGTCGAGACCAGCCAGCAGGTGACCAACGCCCTGTTCGGCGCACTGGGCGCATTGTCTTCCTCGCAGGGCTCGATGAACAACCTCACCTTCGGCAACCAGAGCTATCAGTATTACGAGACGCTCTGCTCCGGGGCGCCGGCCGGCGTATTCAGCGACGGCACCGGCTTCGACGGCGTCGACGCGGTGCATGTCCACATGACCAATTCGCGCCTGACCGACCCGGAAGTGCTGGAGTTCCGCTTCCCCGTCCTGCTCGAGGACTTCCACATCCGCCAGGGCTCCGGCGGACGTGGAAAATGGTCGGCCGGTGGCGGCACCGAGCGGACGATACGGTTCCTGGAAGAGATGGAATGCGCCATTCTCGCCTCGCACCGGCGGGTCGCGCCGCATGGCCTCCTGGGCGGCGATCCCGGCGCCCTCGGCAAGACCGAGGTGCGCCGCAAGGACGGCCGGATCGAGGCACTGGAAGGCTGCGACCAGACCGTGCTCCAGCCCGGCGAGGCCGTGATTGTCACGACGCCGACGGGTGGCGGGTTCGGCCGGGCGAGATAGCCGAAAAGCGCCCCCTCAGCAGACTCCACTGTCACCCCACCCTCTGTCGTCATCCCGGGCGGCGACCCGGAATCCATTCCGCAGAGGCGTAGGGAGCCCATCTCCCTGAAAAAGCAGGCTGAATGGATCCCCGTCTTCGCGGGGATGACGGAGTCTTGGTGATGAAGGGCGGGGGGGTGGGCGGATAGACAAACCCCGGCCTCGCCTCACGCCGCCTCGGCGAGCGCCTGTTCCAGCGCGTGCCAGTCGGACGGCGCGAGCACCGGCTTGACGCCCATGTCGACGATCGCCGCAAAGACCGGCACCGGCATGGCTGCCTTCATGCCGCCGAGCATGCCCAGCCGTTCGGCGGGGTTCATGGCGGGGATCATGATGCGGATGAACTCCATCATCATGCCGGGCTCGACGGAGCCGACGATGCGTCCCTCGATCGCCGCCAGTTCGTCATCGCGGAAGAGCTTGTGCAGGAGCGACAGGGTTTCCGTCTCCTCCTCGATCATGTGCTCGAAATCATGCGCCTGGAACTTGGTGTAGCGCAGGTAGAGCGCACGAAGCATCGGCGAACGCTGCTGCGGTGCCGCGGCCTCGATCTTCGACAGCATGCCCTCAAGCTCGACGAAATCACGCTCATGATCGTCATGGTCGTCCGCAAGTCGCTGGGAAGCGCCGGCACTGCGCGTCTCGAGTTCGGTGTGAATGAACCGGTCTTCATGCTTCAGATGCATGCGCCCCATCAGGACCATCAACCGAAGGTCGCCGACAAGTCCGGCGACATCCGCCTCATTCAACGGATCGATCGCGCCGAGACGCATCATCAATTGTCCCTGGGCGCGGCGCAGCCCCTTGTGGATAGTGGCGTAGAGGTTGTAGCGCGTCTCGTCGACATAGACGGTTGTGGTGACGGTCATATCAGTCTCCTCGGATCCCTAGAGGACGGCGGAGTACTATGTGACGCAAGGTCAGGATGTGACGCAAATCACTTGCGCTATTGCGCGTAGGACATCGGAATGCTGGCCGGTGGCGTAAAGGGACCGGATGCCGGCACGGACGGCACCTGGCCGGCGCGAATCTGGTCGCCCGGATAGGGCGCCTCGGCGTCGGGCGCACCGAGATCATCGTCGAAGCGATAAGTGAAGGCGCGCTGCTCCATATTGGCCGGGGCGGCGGCCGGCGGCGTCTGCAACAGGGTCGCCATCGGGATGCCGGCATTCGGATCGAGCGGCGTCGGGCCCGGCATGTCGAGCTTCGGGCGGCAATAGCGCGACGTGCCGCTGGCGTTGTGGCGGGCAAGATCGATGTGGATGTGGTCTTCGTGCAGCCGGTTCGAGCCCGGGCCGAGCACGGTCGTGAAATAGCCGCAGGCCGAAATCAGCGTCTCGCGCAGGAAGGCCTGGCTGGCCGGATCGCCGCGCCGCCAATCCTTCTTGACCCGGATCGTGCGCCCATCCGCCAGACGGAAGCCCGCGACGTCGAACGCGTTGGCAAAGGCGTGTTCGGAGAGCTTGGCGCCGTGACGGTTGTTGCGCGACCGGCAGGCATAGGTGCCCATGGTCAGGACTTCCGTGACCGGCATGGCGAAGCGGGCCTGCGCGGCCGGCTGCACCGACTCGCGGATCCAGCGTTCCATGGCGTTGGTCATCATGCAGCCGAGCACCACGTCGCCACCCGTGACCGCAACGATGCCCCGCTCGAAGGCGTTGACCTTCAGCGGCCGTTCGATGCCGCACGTGCCTTTCCCGTCCACTTCCTTCGCCGGGCGCTGGAAGTAGGAAGGGACGACCAGCTTCTGAGCGTAACAGGCTCGCTCCGTCGCATCCCGCCAGCTTTCCCTTTCTTCCCCGAGGAAGTTGAGGGCACAGCCGGAGAGCGAGACGAGAGCGAGCACCGACGCGGTACGCAACGCTACGCAACTGAACATGCGCGTAGAATGCGGCCGAAGCTCTTAAAGAATGGTCAACCATAACCGCAACCGGGGATAGACCCTCGGCCAACGGCACTACTCGCCCATCGTCTCGATCGACGCGAAGCCTTCGACCGGACCCGCCGCCTCGAATGGAGTCGTCACCTCGACGAAGCTGTCGGGATAGAAGCCGTTGAAATGGGTGCGCAGCGAGAGCGAATAGGCGCCGATATGGCCGATCTCGATCCAGTCGCCCATGCCGATCGTCTCCGGCAGGTAGAAGGGGCGCGAGAGGATGTCGACGGAATCGCAGGTCGCGCCGCAGACCCGGAACGGCACGATCTTGTCGCCGTCGCCACTGCGCTGGCGGCGGGCGGGATCGGGCAGATGGCGCGCCGGCAGGGTGATCTTGCCGGTCCAGGAATCCGACAGCGACGACCAGATGCCATCATTGATGTAGAGCCGCCTGCCCTTCCGCAGCAGGACGCGCACCACGACCGAAAGGCAGCGCGCGACGATGACCCGGCCTGGCTCCGCCACCAGCGGAACGTCGCCAAAGCCCCATTCCTGCGCCTCGCGCACCACATCGGCGATCAGCGCGCCCGTTTCGGGCCGCACCAGCTGCTTGCGGCGGGGATCGCTGCCATAGGCGGCCGGAAAGCCGCCACCGATGTCGAGCGCTGCGATATCGACGTCGGTGCGCGAACGCACCCAGGCAGCCGAAGCCAGCGCCCGCTCATAGGTGCCGGTATCCTCGACCTGGCTGCCGACATGGAAGCAGAGCCCGACCTTGAAGCCGAGCCTGCCGATCCGCTCGACCAGTTCGACCGCGTGTCCGGGCGCCGCGCCGAATTTCTTGGAAAGCTCATAGGCGGCGTGCCCGCGCGTCGCCAGGCGCACGAACAGCGTGATCTCCTCCGGGTCTAGATCGAGCGCCCGCACGATGCGGACGATCTTGGCGATCTCGTCCTCGTGGTCGAGGGCGATGACGCGGATGCCATAGGTCTCCAGCGCCAGCCGGATGTCCGATTGCGCCTTGACCGGATGCATGTAGAGAAG
>Ga0182738_1007048_pt1 | contig 11502 bp, 13 predicted proteins | sample eDN5th30CBELigMG_FD_128876 | JGI IMG/M metagenome (GOLD analysis project Ga0182738, IMG submission 128876) | Enriched Miracle-Growth compost microbial communities from Emeryville, California, USA - eDNA 5th pass 30_C BE-Lig MG (version 2)... ...
ATGCCGCCCGATGCGGCGCGCGCGATCCGCGCGGCAGCCGGTGTGGAGGGCTGGCTGCTCTCCGACACGCGCATCGTCCCCCAGGAGCCGGATGGCTTCGTCCTGGGCTTCTCCGGTCATCCCTTGCCGGCGCTGGAACGGGCGGCGGAACGCCTTGGCCGCGCGGCACGTGACGTCTGCCGGGCATGAGGGGGCGCTGCCCCCTCAAACTCCCCCGGCAGGGGACACGGTCCCCTGCACCCGCGCTTCTGAGGAATGGGTTTCCAAAGGCCTCAGGCCTTTGGCGGGGTGGGTTCGGGAGGGGCAGCGCCCCTCCCGCTCGCCCGCAGACAGACCAGCCGCGCCGCGCCATGCGCCCGCTCGGCCAGGATCTCCGCTTCCGGCAGGTCCAGCGCCTCCTCCTGCCCCACTTCCGCGATGACCAGCGCCCCCGGCGCGATCCAGCCGGCGGCGCCGAGCGCCGCCACGGCGCGCGGCACCAGGTCCTGCCCATAGGGCGGATCAAGGAAGACCAGCCCACAGGCGGCGGCGGCGCGCGGCGGACGGGTGGCGTCGCCCGGCAGCACGCGGGCATGCGCCTCCTCCCGGCAGGCCGCGATATTGGCCCGCAGCACCGCCAGCGCGGCGCGGTCGCGCTCGATGAAATGCGCCATGGCGGCGCCGCGCGAGAGTGCCTCCAGCCCCAGCGCGCCGGTGCCGGCGAAGGCGTCCAGCACCTGCGCCTCCTCGATGGCCCCCCGCCCCGCCCAGGGCGCGTGCCAGAGCATGTCGAACAGCGCCTGCCGCACGCGGTCGGCCGTGGGGCGGGTGGCGGCGCCGGGCGGCGCCTCCAGGCGGCGGCCGCGGTGCCGGCCGGCGATGATCCGCATGCCCTAGCGCGGCTTGCGCGGCCCGCGGCGGCGCGGGCCCTCGGGCTGGTCGGCGGCTTCCGGCCCCTGCACCACGGCGCCCCAGGGGCGGCGCAGCGGCTCCGTCGCGTTGCGCGCGCGCGGCGGCCGCGCGGGGCGGCTGCGCTGCACGCCCTCGGGCTTCGGCGCCCCCTTCTGCTTGGCCTCCGCCGCCAGCTCGACGCCGCGCCGGATGCGCGGCGGCGCGTCCAGCCCGAGCTGCTCGCGCATGAACTTGGCGTTCACCTCCTCCACCGCCCCACGCGGCAGCGTGCCGCGCTGGAACGGCCCGTAGGCGGTGCGGATCAGCCGCGTCACGGTCAGGCCGAGATGCTGCAGCACGCGGCGCACCTCGCGGTTCTTGCCCTCGCGCAGGCTGACGGTCAGCCAGGCATTGGTGCCCTGCCGCGAGTCGAGCCCCGCCTCGATGGGCCCATAGGCCACGCCCTCGACGGTGACGCCCCGCGCCAGCGCCGCCAGTTCCCGCTCGTCCACCCGGCCGTGCACGCGGGCGCGGTAGCGGCGGATCCAGGCATTGTCGGGCAGTTCCAGTTTGCGGGAGAGCGCGCCGTCATTGGTCAGCAGCAGCAGCCCCTCGGAGTTCAGGTCCAGCCGCCCCACCGAGATCAGCCGCGGCAGCCCCTCCGGCAACTCCTCGAAGACGGTGCGGCGCCCCTCCGGGTCGCGATGCGTCGTCACCAGCCCGGGCGGCTTGTGGTAGCGGAACAGGCGCGTGCGCTGCGGCGCCGCCACCGGCTTGCCGCCCACCGTCACCGTGTCGCCCTCGGCCACGAAGGTGGCGGGCGCCTCCACGGTGCGGCCGTTCAGTGCCACCTGCCCCTCGGCGATCAGCCTCTCGGCGTCGCGGCGGCTGGCGATGCCGGCGCGCGCCAGCCACTTGGCGATGCGCTCGCCCTTCGGGCCATCAGGGCCGTCGTCTTCCGGTGCTTCGCTCATCGGCTGGCCGCCACGAAACCGTCGAGGATGCGCTGGTCGGCGGCGTCCACGGCATATTCCGGGTGCCACTGCACGCCCAGCGCGAAGCGGTGGCCGGTGGACTCGATTCCCTCGATCACCCCATCCGGCGCCACCGCGTTGATGACGCTGCCCGGCCCCGGCCGCGCGACGGCCTGGTGGTGCGCCGAGTTCACCGCCATCCGCGTGCCGCCGACCAGCCGCGCCAGCAGCGTGCCCTCGGAGATCTCCACGGTATGGCCGGGCTCCGTGCGCGGGTTCGGCTGTTCATGCGCCAGCGCGTCCGGAATGCTGTCCGGGATGTGTTGGATCAGCGTGCCGCCCAGCGCCACCGCCAGGAGCTGCTGGCCGCCGCAGATGCCGAGGATCGGCATGTTCCGCTGGAGCGCCCCGCGCACCATGGCCAGCTCGAAGGCGGTGCGGCCTTCCTTCAGCGCGACGGTGGGGTGCGCCGGGCCACCGCCATAGAGGGCGGGGTCCACGTCGAAGGCGCCGCCGGTGACGAGCAGGCCGTCGATCTCGTCCAGATAGGCTTCCGCCAGCTCCGGCGCGTGCGGCAGCGCGATGGGCAGGCCACCCGCCCGCGCCACACTCGCGAAATAGTTCTGGCGGAGGGCGTACCAGGGCAGCTTGGAGTAGCCGCCGGGCTGTTCCGCATCGAGGGTCAGGCCGATCAGGGGAAGCTTGCGCATAGGTGGGGTTGCTAGCCGCGCCGCGTGCGGCGGACAATAAGAAAGCTTGGGGGAATGAATTCCCCCAAACCCCCTTCTTCTTTTTGCCAGATAAAAAGAAAGAAGAGGGGAGCCGGGGGAGAATTCATTCTCCCCCGTATCCAGCGCCGGAAGGAAGGACCAAGGATGCAATTGGCAGGAAAGCGCGTGGTGGTGATGGGCGGCAGCCGCGGCATCGGGCGCTCCATCGCGCTCGGCTTCGCGCAGGAAGGCGCGGCGGTGGCCATCTGCGCCCGCGGCGCGGCGAAGCTCGCCGAGACCCAGGCCGAGATCGCCGCCCTCAAGGTCCCGGCCTTCTCCGCCCCCTGCGACCTGGCGGATGCCGAGCAGATCGCCCGCTTCATCCCCGAGGCGGCCGAGGCGCTGGGCGGCATCGACGTGCTGGTGAACAACGCCTCCGGCTTCGGCTCCACCGATGACGAGGCCGGCTGGGCCGCCTCCTTCGCGGTGGACATGATGGCGATCGTGCGCGCCACGCATGCCGCCCTGCCCTGGCTGGAGAAGTCGGGTGCCGGCGCCGTCGTCAACGTCTCCTCGATCTCGGCGCTGCGGGCCAGCAGCCGCAGCGCGCCCTATGGCGCGATCAAGGCGGCGGTGGACCACTACACCGGCAGCCAGGCCAAGATGTACGCCTCCAAGGGCATCCGGGTGAACGCCGTCGCCCCCGGCTCCATCGAGTTCCCCGGCGGCTCCTGGGAGAAGCGCCGGCTGGAAGGCGCGCCGCTCTACGAGGAAACCCGCGCCAAGATCCCCGCCGGCCGGCTGGGCCATCCCGAGGAAGTGGCCGATGTCGTGCTGTTCCTCGCCTCGCACCGCGCCCGCTGGGTGACGGGGCAGAGCATCGTGGTGGACGGCGGCCAGCTCATCGGCCCCTGAGGTGCCGTCACCGCGCCCGATCGAACTGGCGCTGGCGGAGGCGCGCGCTGCGGCCGCCCGGGGCGAGGTGCCGGTCGGCGCGGTGGTGACCGATGCCGCCGGCACGGTGCTGGGCTGCGCCGGCAACCGGGTGGAGGAACTGCACGACGCCTCCGCCCATGCCGAGTTGCTGGCCCTGCGCCAGGCGGCCGCGGCGCGCGGCGAGCCGCGCCTGCCCGACTGCACCCTGACGGTGACGCTGGAGCCCTGCCCGATGTGCGCACAGGCGGCCAGCTTCTTCCGGGTGCGGCGGGTGGTGTTCGGCGCCTATGACCCGAAGGGCGGCGGCGTCGAGCATGGCGCACGCATTTTCGCCGCGCCTTCCTGCCACCACGCGCCGGAAGTCATCGGCGGCGTGCGGGAAGGAGAGTGCGGCGCGCTGCTGCGCGACTTCTTCGGGCAGCGCCGTGGCGGCTAGCGCCTCCTGGTGGCAGGCGCCGCACCTACTCTGAACAAATCAGGCCCAAAAAGCGTACCCTCCTCGGAGTATTCCCGAGTCGCACGAACGAATTGCTGACTCGCCCGCCTAGGGAGAACGGCAAGGGGTTCAAAGGGGCGGCGCCCCCTTGGCCGTGGCCTCAGAAGTCGCTGACGCGCCCCTTCCGTTCCCAATCCCCGTAGCGGGTCGGTTCCGGCCCCTTCGGTCCATCGATCTCCTTCGGCATTTTCGGCTTCTCCGCGGGCTTGGCGCCTTCCGGAGTGACCTTGGTTTCGGTCGGGCTGGGGCTGGCCGGCTTACCGGCCTCTTGCTGAGCGCTTGTCATGCTCCCCATCTGGGGATGGAGGCGTAAGAACGGAAAGAGGGCATGAGCGGCTATCTGCGGACGACCCTGCTCCTGGCGGCGATGACGGCGCTCTTCGCCGCCGTGGGCTACGCGATCGGCGGGCGTGGCGGCATGGTGGTGGCCTTCGGCGTGGCCTGTCTCACCAACATCTTCGCCTGGTGGAACAGCGACCGCATGGTGTTACGGATGCACAATGCGCAGCCCGTCGGCCCCCAGGAGGCGCCGGACCTCTACGCGATGGTCTCCCGGCTGGCGCAGCGTGCGGGGCTGCCGATGCCCGCCCTCTACATCATCCACGAGGACCAGCCGAACGCCTTCGCCACCGGTCGCAACCCGGAGAATGCCGCCGTGGCGGTCAATACCGGCCTCTTGCAGCGCATGCCGCCGGAGGAGGTGGAGGGCGTCATCGCCCATGAACTGGCGCATATCCGCCACCGCGACACGCTGATCATGACGGTCACCGCCTGCCTCGCCGGCGCCATCGGCATGCTGGCGCAGTTCGGCTGGCTGTTCGGCGGCCTGCGGGGGCGGGACGAGCGCGGCGGGATCGGGCCGATCGGCACGCTGCTGATCATGCTGCTGGCCCCGCTCGCGGCGATGATCGTGCAGATGGCGATCAGCCGCTCCCGCGAATACGAGGCGGATCGTGGCGGCGCCGAGATCAGCGGCAACCCGGCCGGCCTCGCCCATGCGCTGATGCGGCTGGAACAGGGGCGGCGCAGCTTCATCAACCAGGCCGCCGAGGCCAACCCGGCCACGGCGCACATGTTCATCATCAACCCGCTGGCCGGGCTGCGGATGGATAGCCTCTTCTCCACCCATCCCAGCACCGAGGAGCGGGTGGCAAGGCTGATGGCGCTGACGGGCGAGGTGGGCGGGCCTCCGCCGCGGGCGGCCCAGAGCACCTGGAGGCCATCGGAAAGCGCGCCCGGTCCCTGGGGGGCGCCGCCATCGCAGCGACGGCGCGGACCCTGGGGGTAGGAAAGGGAAAAGGTCGGGGGAAGGAATTCCCCCGAGCCCCCATCTTTTTTTGTCAGTCGTCGTCGGAGGGCGTCAGGGCCTGGTGCAGCGCCTTGACCTCCGCGCAGCCCTCGGTGGCCTCGCGCGCCACCGCCAGCACCAGCCGCCGCAGCCAGGCATGGCCCTGGTCCGCCTCCAGCCGGCGCGGGAAGATCAGGGACAGGCGGCTGTGCGGGATTTCCACCGGGCAGGGGCGCAAGGCCAGGCCATGCGCCTCGGCCAGTTGCATGGCAAGCCGGGCGGTCAGCGCCATCACCATGTCCGTGCGCTTCAGGATCGCCGGCACGGCGGACAGGTGCGCCACCACGGCGCCCAGCCGGCGCGGATGGCCGGCCTGGCGCATCGGCTCGTCCAGCGCGCCCTCGCGGGAACCATTCGGCGAGTGCAGCAGGTGCGGCCAGGCGGCAAAGCGCTCGGCGGTCATCGGGCCGTCGGCCAGGGGGTGGTCGGCGCGCATCAGGGTCAGGAAGACCTCGGGCAGCAGGCGCAGGCGGGTGTAGAGGGCAGGCGGCTCGGGCAGCATGCCGAGAGCCATCTGCACGGCGTCCTGCTCCAGCAGGGCCAGGGCATTGGTACGGTCGGTATGGCGGATGGCGAGCAGGCAGCCCGGCGCCTCGGTGGCCATCCGCGCCAGCAGGGGCGGCGCCAGCACCGCCTCGGCATATTCGGAGAGGCCGATGGGGAAGACGCGGGTGGCCGTGGCCGGATCGAAGGGGGCGTGCACGGCCAGGGCGTCCCGCAGGCGGTCCAGCACCTCGGCCACCGGCTGCATCAGCGAGAGCGCCAGGGTGGTGGGCTCCACGCCGCCGGGGCGGCGGAGGAACAGCTCGTCCTGCAGGGTGGCACGCAGGCGGGCCAGCGCGTTGGAGACGGCGGGCTGGGAGAGGTTCAGGCGCTGGGCGGCGCGCGTCACGTGCCGCTCGCGCGCCACCGCGTCGAACACGCGCAGCAGGTTCAGGTCGAGCCGGGAAAGGTCCGTCATTGATGCGGCCAATGATGGCTGTTTCCGATGGCGGTTGGAAGCGGCGGACGGGGCAGGACTACAGGAGAGGGCAGCGGCCTTGACCGGCCATCCCTCCCACGGAGAACACCCATGCTGGCCTCCCGCACCGCCCCCTACGCCGCCCTGCTGCTGCGCGTCAGCCTCGGCGTCATGTTCCTGGCGCACGGGTTCCTGATGAAGATCATGACCTTCGGCCTCGACGGCACGATGGGCTATTTCGGCAGCCTGGGCTTCCCGCCCATCCTCGGCGCCGTGGTCGCGCTGGCGGAGACGGCGGCGGGCATCGCCCTGGTGCTCGGCCTCTGGACGCGGCTGGTCTCGCTGCTCGCGGTGCCCATCCTGATCGGCGCCACCCTGCAGCATCTCGGCAATGGCTGGGTGTTCAGCCGGCCGGGCGGCGGCTGGGAATTCCCGGCGTTCTGGATCGCGGCGCTGTTCGTGCAGGCGGGGCTCGGCGCCGGCGCCTGGGCGCTGGACCCGGCGTGGCTGCCCGGCCGCGCCGGCCGGCCGCAGATCGCCTGAAATCAGGGAGACAGCCGCCGGGCGGGGAATGACCCGCCCGGCGGCGAGACCGATGGTCAGCGGGGCGGGACGACCCGCACGCTGCCATCCGGCATGTATTCGAGAACCATGCCGCCGCCGTTGTAGGCGCCGTTGCCGACATTCTGGTTCGGCAGGTTGAGGTTGGAGAAGGGCTGCGACGGCGGCTCGGAGGGGTTGTCGGCCCGCATGCCGCGCTGTCCCCGCATCGGGGGGTAGGCGGTCATGGCGCCACCCGCCTGGCCGCGGCCATACATGCCGCCCGGCTGGCCCATGCCGCCGCCAGACATACCTCCACCCGACATGCTGCTGCCAGACATGCTCCCACCCGACATGCTGCCGCCGGACATGCTGCTGCCGGACATGCTGCCGCCAGACATGCTGCTGCCGGACATGCCGCTGCTGCCGACACTGCTGCCGCCAGCGGCGGCGCCGCCGGACATGCCGCTGCCGCCAGGGGGCATCTGCGATCCCGAGGTACCGTAGGCGCCGGTCTGGGCGTGGGCCAGAGGGGCGCCGATGGCCAGGGCCAAGCCCATGGCCGCGATGGTGGTCGGAAGACGGATCATGCGCGTCTCCTCCTTCGCTGCTGCTTTCCTGCCGCTGGCCGGGCGGCCGCGGCTCGCGGCGGAACAACGCGAGCGAGAGAGGGGGGTTTCGGACCCCGTGCGGCAGGGGGCGGGCCGCGGGAGAGGTCGCCCTCGCCCGCGGCCCGCCGCGCATCAGAGCGCGCCGCCCTTGCGGCCGGCCATGGCGCCGAGGCGCAGGCGCAGCGCGTTCAGCTTGATGAAGCCCTGGGCGTCGAACTGGTCGTAGGCGCCCTGGTCCTCCTCGAAGGTGACGTACTTCATGGAGTAGAGGCTGTTGGGCGACTGGCGGCCCGTCACGATGGTGTTGCCCTTGTAGAGCTTCAGGCGGACGGTGCCGCTGACGCTGGCCTGGCTCTCGTCCACCATGGCCTGGATCATGCGGCGCTCGGGGGCGAACCAGAAGCCGTTGTAGATCAGCTCCGCGTAGCGGGGCATCAGGCTGTCCTTGAGGTGGGCCACCTCACGGTCCAGGGTGATGCTCTCGATGGCGCGGTGCGCCACGTGCAGGATGGTGCCGCCGGGGGTCTCGTAGCAGCCGCGGGACTTCATGCCGACGAAGCGGTTCTCGACGAGGTCCAGGCGGCCGATGCCGTTGGCCTTGCCCAGCTCGTTCAGCTTGATGAGCAGGGTCGCCGGCGACATGCGCTCGCCGTTGATGGCCACCGCGTCGCCGCGCTCGAACTCCATGGTGATCTCGGTGGGGGTGTCGGGCGCGTCCTCCGGGCGGATGGTGCGCTGCCAGACGGTCTCGGGCGGCTCCTGCCAGGGGTCCTCCAGCACCTTGCCCTCGCTGCTGCTGTGCAGGAGGTTGGCGTCCACGCTGAAGGGGGCCTCGCCGCGCTTGTCCTTGGCGATGGGGATCTGGTTGGCCTCGGCGAATTCCAGCAGGCGGGTGCGGCTGGTGAGGTCCCATTCGCGCCAGGGGGCGATGACCTTCACGTCCGGCTTCAGGGAGTAGTAGCCGATCTCGAAGCGGACCTGGTCGTTGCCCTTGCCGGTGGCGCCGTGGGCGACGGCATCGGCGCCGACCTTCTCGGCGATCTCGATCTGGCGCTTGGCGATCAGCGGGCGCGCGATGGAGGTGCCGAGGAGGTAGCAGCCCTCATAGAGCGCGTTGGCGCGGAACATGGGGAAGACGAAATCCCGCGTGAACTCCTCGCGCAGGTCGTCGATGAAGATGTTCTCCTCCTTGATGCCGAGGAGGCGGGCCTTGTCCCGTGCCGGGCCGAGCTCCTCACCCTGGCCGAGATCGGCGGTGAAGGTCACCACCTCACACCGGTAGGTGGTCTGCAGCCACTTGAGGATGACAGAGGTGTCCAGCCCGCCGGAATAGGCGAGAACCACCTTCTTCACGTCCTTCACCGCCATAGCGTCCGGTTCCTTTTCCGCTGGATGCGCGTTCCGGCGGGGTTTGCCGCAGCGGAGGGGCGCGGGCAAGGCGATCATGACCAGGAGAGGCGGACGGAACGGGGAATCCGCCGCCGGCCGGCGGTGGCGCGGGCGAGATGGAGCAGGCTGCGGACGGTTTCGGGCGGGGTGCGGGGGCCGAGGGGGAGGCGGAGGAGGGTTTCGGACAAAAGCGGATCGGGCAGGAGCCAGGGGGGCGCATCCAGCGCGGAGCGCAGGCCGAGGCGGCGGATCAGCACCAGGAGCGGCAGGCCGCCCAGGCGCGCGGCGCGGCGGCAGGCGCGGCAGATGGCATATTCCAGGGCGCGCAGCGGGTGATCGGGCGGGGCCTTGGCGAGGGCGCGGAGCAGCGCATGCCAGACGCCGGCATGGGTGAGGCGGCGGAAGAAGCGGGAGACGGTATCCGGCTTGCCGTGATGCTCCGGCAGGGATTTCCACGGGGCGCCGGGCTGGTGGGCGAGGTGGAAGATGGCATCCAGCCGGGCGCGGGGATCGGCGGTGCGGCGGCCCTGGGGGGAGAGGGCCGGGAGGAAGGGCTGGAGAGCGGCCCAGGCGGCGTCGGAGAGCGGGGTCCAGGGGGTTCGGGGGGTGAGGCGGGACATGGGGACCGCTCCGGTGGGGGGAGCGGGAGGGTAGTAGGAATGTTTTCCGGTTGTCAACGGGAATGTCGATTGTAGAGCTACGTCGTCACCACTCACCTGAAATTTTCAATCTAGGAGCGCTTTGACTTCTGTTAGGACATGAGCATAGATCACTTCGATGATGCTCTTTGGCTGACCCGCTTGCCTAATCGACTGATAATCCGGTTACCAACCACAACGCATTGCACTACATGGCCCATTGCTTCAACTTCAGCCATTTTTGTTGTGCTTCGGAAACAATTTTATAGTGACAAATGCAAAGTGGAGTTTACCGCATGGAAGATCAGTGGATTAGAAATATTATTTACGGTGATGCAAATGCCGCCGCAAAATCAGTAATCAGAAATCGGCTTAGCTTTGCTAAGTATACAGATTTTCAAACAGCTTTAAAAATCATTAGCAGCCGCACTATCTGGATGAGAAATGCGCTGCTAATGAACGATTTTAGCGAAATCGAGCATGGAAAAAAGTGCATTGAATTCGCTTTAAGCAGTGATGCAGGGAAAAACCTACGAGAAACTCTCGATAAGATCTCTTTCGGCATGCTAGATCGATCTATTGATAGATACAAAAAAATCATTGGCCTGCTCGATAAAAGAACATACATCTCCTCGTTTTCTCTTCATGCAGTTGAAAAAGAGGGAGAGATGGGCCGCCTTTCAATGTGGCGGGGGTACGGCGGAAACAATGGAATAGCGTTTATTTTTAAACTACAAAACATGCTTCCTAAGATGGAAGATTCGAATCACAGCGTTTATATGTCTCCTGTTTTTTACTACCATCCCGACAAATATAGGGAAAAAATACAGGGAATTTCTCACAAAATACGCAAGAACTATAAATTTTACAAGAACTATTTTCCAAGCGATATTGAAACATTATTTGTTCAGAAATTTCTTTTTGAGTCTGTTACGCTAAAACATCCTGGGTTTGAAGAAGAAGATGAATGGAGGACTAGTTACTGGGAAGATTTTCCTGGCTCATATCCTCCTGAGAGGGTTTCTATTGACTTAGGTGGACGGAAAGAAATCGTCTGCAAAATTAAAATGGATGATTTCCATGAATTAGAGCGGATTATAATTGGGCCATCCTCAAATCCTTTCGAAATTAGAAAGACAATTATTTCTTCATTGCAAGATGCAGGCTTCTCCAATGCCCAAGATATAGTCTACATTTCTCAAATACCCTTCCGATTTATTCGACATTAAAGCAGTTGCAGGTCCAGGAGGCTCAGCCTCCTGGCGGATGGGGGTCCGGGGGAAGGCGGCGCCTTCCCCCGGCCGACCTCAGCGGGCGGGCGTCATCCGCCACACCGTGTTCGACAGGTCATCGGCGATGATCAGGGCGCCGCGCGGGTCCACCGTGACGCCGACCGGGCGGCCGCGGGCCTTGCCGTCGGCGGTCAGGAAGCCGGTCACCACGTCCTGCGGGGGGCCGGCGGGGCGGTTGTCGCGGAAGGGCACGAAGACGACCTTGTAGCCCACGGGGTCGGTGCGGTTCCAACTGCCGTGCTCGCCGACGAAGGCGCCCTCCGCGAAGGGGGTGCCCATGGCGGAGGTGGAGAAGTCCAGGCCGAGGGCGGCGACGTGGGAGCCCAGGGCGTAGTCGGGGCGGATGGCGGCGGCGACCTTCTCGGGGTCCTGCGGGCGGACGCGCTCGTCCAGGTTCTGGCCCCAGTAGCTGTAGGGCCAGCCGTAGAAGGCGCCTTCCTTCACCGAGGTCAGGTAGTCCGGCACGAGGTCGGGGCCGATCTCGTCGCGCTCGTTGGCGACGGCCCAGAGCTGGCCGGTGCCGGGCTGGATGGTCAGCGCCGTGGGGTTGCGGATGCCGGTGGCGTAGGGGCGGTGGGCGCCGGTTTCGGCGTCGATCCGCCAGACCATGGCGCGGTCCTGCTCGGCGGCCATGCCGCGCTCGGTGATGTTGCTGTTGGAGCCGATGCCGACATAGAGGAACGCGCCGTCCAGGCTGGCGGCCAGGGACTTGGTCCAGTGGTGGTTGATCTCGGAGG
>Ga0182738_1007049_pt1 | contig 11501 bp, 10 predicted proteins | sample eDN5th30CBELigMG_FD_128876 | JGI IMG/M metagenome (GOLD analysis project Ga0182738, IMG submission 128876) | Enriched Miracle-Growth compost microbial communities from Emeryville, California, USA - eDNA 5th pass 30_C BE-Lig MG (version 2)... ...
TGATTCGCTTGAGCAAGCGGAGGCCTTGGAATAATAGGGTTGGCACTCTGGAAATAAGAGTTCAAAGTGTTAGATTTTTGCATTAAAGATTTAACGGTTAAAAGATTTGAAATTCAGTCTATTCTTTATTAATCCTTATGAAATCATCTTCATAAGCAAGGTTTCCCAATCTTTTTTCAAAATTCCAGATCAAGGCTTTTATTTTAATACATAAATGAATAGTTGATTTTAATAGAACAAGTATTTGTAAAGATTCTCAAGATTGAGCAATAAAATTATGTAGCTTCTTTATTATTTTTTTACAAAATATCGATTTCAAACTGAGTTCCAATGCTCAAAAACTTCTAAAAAGTCAAATATATCAGCTGATCCTTCCTCAATAATAATCTTCATATATTGTTCAAGGGATTGCTCACGAATGCAAGAAGAGGGAGTTCAATAAGGACTTCCGAAGATAATTTCGAATATCATCTTTCTTGACAATTAATTGTCTAGGAAAGTCTCTAATTCATAAAAGTTATGATGAAGAAGATTGAGTTCGACAAGGATTTTATTTTTTTTTAATTCTCTTAAAAATTTTTTTCATTTTTTTTTAAATTGGCCGAGATCCAAAAAAAAAAATTTATAGGGGAAAAGGAGAGAATCCGACAAATCTGTAGGGTGAATTTGCCAAAAGATCCGACAAAGTCGGGTAAAATAAGCACTTTTGGGAAGCCCTGTTCATAAGTCATCGGAAGAACAACAAAAAAATGAAAAAAATTTTTTTTCTTCAATCTTTTTTGATAAATAAAGGGATTTTTGGTCTCAGAGGAAATACAGAAAATACGGAAATACGGAAAGATTCTTGAAAATAAAGAGGTTCCGTACAGATAAGGAAAATTCCGAACCCTGCGTTGAAGAGAAAAAAAGCAAAAAATTTTTTTGAGAAGAAACATCTTCAGGTTTTTCAAAATGTCTAAAAAGTATTTTTGTCTGCCGGATTTTCTCAAAGAAAGTCTTTGAAATTTTATGTGTGAGTCTTCTTAAATTTTTTTTTTTATTCATTTTTCTTCGCACCAGAAGTAGGAGGGAGTTGAGTTTTCGAGCAAAAAATATATTTAAAGATAATTCTTAATTTTCATGACAATTAAAATGAAGTTAGTCAAACTTACTAACAATTTTTTGAGATTCGAACAATTTTATGGAATTTCTTAAGAGGTCAAATCAAAGTCTCATTGATGATATATCCCAATTGAGCCCTTGCTCACATGTACACTCAGCTTCTCTAAAGATGATTTCTTCTGACTCAGCTCAACAAGTGCTTGAAGGGACTTTTGCCGATGATAATTACCAATTGCCAAATTCATCTCTAACTTCCCTCGAATTTTGGCTTCTGAAATATACTTTGTTAAACACTCAATCAAAGGCTTGTTCTTGATCCTACTGGCATCTAGGCTCAACATGAGCTTCATTTTCTGAGGAATCAATCTCCAAGAAGTCAAGAAATACTCCAAGTCCTTCACATCAGAAATAGCTGTAGAAAGGAGCCAGACATCGTTTAGACGGGGAAACGTTTTGCAAAATACGCCTAGCTCATTTGAGGGAGCAATATAAGCCTGCAAATGGAGTTTCTCGAGCCTTGGAAATCCCATTTCAAGAACATCCATCTTCCCAGGAAAAGTGATGCGTGGATATCGAATCGAGACAGATGAAAGAGTTTCTTTTGAACGGGCCAGGGCACCCCAATAATCTTGGAAAATTAAAGGCTGAATGGTGCTTCGAGAAGATGATTGCTCGTAATGAAAAACTAGCTCTTCGAGCTGTGTAAATTGTTGGATAAAACGACGCGAGAATCCTCCCATGTCATCTTGGCATCTGAGATTTAGGGTTTTGAGCTTCTGGCTGTTTTGTAGTTTCTCATAGAATTGAAGATAAAGAGGATCAGTATCGAAGCCATTCTGGATGGCTTCATCATTCCAACGGTCCTTGCTCCAAGTAAAGCTTCCCAAGCTTAAATCAAGGTGTTCTAAAGTTAGTGGCAGCGAAAAGTTCTCAAAGAATTCTTTTTCCTTGGCAAATGAGTTAACAAGCAAAGAGAACCTAAGTTTCTTTAGGCTTGAGAAATCTTTGAAACAAGCGAGGTGAGTAGGATCCCAAGACTTTTCAAAAAAAATGTAAAGGACGCGAAGATTAGTGAGATTTTTGAATTCCCCAACAGATGATAAAAATGGATAAAACATGGCTCCATCTTGTACATCAAGGCTCGTTACTAACCGGAAAGCTCCATTGAAATTGATGGCGGGTTGAGGATTCTGAAAATATTCAAGAGACAGGTGAAAATGCTTCAAGTAGTCGCTACAGGTTCTGTCTGAGAACATTCTAAGCATAAAGATGATGAGTTCCATGTTTACCTTCGAGACTTTGATGATCAGCTGATTCAAGTCTTTCATTTTGGACAGGCTTCGAGAGAGTGCAGCCTTGTATTTGTGAAGAAGACTTTGGAGATCGTATCGAGGTTTAGAAAATATTGAAACAACAAAATCAAACGTGAGCTGTCTGAAAGCTGATCGAGAGAACAATAATCTCCAACAACATAATTCTCTTAAAGACAGTTCTAGGTCGGATAGGAGAGGTAAAAGTTTCTGAATGGGTGGATATGCGAAATTTCCTTTGACGTTTCTGAGATATTTTCGATAAGGCTTGATGTATTTCTTCCAACGAGGAAGATTTGTGAGAGAATGACCAGAGTAGTGACCAAGAGAAGACAGGTATTTGAATTTTGGGATGGTGTGGGAACTATGCTGGGAATGATCAATACGCAAGCCATGGATGAGTTTGTAGTTCCTTTTGTGAAGGATGTTGTTCTTTGGGAATTTGGAAAGGAAGTCTTGATGCATGAGATGAGGTTTGAAGGGCCTTGATAGAGGGTTGATGGTGATATCCATGATGAAGATTTATTTTATGAGAGGCGATAATAGTTGATTAAATGAAGTATTTATTGATTAATTTGAGGCAAGAATTGAGAGAAATATGAGTTGTCAAAGAAGGGTCGCTTTCAAATCTTGAATTGGGTTAATTATTTTACTGATGAAAATTCTGAGATAAAGCATTGGTGATCCAAAGAGAATGTGAGAAGGAACAAATTTTTAATGGAGTTTTGAGTTTTGATATGAGACGAACTTTTTAAAGGAGAGGAGGGAATTTCTGAGGACATTTTTCTCTTCCAAAAAGAATTTACAAAGAACTTTTTCTCAACTTAAATCACCAAATTTTGCAATTAGATTTTTTCAGCAGTAGAAAAAATATAAGAAAAAAATGACCTTTTCTGAGGGTCCAAAGTTGTTTTTAATCTAGTATTAGAGTTTCTTCATCACCAAAGGAAGGATCAAAAAAAAGAAATTGACCCTTTTTTGTCAAAAACTACCTCAATTTACAAAGAAATTCTTCACACTTGGCCCAGATTTTTTTTGAGCTTGAAGGAAGGACTTAGGAGGGTTTGTGGTTATCAGTGTGGTGAGGAATAGTTAATTGATTGTTTATGCAATAGGTGATGAGATTTGATTAAATTGAAATGAAATGAAGGATGAGATTCATAAATACTTGTCTGAATAAACTTTCAAGAAAAAAATTCTTTTCCAGAAAATTTCAAAAAGTTTTTTTTAAAGATAGAAAAATGTCCCCTTTACAGGCTTGACAAAAAAGATTATCTTGGATTGAGGATTTTATTTGGGAGATTTCGAGTCGTTCGATGTGAAAGAGAAATTTTTTGAAGGTTCCTCTGGGTCGGAAGAAACGAACAAATAAATCTGTAATAAAACTTTGATCGGCCAAAATCATTTTTTTTGGAAGAGGGATGAAAAGAGAATGAAAATTTGATCAATCTAGAAATGACGAGAAATTTTTCTAAAGATTGGTAAAGATTTTTCAAGTCTATTGTGAAATCAGAACAATTGAATGACCTGAAAAACTCAATATGAAGAAAACAAAAAAGTAAAACTTTTAATCAGAGCTTGTTTTCCAAGATAGTGAAAGCCAACTATCATCATAATCCGCAAAAAGTTTTTCGTCTTTCTTCCTCTCAATCAACTCGAAAAGTCCTTGCAAAAGATCCCGCCTTTTGGACATATAAACTTTTATCTTGAACTTTCCGAGGATTTTTGCTTCTGAGACAAATTTCATTAGACAACCAATCAGAGACTCCTTGAAAATTTTATTAGAAAAGTATAATTTCGCCTCAAAAGACATTTTTTGAGGGACAAAGAGCCAAGAAGCCAAGAAACATTCCAGCTCTTTCTCCTCAAAAAAATACACAGCCTCAAACCGAATATTTTCCAGACTGGAGAAGCCTCTACAAAAGGCGCCCAATACAGTCAAAGGGAGCATGTAACCAGATATTTCAAGCTTCTGAAGCCTTGGAAATCTGAATTCAAAAGCATTGACGTTCTCAGGGAAGGTCATTGGTGGGGAGAAAATATAAACAGATTGAAGAGTCTCCTTGGAAGGGACGAGTGCTCTCCAAAACTGCTCGATTTCTAGGCCGTTTTCTTCGTCTATATCGGTCGTACCATGATACTTATAAGATAATTGCTCCAGTTGAGTAAAACGCAGGATCAAAAGACGAGCAAAGTGTGCACTAGGCTTTAAAAAGCCAGAAAATTTGCCTTTGATAAATCCTGACCTCCAGAATGGATGAATCTCTAGACTTAAAATCCTGAGTTTTTGGCCGTCCCGTTGTATTCTTGCAAAGAATCCTGTGTAAAGAGGATCATTTTCAAAGCTTTTCTCACTGGTTTCATCCCAACCAAAATCTTGCAATGTCAAATCAAGGCGTTCCAATGCTGGTGGCATCGAAAAGTGTTTAAAGAACTCATCTTTCGTACCAAATGAATGCGCCGAAACAACAAGAGTCATTCTCTTCAGCTTCAGGAATTTACCAAAATTGGCAAGATGGCTGGGGTCCCAAAGCTCTCGATGCTTGGCAAAATTGATGGAGATATCTAAGAGATCTCCAAAATGTTGAGTAATGAAGCTTAAGGCTCCATTGGTTCTCACAGGTTTCGTCTGGTTATAGCCATATTGATCGCGAATATAGAGGCCAAAATGCTTGAGAGAGTCCATGCAGACTTTGTCAGAGATGATTTTAAGCACAGAGAGAATCAACTCAGGATTGATATTTGGAACCTTGATTTCTAAGCTACTCAAGTCTTTCATTTTTGGCAGACTTCGACGGATCGCAGCATTCTTTTTGCTCTCTTTGGAAAGAAAGCCTTGGACAATAATATTCTCATGCTGTTGAAGAGCGTTCTCTCCTGTTATCTTGAATGAATCAAATCCAAAGGTCAATTTCCTGAAAGATGATTGAGAAGCTAAAAGCCTCCAGCGAGGGCGTTCTTGTTTGTTTTGACCCAGATTGAGTTCAGGCAGGAGGGGTAAAAGCCTTTGAATAGATGGATATTGGAGATCTCCTTTGATGTGTCTAAGGTATTTTCGATGTCGCTTGACCAAATTCTGCCAAAGGAGAAGTCTTGGAGCAGGAGTGTTCTGAGCTATTTCACGCTGTCGATGGAGGGAGGAGATGTATTTGAGTTTCGGGATCCTTTTTATTTCCTTCTTTTCTTCTTGATTGGTATGAATTCGGAGGCCGTGGAAGTATTTGTAGTTTCTTTTGCAAAGAAGGTTGGAAAGAAACTGGCCATGCATGAGGTAAGGCTTGAAGGCCTTTCGAGGGGTTGTGGTTGTATCCATGATCTCAATCAAGGAGAGTGAAAATATTTATTGATTTGCAGGGAGTTTCTGACAAGGATTATTATTGTGTGTATGTGTTTTTTATTCAAATGAGATGTTTCTGATATGAATTAAACTTTTTGTGAGAACTAAGTAAATTCTCAGTCTTTCGAAATTCTCTCGATTTTATTTTAAATCCAGGCCTATAAAAAGATCGTGAACATTAAAGTACCTTGTATTATTTCTTGAATCAGATGCATGTGAGAATATTTCGCATTTTGAACAGGGCTCGGAATTGTTCGAATTTTTAGGCCTGAACTTGAAATTTCCTTTTTGAATTTTCCCCAACTTTTTTGTTAATTTCTTCAATTTGACTTCACAAAAAATTTCATCTCCTTGAGAACTTTCAGAATATACTCTTCTTCTTATGTTCTAAGTGGGTTTGCAGTGTCAAATCTTCTTTTGAAAATTTTGAGAAAATTTTTTCCGGATTTTGAGTGGCCCTCCATTCCGAACCCTGGTTTTGAAAGATCAACTTGAAAGTGAAAATTGACCATCATTTGGAAATCAAAATTGGAAGATGTTCTTGCCAACAGAATTTTGGGAAAGAATGCTGAAAAAATTTTATAAGTAATTCATAAGAAAAGTTTGACAGAACAAAATCCCTTTAAAATTGACCTTTGAGTACTTTCTGTCAGAAGTGGAGTTGAATTTCTCTATAAAGATTTGTCAAGGCTCTGGAAATGTCTTATGAAATCAGATTAATTTAATGATTTCCGAGGAAAGAAATTTGGTTTTCATTAGACTCACTTTAAGTGTGTCTAGGTTTAAGAAAAGAACTCTTTTTTGAAGAGTCTTTTCTCTTATTTTATTTTCTTTCAAAAATTAAAAATAAACGAATCAAATTCTTCAATCCTTTGTTTCCAAGAAAAACTTTTGTTTTCTCAAGTCGGGTTCAAGTTATTTTTGGGTTCTATACACTGAAGGATGATAACAATTCGATTAAGAAGTTAATTTATTTGCAGCTCTCAAAAGATTTCCCTTGTGAATACAAAACACAATTTTACCTTTCTGCGACGTTAGACGAAATGTTTCAACGTAGCCTTTCTCTTGAGCCAACTTGAGAATTCCTTGAAACGCCTTGACATCCTGCACTTGAATATCTCTCAAATAGATCTTGAATTTCCCTTTAACTTTCACTTCTTCAATGTACCTCATCAAACACTCAATCAAATTTTGCTGCTGAATATTCTGGACATTTAGATGTAAATCGACATTCATTTCTTGAGAGGTCTCCCTCCAAGAGAGCAGAAATTCATTCAGCTTCTCTTCATCTGGGAACATCACGTCTTGAATAAGAACTTGTTTCAAGCTCGGAAAAGTCTGACAAAAGAGATTTAACTCAGGATGAGAAATGATTCTCTCTTTGAAACTGAGGCTCTGGAGTCTTGGGAATCTGGCTTCAAGGATGCTGTTAATCATCTCAGGAAGGATAATTTCTGGAGCATCGATCGAAATGGATGTCAGAGTCTCCTTAGAAGATTCAAGCCCTTTCCAAAAATCTTCAAAATTCAGAGGCTTGGCTAGAGTATCTGTTGGTTTTCTCGTGCTTTGGTTTTGATAAGAAAGTGTCTCCAGCTTGGAGAACTGCTGAATAAAAAGACTGGCGAACTTTCCAGTAAGAGCTGGACAGTGGAAACCTCGGGTTATTCTGAGGTTTAGAACCTTGGTATTCTGACTATTATTTTGTAATCTATTGAAGAATTGAACGTAAAGAGGGTCGTTTTCGAATATCTGTTGAGTCATTTTACGATTCTCATTGGTCACAGGAACCTCACTCCAAGTAAAATTTTCCAATTTTAAATCCAAAAATTCGAGCGTTGGTGGCAATGAGAAGTTTTCAAGGAATTTTCTTTGGCTGAAAAATGAACGAGCTGGAAAAGAAAACGTCAATTTCTTCAGCTTTGGGAGGTGTTGCAGACGAGCAAGCTGACTTATCTCTTCATCAGTTTCTTTTACTTGAGAGAAGGTCAGATGAAGGTTGGAGAGATTTTTGAACTCCTCAGCAGAAAGTATTAAAGGATATCCTCTAGCACCAGATATTGAAAGATTGGTAATAAACTGGAGTATTTTTCCAGGGTTTGCCACAGAATCATTCAAAGGATTACCTTGCAAAGAGTCTGTCCTACGGCGGAGAGTAAATTCTTGTAGAGATTCTAAGGGCATTTTTTCACAAAGAGTCTCAAGAATGACAAGTGGAAACTCATTATTCACCTTGATTTCCAAGCTGCTTAAGACTTTCATTCTGGGCAGAGCCCGGTTTAATGCAGATCTGTGTTTTAGAAGGAGATCTTGGACGGCTTTTTGCTGTGGTGGCCGGTTATTTGGACTCCATTTTGAATCAAAATCGAAGGTCAGTTTCTTGAAAGCGAATTGAGTGGTCAATAATCGCCAAGAGGAGTGATCTAGAGTCACATTTAGTTCAGCGAGTTGAGGTAAGAGCTTCTGAAGAGCTGGAATCTGGAGGCTCGCATAGATGTTTCTGAGAAATTTTCGAAATGGCTTGAGAAGTTTTTTGAAGAAGGGAAGGTCAGGAGGACCCCAAGAAGTCGCATGAAGAGAGGTGATATACTTGAGTTTTTGGATGGTTTTGAGTTCTTCATTATTGGCAAAGGTTTCGAAGCCATGAATGTATTTGTAGTTTCGCTTGCGGAGAATTGGGTTGAGAAGTTTTGAAACAACTTGTTCTCGTTTGATATGAAATTTGAAGGCCTTTGGAATTGAAATGGGAAGTTGAAGAAAAGGAGAGATGGTTGTAGCCATGGGTTGTTGAATTTTTTTGAAGAGGTTGGTGATTTATTTGGCTTATTTTTTATTGCAATTTTTAAAGGGCAGATGAGAGGACTTCATAAAAGTCATTCTCTACTATTGTTATTTGGAGAGTCTTTTCCTGTTCTTGGCCGATTTGGCCATTCAGACCTCATGTGAAGATCAGTGATATTTCTACCTCAATTTTTTTGCCGGAATAAATTGGATAAGGAGAACTCAAATTTTTGATAATTAAGTATAAACTCGAATAAATTCTTCCTTTTAATCTCATAACAATATTTTTCTCTTCATAATTTATTATGAAGAAATTCAGGTATTAATCATATGAGAAGTCATCATATCCTTTATGCAAACGCAAAATGGTCGTGTTCCACTTATCTGCTATCGATATCCTAAACCTTTGGATTGCATCCTGATTCGCACACGATCTCAAAACATCAACGTCACTGGTCTTGTATATTTGAGACACAATAAAATGCATCCTCAAAATCCCTTCATTTCTGACTTGTGGAATATATCCCATTAAGCAGTCAACCAGCACTTTTTGTTCCTTGATTCGTCTTGCAACCAAATCAAAACATACATCCATTCCCTGAGGAATATGCTTCCAGAAATCCAAGAATTTTCTCAGCTTCTCTTCACTTTTCAGCACTAATCCAGCAACGTGAATTTTCTTCAAGTTCGAAAGACTCTGGCAAAATTGACTGAGTTCAATTCGGCAAGAGACTTTCTCTTTTAAAGTAAGGCTTTGTAGGCTGAGGAATCCCATCTCTAGGGTTCCAATTGAATCTGGAAAGGCAACTTCAGGAGATGAAATAGAAAGAGATATAAGAGTCTCTTTTGAAGACTCAAGGACTTTCCAAAAGTCCCCGAAACGAAGAAGTTTGGCGACTTTAGCCTGCGTATGTTTGTTCTCTGGGAATCGTTCACCAGTTTGGAAAGGTCGATAAGACACTTTCTCAAGCTTTGTAAAGCATTTGATAAAGATGCTGGCAAACTTTGCGTTCAGGCAGGGAATGTTTTCAGTTTTTGAGGATTGAGTTATTGTGAGATTTAGATCCTTGATATTCGGAGAATTTTGCAATTTCCAAAAGAACTTCCTGTATAAAGGGTCCCTCTCAAAACGACTTTTGATAATTTGACGATTTTCATCGGTAACAGACATTTCGTTCCAAGTAAAATTTGCCAAGGTCAAATCAAAATGTTCAAGTGCTGGTGGGACTGTAAAATTCTTTAAGAATTGTGTTTCACATACATACGAACAAGCTGTAAATGAAGTGTGAATTTTTGGGCCATGGGGAGACCTTTGAAACGGGCAAGTTGGCTAAAGTCCCAGGATCCTTCCTGTGGAGAAATTTTGATATCAAGAATAGATAACCTCTGAAAATCCCCAGCAGAAAAGAAGGAGAGATATATTTCTGCATCCTCAATCTCAAGTTTGGTGAGGAATTCTAAAGGCTTGGAAGCTTTTGCATTGTCTAGGATCGCCACAGCCTCAGGCTGATCGAATTTCTCATCAGATTCTAGGCGGAGGCTTAAATTCTTTAGAGATCCAAGATTTACATTTTTATTGACGAACTCGAGCAAGAAAAGGGCTAGCTCGAGATTCCCACTTGTCGCCTCAATGTCCAAACTGGTCAACGCTTTCATTTTGTGCAGATTCCGAGATGATGCCGACTTATAATTCTTTATGAGAAGATTCTGACATTTTATTTGATCGTCGTCTCTTGAGTTCAAGTTAAACGTCAGTGTTTTGAAAGCAAAGTGAGAGACGAGCACTTTCCAAGTCCCAGGATCGCCGCCAATATCTAGTTGGTCGAGTGAGGGCAGAAGTTTTTGAATGCTTGGATGTTCAAAGGCCCAATGGACATTTCTGAGATGCTTTCGATAAGGCTTCACAAACTTTTGCCAAAAAGGAAGGTTTTTGAGGTCGTCAGAGATTTCGAGATTAATAGAGTGAAGATGTTTTAGTTTTGGAATTCGAGCGAAGCAATGTGCTTGGGTTTCAAAATGGCAGCAGCAATGTTCTTCGATCTCAATATCGAGGCGATGGAAAAATTTGTAATATTTCTTGGAGAAAATCGAGAGATCTCAGAATTTTTCGTGAAGGAACCATTTTATTTCAATTTTTTACAAAGAGAAATTTATAAATCGAGTGGCATCTGTACTCAAGGGCTGTAATCCATTATGTTTTGACAAGAATTCTTCTGATATTCAAACAAATTAGGAGATACTGAAACCACAATACCTTTCTCAACGGCAAATAGGATTTGCTTCATATCTGTTCTTATACATAAATTTTGAAAACATCCTTTATCTTTTGCCAAATTTATAACTTGGCGAAAAGCTCCTATTTCCTCAACATGAACATTTTTAAAGCACATCTCTAATATCCCTTTCGTTTTCACTTTTGGAATATATTTGACCAAACAATCAATTAACAACTTTTGGTTCATGCTATCAACGTTGAAATCCAAATAAACTTCCATTTCTCGAGGAACATGTCTCCAATATGACAAAAACTCCTTCAATTTTTTATCTTCAGTAAAGATGAGTTCTCCCAAAATAATACCCTTTAGGCTGAGAATATTGTTACAGAAGGCGCCTAATCCAATAGGACAAATAATATCCCCTCTTAAGATCAAGTTTTCAAGTCTTGGAAATCTAGTTTCAAGGGCCTCAGTCTTCTCAGGAAGAACAATCTTTTGAGAATCAATCAAAATAAATGTAAGAGTTTCCTTGGAAGATTCGAGTGCTTTCCAAAAATCTGTAAGATTCAAGGGCGAAAACTGATTGTTCTCTTTAGAGCTCAACATTGAGTCTTTTTGAAGGCTCTGAAAAGAGATTGTTTCTAATTGGGTGAATCGCTGGAAAAACAGACTTGCGAATTTTGCAGCCAAGGCTGAGTAGTTTTCTCTGTAATATCCAGTGTGAACCATTGCAAGATTTAGAAAATTGAGACTATGGCA
>Ga0182738_1007051_pt1 | contig 11500 bp, 8 predicted proteins | sample eDN5th30CBELigMG_FD_128876 | JGI IMG/M metagenome (GOLD analysis project Ga0182738, IMG submission 128876) | Enriched Miracle-Growth compost microbial communities from Emeryville, California, USA - eDNA 5th pass 30_C BE-Lig MG (version 2)... ...
ACATCCGTTGCCAGGATCAGCTACACACCCCTCGATTGGTAGTGCTTGGCAAAGGAAATTTAGCGCCGACAGCGAATCTTCGCCCTCGAAAACCGAGGGCATGCCCCCAGATCTTTTCTGACGCAAACATCGGACCCGGCAGCGAGTTTGCTGGTCGTGATCTGCCGGTATCAGCCAACAGGGCCGTCGAACGAGGGGCGTGTAGCTGATCCTGGCAACGGATGTGTGAACATTTTCGGGCCCGCCGAGGTTCTGTTTTTTCGTAATATCGAATGATCTTGCCGATCATGATTTTTCGGCCGAACGGCCGACATACATCCGCGCGGCGCGGTGACGAGAATGCTGCGCGGCGTAACGGCATGTCCGAATCTGCCGTTTGCCTGTTCATGCCCGTCGCCACAGATTCGGGGTTCCAGCAATCCATGCGGCTGGCCGCGACGGCAGCCGGCGAAGTTCTTCCAGGTCAGAGACCCCGTCTCAACGTGACGTCGCACACGCGGGGCGGCTCGTTACCCTGATGGGCGTGCCGACACCAGCCCGCCGCGCCCGTTTGACGTTCGGCGCGCTCCTCGCGGTGCCGACACTGCTGCTCGGCGGCTGCACGGTGAGCCCGCCTCCCGCGCCGCAGAGCACCGAGACCACCGAGACCACGCCGCCGCCCCCGCCGAAGGCGCCTACGCAGATCATCATGGCCATCGACTCGATCGGCCCGGGGTTCAATCCGCACCTGCTGTCCGATCAGTCCCCGGTGAACGCCGCGATCGCGTCGCTGGTGCTGCCCAGCTCGTTCCGGCCGGTGCCGGATCCCACGTCGCCCACCGGGTCGCGGTGGGAACTGGACACCACACTGCTGGAGTCGGCGGAGGTGACCAACGAGAACCCGTTCACCGTGACCTACAAGATCCGGCCGGAAGCGCAGTGGACCGACAACGCGCCGATCGCCGCCGACGACTACTGGTATCTGTGGCGGCAGATGGTCAGCCAGCCCGGTGTCGTCGACCCGGCCGGCTATGACCTGATCACCGGCGTGCAGTCCGTCGAGGGCGGCAAGCAGGCCGTCGTGACGTTCTCGCAGCCGTACCCGGCGTGGCGTGAACTGTTCAACGACATCCTTCCCGCGCACATCGTCAAGGACATCCCGGGCGGGTTCGGCGCGGGCCTGGCCCGCGCGATGCCCGTGACAGGAGGCCAGTTCCGCGTCGAGACCATCGATCCCCAGCGCGACGAGATCCTGCTGGCCCGCAACGACCGGTTCTGGAGCGTGCCCGCCAAACCCGACCTGGTGCTGTTCCGACGCGGCGGCGCTCCGGCCGCGCTGGCGGACTCGATCCGCAACGGTGACACACAGGTCGCTCAGGTGCACGGCGGCGCAGCGACTTTCGCCCAGCTCAGCGCCATCCCCGACGTCCGGACCGCACGCATCGTGACCCCGCGCGTCATGCAGCTCACGCTGCGGGCGCAGCAGCCCAAGCTTGCCGATCCCCAAGTGCGCAAGGCGATCCTGGGTCTGATCGACGTCGACCTCCTGGCATCGGTGGGCGCCGGCGACGACAACACCGTGACACTCGCGCAGGCGCAGGTGCGTTCGCCGTCGGATCCCGGCTACGTGCCGACCGCGCCGCCTGCGATGACGCGTGACGACGCGCTCGAATTGCTCAGGGACGCGGGATATGTCAGCGAACCCGTGCCACCCCCGGACAACACCGCGGACGACCCACCGCCCGACAACGGGCGTGAACGAATCGTGAAAGATGGGGTGCCGCTGACGATCGTCCTGGGCGTCGCCTCCAACGACCCCACGTCGGTGGCCGTGGCCAACACCGCGGCCGATCAGTTGCGCAACGTCGGCATCGACGCCTCGGTGCTCGCCCTGGATCCGGTTGCGCTGTACGGCGACGCGTTGGTCAACAACCGCGTCGACGCCGTCGTCGGCTGGCGCCAGGCCGGTGGTGACCTCGCGACCGTTCTGGCGTCGCGCTACGGATGCCGCGCGCTTGAGGCCACGCCCGTGGCCACGGCGGTTCCCGGGCCCGCCACCACCACGTCGCAGGCCCCCACCACCACGACCACCACCACGCCGCCTGTGACCACCACACCGACGCCCACCGCGCCGATCCCGGCACCGGAGTCCGGTGAACTGGTGCAGGCGCCCAGCAACATCACCGGCATCTGCGATCGCAGCATCCAGCCGAGAATCGATGCGGCACTGGACGGTACGGACGACATCGCCGACGTGATCCAGGCGGTGGAACCGCGGTTGTGGAACATGGCGACCGTGCTGCCGATCCTGCAGGACACCACGATCGTGGCCGCCGGGCCGAGTGTGCAGAACGTGAGCCTCACCGGGGCGGTGCCGGTAGGGATCGTCGGCGACGCCGGTGACTGGACGAAGACCAAGTAGCGCAGGCGGTAGCGTCTGTACACGATGTCATCGCATGAATCGCCCCGGCTGCTGTTCGTCCACGCCCACCCCGACGACGAGACCCTGACCACCGGCGGGACCATCGCGCACTACGTCGCGCGCTCGGCCGAGGTCCATGTCGTCACCTGCACGCTCGGTGAGGAGGGCGAGGTGATCGGCGAGCGCTACGCGCAACTCGCCGTCGACCACGCCGATCAGCTCGGCGGGTACCGCATCGCGGAGCTGACGGCCGCGCTGCAGTCTCTCGGGTTGCGGGGCCCGCGGTATCTCGGCGGCGCCGGGCACTGGCGTGACTCCGGCATGGCAGGCACGCCGTCGCGCGGGCGGCAGCGCTGGGTCGACGCCGACCTCGACGAGGCCGTGGGTGCACTGGTCGCCGTGATCGGTGAGGTGCGGCCGCACGTCGTCGTCACCTACGACCCCAACGGCGGCTACGGGCACCCCGACCACATCCAGACACACGTGGTCACCACGCGGGCCGTCGCCGCCGCACCCGAGGCGGTCGGCTGGACCGTGCCCAAGTTCTACTGGACCGTGACGGCCATCAGCGCGATGACGGCGGGCCTGCAGGCGCTCGGCGACGTCCCGTCGGAGTGGATCCGAGTGAACGCCGAGGACATCCCGTTCGGGTTCGGCGACGACCAGATCGACGCGGTCGTCGACGTCACGGCCGAACTGCCGGCCAAGGTGGGCGCGATGCGCGCACACGCCACGCAGATCACCGTCGCACCCGACGGCCGGGCGTTCGCGCTGTCCAACAACATCGCGCTTCCGGTCCTGGGGGAGGAGCACTACGTTCTGGTCTCCGGTGAGGCCGGGCCACGGGATTCCCGAGGATGGGAAACCGATCTTCTTGCCGGGCTTGATCTGGAGTAGATGCGATGGCACGGGGTAGGCTCCGGGACAATCGTCGAAGGGATACGCATGGACCAGGATCTGGATCCGAATCTCCAGCACTGGCAGGACCGGGCGGACAACTTCCAGTGGGTCGTCGGCTCGCTGGTGGCGCTGCTCGACAGCATCCCGACCTGACCTCCAGGGCCGGAATCGTTCTGACCCTGCTCGCCATCGACGGCGTCATCTCGGCCGTCGTGGGCGCGCTCTTCCTGCCGATCTACATCGGCACCATTCCTTTTCCCATCAGCGCCGTGCTGACCGGTGCGGTGAACCTCGCGCTCGTATGGGCGGCCGCCCACTGGGCCGACTCACTGCTGCTCGCGGGACTGCCGCTGTGGACGTTCCTCGCGATGGTCGTGGTGATGACGCTCGGCGGGCCCGGCGGCGACCTGATCTTCGCCGGCACCGGCCTGTATGCCTTCGGCGCGATGATCTTCCTCGCGGTGGGCTCGCTACCCGCAGTGTGGTTCCTGCGGCGCCGCTTCCACTAGTCAGTCGTCGGAGTCGCTGCTCGACGACTCTGAAGCGCTCTGCTTGGAAGGCTCGGCCTTCTTGGCGGGCTCTGCCTTCTTGCTGGGCTTGGTCGCGGGCTTCTTCGGTTTGACCAGCCCGTCACGGATGTCCTTCACGACGCCCCGCAGACCGGCCGTGGCCTTCTTCAGATCGCGCTTGATGTTCTTGGTGATGGTGCGCACCGGTTTGACCGGTGCTTTGGTGCTGGTCACGGCTTTCGTGGGTGTCGTGGTGTCTTCCACGACCTCGGTGGTCTCGGTGTTCTCGTTGGTCGCGGTGTTCTCGGCGTTTTCGGTGACCCCGCTCGCTGTGTTCTCCGTGGTCCCGGCCGGCGCGGAGAACTCGGCCGCCGGTGCATCTGGCGTCTTCGTCTCGGGCTTCTCGGGTGACTCGAGCGACTCAGGCGCCTTCGGTGCCTCAGAGGCTTCCGCAGCTTCGGCACCCTCGGCGGGCTCGACGAGGCTCGTCACAGCCGCACGCGCCTGCTTGAGCAGATCGGCACCGACCGTCGCGTCGAAGGCAAGGGTCTCGGTCGGCGTGGTGAGCGCGACGGGCGGGATCAGCCAGCCGAAGAAGTAGTTGAACTCCGCCACACCCGTGTTGACCAGGCTGTTCGCGGTTGTCGAGGCCACCGCACCGAACCCGTTGGCCCACACGTCGAGGTTTAGCGGCGCGTTCACCACCGGTGCCACCAGATCCAGCACGACGCTGTTGGCGACCGGGTATCCGAGATACGTCCACAGCAGCGACACCTGATTGCCGACGATCGCCAGGCCGGGAACCCAGCCGAGCGCGCCGTCGACCAGGCCGACCCCGTAGTCGATCCACGGCACCGCCGCTTCCCACGCGTCGACGACGAAATCGCTCGCCGCGTTCTGCACCGTGATGTCGCCCGAGGCGGTTGCCTGTGCGTCGGGGGCGGCGTTGCCGTGCGGCGGGGCCACCCTGGGCGCGTCGGGCGGTACGGGGATGGTGATGGTGGTCCGGCGTGCCGCGGCCAGCAGGTCGACCATGGCCTGTGTCAGCTCGGGCTGCGGCGCGGTCGGTTGCGCGGGAACCACGACGTCAGGGGGTGTCACCTGCACCGAGGTCAGCGCGATGGTCGTTGCCGTGGCCGCGGCCGCACCCGCCATCAGGTAAGCGCGGACAGAGACAGTCATGACAGCACCCCAGAAACCCACCCTGACAAGAATTCGGCCGTATCGCTGATGTGACTTTACTGGGCGGAGCAATAAAATTTCCCGGGTCTTCTCAAGGCGAGTCGGATGACGCGCGTCGACCCCCGCGATGCGCGGGCAGGTCGGCACGGCACCGGCTGCTGGGACTACTGTGACCCGTATGCCAGGCGTAGTAGATCCAGAATGTGAGACGCGTGGATGATTCTCGACTCTCGTGGAGTTATTCGGGAGTGGCTTTGAACTCCGAGCACGGCGCCGATCTGGGTGTCCCACTGGTCCCTCCGCCCGCCGTAACGCCGAGTCCTGCAGCTCTGCGACGTGTATTGCGGCGAGCCCGCGACGGTGTCGCCCTGAACGTGGATGAAGCCGCCATCGCGATGACGGCACGCGGCGACGATCTCGCCGACCTGTGTGCCAGCGCGGCCCGGGTGCGCGACGCCGGGTTGACCACGGCGGGGCGGCGCGGTCCGAACGGCAGGCTGCCGGTGAGCTACTCGCGCAAGGTGTTCATCCCGGTGACACATCTGTGCCGCGACACGTGCCACTACTGCACGTTCGTGACCGTGCCCGGCAAGCTGCGCGCGCAGGGCATGGGCATGTACATGGAGCCTGACGAGATCCTGGACGTCGCCCGTCAAGGAGCTGAACTGGGTTGCAAAGAGGCCCTTTTCACGCTCGGCGACCGCCCCGAGGACCGGTGGGAGGAAGCCCGCCAGTGGCTGGACGAGCGTGGTTACGACTCCACGCTGGACTACGTCCGGGCCATGGCGATCCGCGTACTCGAAGAGACCGGCCTGCTGCCGCATCTCAATCCCGGCGTCATGAGCTGGTCGGAGCTGTCGCGGCTCAAGCCGGTCGCGCCGTCGATGGGCATGATGCTGGAGACCACGTCGCGGCGCCTGTTCGAGACCAAAGGCGAAGCGCACTACGGCAGCCCGGACAAGGATCCCGCGGTGCGCCTGCGCACGCTCGACGACGCGGGACGGCTGTCCATCCCGTTCACCACGGGACTGCTGGTGGGCATCGGTGAGACGCTGGCCGAGCGTGCCGAGACCATGCACGCGATCCGGCGTTCGCACAAGGAGTTCGGGCACGTCCAGGAAGTGATCGTGCAGAACTTCCGCGCCAAGGACCGCACGGCGATGGCGTCGACACCCGATGCCGACATCGACGACTTCCTCGCGACCGTCGCGGTGACTCGGCTGGTGCTGGGGCCGAAGATGCGCATCCAGGCGCCGCCGAACCTGGTGTCGCGCGACGAATGTCTGGCGCTCATCGGCGCAGGCGTCGACGACTGGGGTGGGGTGTCGCCGCTGACGCCGGACCATGTGAACCCCGAAAGGCCTTGGCCCGCACTGGATGAGCTGGCCGACGTCACCGCCGAGGCCGGCTACGACCTGGTGCAGCGTCTGACCGCCCAGCCGCAGTACGTACAGGCCGGCGCGGCGTGGATCGATCCGCGAGTGCGCGCGCACGTCGATGCGCTGGCCGACCCCGACACCGGTTACGCGCTCGACGTCAACCCGTCGGGCCTGCCGTGGCAGGAGCCCGACGAGGCCTCCGAATCCCTGGGCCGCACCGATCTGCACACCGCGATCGACGCCGAGGGCCGGTTGACCGACACCCGCAGCGATCTCGACAGCGCGTTCGGTGATTGGGAGTCGATCCGCGAGAAGGTCTCCGAACTCGCCGCACGTGCCCCCGAGCGCATCGACACCGATGTGCTGTCGGCACTGCGATCGGCCGAACGCAACCCGGGCGGATGCAGCGACGACGAGTACCTGGCGCTGGCAACCGCCGACGGCCCTGCGCTGGAAGCCGTTACCGCACTGGCTGATTCACTGCGCCGCGATGCCGTCGGTGACGACGTCACGTTCGTCGTCAACCGCAACATCAACTTCACCAACATCTGCTACACCGGCTGCCGGTTCTGCGCGTTCGCGCAGCGCAAGGGCGACGCCGACGCGTACTCGCTCTCGGTCGACGAGGTCGCCGACCGCGCCTGGGAGGCGCACGTCGCAGGTGCCACCGAGGTGTGTATGCAGGGCGGCATCGACCCCGAACTGCCCGTGACCGGATACGCCGATCTGGTGCGTGCGGTCAAGAAGCGTGTGCCGTCGATGCATGTGCACGCGTTCTCGCCGATGGAGATCGCCAACGGCGTGACCCGCAGCGGCATGTCGATCCGTGAATGGCTGACCGTGCTGCGCGAGGCCGGGCTGGACACCATCCCCGGCACGGCCGCCGAGATCCTCGACGACGAGGTCCGCTGGGTGCTCACCAAGGGCAAGCTGCCCACCTCGATGTGGATCGAGGTGATCACCACCGCGCACGAGGTCGGCCTGCGGTCCAGCTCGACCATGATGTACGGCCACGTCGACCAGCCACGTCACTGGGTCGGACACCTCAACGTCATCAAGTCCATCCAGGACCGCACCGGCGGGTTCACCGAGTTCGTGCCGCTGCCGTTCGTGCACCAGTCGTCGCCGCTGTACCTGGCCGGCGGCTCCCGCCCCGGCCCGACACACCGCGACAATCGTGCCGTCCACGCCCTGGCCCGGATCATGCTGCACGGCCGGATCGACCACATCCAGACCAGCTGGGTCAAGCTCGGCATCGAGCGCACGCAGGTCATGCTGCGTGGCGGCGCCAACGACCTCGGCGGCACGCTCATGGAGGAGACCATCTCCCGCATGGCCGGCTCCGAGAACGGTTCGGCCAAGACCGTCGAAGAGCTGGTCGCGATCGCCGAGGGCATCGGCCGTCCCGCCCGCCAGCGCACCACCACCTACGCGCCCCTGGCCGCGTAGACGTCTCTAGCCCTTCACCGCGAGGTCGGGGGCCACCTCTGCACCGCGGGCGCACCCGGCACCGCGAGCGCACCCGGCACCGCGAGCGTGCGTGGCTGCCGTACAAAACGCCGTGAAACAGCAGCAGCCCGCGCACGCTTGCGCGCTGTGAGCGTGCATCAGAAACTCCCAGCCAACTGACACCCTTTTGGGGAATCAAATCGGACTGCGGTCCGTTTGGATGGTGCAAGGGTGCCGGAAAGGCCGGCCCCGAACTGGCAAGGAGAAAGTCATGACCGTTGCGGTAGCCACCGACCTGACCACCGGCACCTGGGCCATCGACCCGTTGCACTCGTCCATCAGCTTCTCGGTCCGCCACCTGGTGGTCAGCAAGGTGCGTGGAACGTTCGAGAAGTTCAGCGGTGAGATCACCGTGGCCGAGGACGGCACTCCGTCAGTGAGCGCCGAGATCGCGGTCGACTCGATCCACACGGGCAACGAGCAGCGCGACGAGCACCTCAAGTCGGCCGACTACTTCGACGTCGAGAAGTTCCCGGTCGCCACATTCGTCTCCACCGGTGTCACGCAGAAGGGCGACGGCTACGTGGTCGACGGCGACTTCACCCTCAAGGGCATCACCAAGCCGGTCAGCCTGAATCTCGTGTTCGACGGCGTCAACCCGGGCATGGGCCACGGCGCGGTCGCCGGGTTCGAGGCCTCCGTCGTGCTCAACCGCAAGGAATTCGGCATCGACATCGACATGCCGCTGGAAACCGGCGGCGCCGTCGTCGGTGAGAACATCACCATCACCCTGAACATCGAGGCGCTCAAGCAGGCGTGAGCCCCGGCGAGCGTGCGCGCAATGCTGCTGTTAGGCGGCGTGTTGGGCAGCAGGCACGCACGCTCGCGGTGCAAAGTGCTCGCGGTGCAAAGGTGCTCGCGGTGCAAAGGTGGTCGCGGTGCAAAGAAGAAGCCACGCCACCGACTACAGACGCGCGGCGAGCTCGGTGCCCTGCTTGATCGCACGCTTGGCATCGAGCTCGGCGGCGACGGCCGCACCGCCGATGACGTGGGGTTCGATACCGCGGTCCCGCAAAGCGTCCTCGAGATCACGCACGGGTTCCTGACCCGCGCAGATCACGACGTTGTCGACCTCGAGGACGCGTGGATCGCGGCGGTCGGGCCCGAAGCTGATGTGCAGCCCGTCATCGTCGATGCGCTCGTAATTCACCCCCGAGAGCTGCTGGACGCCTTTGGCTTTCAAGGATGCCCGGTGCACCCAGCCGGTGGTCTTGCCGAGCCGCCGGCCCTGCGGGCCCTTCGATCGCTGCAGCAGGTACACCTCACGCACCGCAGGCGCCGGTAGGGCGGTGGTGAGCGCGCCGCGTGCCTCCTGTGGATCGGCCACGCCCCACTCGGCCTTCCATTCCTTGAGGTTGAGGGTGGGGGACTCGTCGGTGGTGAGGAACTCGCTGACGTCGAAACCGATGCCGCCGGCGCCGATCACCGCGACCGACTTACCCACGGGCGCACCGAGGATCACCTCGGCGTACGTCAGCACCTTCGGATGGTCGATGCCGGGGATGTCGGGCAGACGCGGTCGCACGCCGGTTGCCAGCACCACGTCGTCGAACGCGGCGAGGTCGTCGACGCCGGCGCGGGTCTGCAGACGCACATCTACACCGTGCTTGCGCAGCATCACGGTGTAGTAGCGCACGGTCTCGTTGAACTCTTCTTTTCCGGGAATCCTTCGCGCCAAGTCGAATTGGCCACCGATCGTCGACGACGCCTCGAACAGCGTCACGCGATGTCCGCGCTGCGCGGCGCTGACTGCCGCGGCGAGACCCGCCGGACCCGCCCCCACCACCGCGACCCGCCGGGCATGGCGCGTGGGCGCCAGCACCAGCGTGGTTTCGCGTCCGGCCCGCGGGTTCAACAGGCACGACACCTTTTTGTGCACGAACGCGTGGTCCAGACAGGCCTGGTTGCACGCGATGCACGTGTTGATCTCATCTGCCGCATCGGCCTCGGCCTTGCGCACCCAGTCCGGATCACTCAGCAGCGGACGGGCCATCGAGATCAACTGCACCCCGGTCTCGGCCAGGATCTGCTCGGCGGCCTGCGGCATGTTGATCCGGTTCGACGCGATCACGGGAATCCGGACATGTTCTGCCACAGCGCTGCTGATATCTACGAAGGCGCTGTTGGGCACCGATGTGACGATCGTGGGGACCCGCGCCTCGTGCCAGCCGAAGCCCGAGTTGATCAGCGTCGCACCGGATTTCTCGACTTCGGTTGCCAGCGCGACGATCTCGTCCCAGCTCTGGCCGTCCTCGACATAGTCGGCCATCGACATGCGGTAACACACGATGAAGTCCGGGCCGACGGCCTCGCGGACGCGTCGCACGATCTCGACCGGAAACCGCCTGCGGTCCGCGGCGCTGCCGCCCCACGAATCGGTGCGGCGGTTGGTGCGCGGCGCCAGGAACTGGTTGATCAGATAGCCTTCGCTGCCCATGATCTCGACGCCGTCGTAGCCGGCCTCGTGGGCCAGCAGCGCGCACCGCACGAAGTCCTCGATGGTGCGGACGACGCCGCGCGACGACAGGGCACGAGGCCGGAACGGGTTGATGGGCGCCTTGATCGACGACGCGCTCACCGAGAACGGGTGGTAGGCATAGCGTCCTGCGTGCAGGATCTGCAGCAGGATCTTGCCGTCGGCGTCGTGCACGGCGCGGGTGATGCGGCGGTGTCGCCGCGCCTCCGACGAGGACACCAGTTGCGACGCGAACGGCAGCAGCCAGCCTGTCCGGTTGGGTGCGTAGCCGCCTGTGATGATGAGCGCGACGCCTCCGCGCGCCCGCTCGGCGAAATACGCTGCGAGCTTGTCGATGTCGCGTGCCCGGTCCTCGAGTCCGGTGTGCATCGAACCCATCACCACGCGATTGCGCAACGTCGTGAATCCGAGGTCCAACGGCGACAGCAGGTTCGGGTATGTCACGGACTCCCTCCCAACGCCGGTGCCGTCTCGGCGGCCGACCCTCAGAACGTATCGCGTCGGCCGGTCGTTCTCCGAAGAGACAGCCATTCAAGCATCGCCTATCTGTGAGGTTCACTGTTGACCGACATCATCGAAGCTGCATACGGCCTGCATCCGGTACTGCGTGAGTTCGCCGAGTTCGGTGATGTCCACCGGCGCGCCGCCGACGAGGTGATCGAGGCGCTGCAGGACGCCGGGATGTTCCGGATGTTCACGCCCCGGCGGTTCGGCGGACTGGAGGCGGACCTTGGCACGGTGCAGGAGGTGGCCGCAGTCCTGGGCGAGGCCGACGGGTCGGCGGCGTGGTTGGTCGGCGTCGCCGCCGGGTCGTCGTGGCTCATGGCGCACGGATCGCCCGAACTGCAGGACGAAGTTTTCGGAGCCGATCCTGACGCCCGGATCGCCGGCGGGGGCTCGGGAAGCGGTACGGCCCGGCCCGCAGCCGGAGGCCTCGTGGTCAGCGGACGGTGGTCCTACGCCTCGGGATCACGCCATGCTTCGTGGGCCGCGGTTGTGGTGACGCCGACCGACGAGGACGGATCACCGTCGGCGCCGGCGTTCGCCGTCATGCCCATGGCCGAGGTTCACATCGCTGATACGTGGCACACCTCAGGGTTGCGGGGCACCGGTAGCAACACCGTGGTCGTCGACGACGTCTTCG
>Ga0182738_1007052_pt1 | contig 11499 bp, 9 predicted proteins | sample eDN5th30CBELigMG_FD_128876 | JGI IMG/M metagenome (GOLD analysis project Ga0182738, IMG submission 128876) | Enriched Miracle-Growth compost microbial communities from Emeryville, California, USA - eDNA 5th pass 30_C BE-Lig MG (version 2)... ...
TCGACACCGAGGCGGCGCGCCAGCTCCTGACGAGGCTGGTCCGGCCGACCGGCGTGCGCGCGCGGCTGTTCAGCGAAACCGGCGAACTGCTGGGCGATTCGGCGGTGCTGAGCGACAGCGGCCGCATCCACGTCTCGCCCCTGCCGCCGCCCGAGGAAGCGGAAGCGCCTCCGCCGCCGCGCTGGGCCGACCGGATCGGCGACTGGATCGCGCACCAGCTCTCGCGTTCCGATCGTTTCCCGCATTATGTCGAGCATCCGACGCCAACCCTGCGTGATTTCCCGGAGGCCGCCAGCGCCTTGCGCGGCTTCAACGCCTCGGCGGTGCGCATCGCGGGCGAGGGACGCCTGCTGCTGAGCGCCGCCGTGCCGGTGCAGCGGTACAAGCAGGTGATCGGCGCGTTGGTGCTCACCCGCGACAACCGCGCGATAGCGGCCTCGCTGCGCGAGGTGCGCTACGACATGCTGACCATCGCGGTGGCGGCGCTCGGTATCACCGTGCTGCTGTCGCTCTATCTCGCCGGCACCATCACCCAGCCGATCGTACGGCTCGCCCGCGCCGCCGACGAAATCCGGCTCGCCCGCGAGAGCCGGCCGGAGATCCCCGACCTCGGCAAGCGCGGCGACGAGATCGGCGACCTGAACGACGCGCTGCGCTCGATGACCGAAGCGTTGTGGCAGCGCATCAACACGATCGAGAGCTTTGCCGCCGACGTGGCGCACGAGCTCAAGAACCCGCTGACCTCGCTGCGGTCGGCGATCGAGGTGGCGGCGCGCCCCGATCTCGCGTCCGACCGGCGCGCCAAGCTGATGGCCATCGTGGTCGAGGACATCGAGCGTCTGAACCGGCTGATCACCGACATCTCCGATGCGTCGCGACTCGATGCCGAGCTGATGCGCGGCGAGGTCAAGACGGTCGATCTCAAGGTGCTGCTGAGCGACATGGTGCAGCACTATGCCGCCATCTCGGCGCAGAGGGCGGGCGTCGATGTAGAATTCCGGCTGTCGGCGAACCCGCCGTACGACGCGCACGGACATGACGGCCGCTACGGCCAGGTGTTCCGTAACGTCATCGATAACGCCCTGTCGTTCAGTCCGCGCGACTCGCGCATCGTCGTCGAACTGAGGCGCGAGCCGCGCAACGGGCCGTTCGTGGTCACCATCGACGACCAGGGACCGGGCATTCCCGAGGACAATCTCGAATCGATCTTCCAGCGGTTCTATTCCGAGCGGCCGACCGAGAATTTCGGCCAGCACTCCGGGCTGGGCCTGTCGATCTGCCGCCAGATCATGGAGACCTACGGCGGCTCGATCGGCGCCACCAACCGCAAGGCGGCGGACGGCAAGGTCGTCGGCGCCCGCTTCACCGTACGCATTCCGGCGGCGGCGTGAAAATATTGCCGGATCGCTCATGCGAACCGCGCGCATTCTGCGCGTCGGCGCTCTGATGTTCGTCCACGCCACCTGCGTCGCTCTTCGTTTCGGCAAGCGCTGGCGCGCGATGCTGCTGCGTGGGCCGTCGGGCGCCGGGAAATCCGACCTCGCGCTGCGCCTGATCGACGCCGGCGGCAGACTCGTGGCCGACGACCAGACTCGCGTCGCCAGGGTCGGCCGCGCCCTGATCGCCAGCCCGCCGCCGGCGCTGGCTGGCATGATCGAGGTGCGCGGCATCGGTATCCTGGAGCTGCCTCGCGGGCAGTTGCTGGCGCGCGCGCGGCTGGCCCTGCTGGTCGATCTCGTCGTGCCCGACCGGATCGAGCGCCTGCCCGAGCCGGCGCACGAGACGCTGCAGGAGGTCGAGTTGCCACGCCTCGATCTCGCCCCATTCGAAGCTTCCTCGGTCGCGAAGTTGCGTCTTGCCTTGGCAAGAATCGCCGCTGCATGATCAGGGTCGTTGCGGCCATGCCCGATAGCCCGAGCCCCTCCACGTCCGTCGCCGAACGTCCTGCCCGACGTCCTTTCGTGCTGGTCACGGGCCTCAGCGGCGCCGGTCGCGCCACCGCCCTGACGGTGCTGGACGATCTCGGGTACGTCGCGGTCGACAACGTGCCGCTGCCGCTGCTCGGCGATCTGATGCGCTCGACCGCCGGCAGCCCGGGCGAGATGGCCGCACCGTTGGCCTTCGGCATCGACACGAGGACCTACGGCTTCGATGCCAAGAACCTGGTGCAGCAACTGCAGCGGCTCCGCCGGCGGCCCGACCTGATCGCACGCCTGCTCTACCTCGATTGCGACACCGAGATCCTGCAGCGCCGCTACACCGAATCACGCCGGCTGCACCCTCTGGCGCCCGACCGGCCGGTGGTCGACGGCATTGTCGACGAGCGGCGCCAGATCGGCTGGATGCGCGACTCGGCGGACGTGGTGATCGACACGTCGGCGCTTTCGCCACAGCAATTCAAGCAGATCCTGGCCGGCCACTTCTCGCTCGGCCAACGCGCCGGCATGCGGATCTCCGTGATGTCGTTCTCCTACCGCCGCGGTGTGCCGCGTGAGGCCGACCTGGTCTTCGACGTGCGGTTCCTCAAGAATCCGCACTATGTGCCTGAGCTGAAGGGGCTGACGGGCGCCGACCGGCCGGTTGCGGCGTTCATCGCCACCGATCCCGACTACGAGCCGTTCATCGCCCGGCTGGAAGGGTTGGTCGGGCCGCTGCTGCCGCGCTTCGACGCGGAGGGCAAGAGCTATCTGACCATCGCGGTGGGCTGCACCGGCGGCCGGCACCGCTCGATCGCGGTCGCCGAACGGCTTGCAGACTGGTTGCGAAGCGTCGGCCGCTCAGTCACTCTGATGCACCGCGATACCGACGTCCGGGGGGGACCGGTGGCGGAGAGTGTTTTGGGCAGGGGTGTATGATCGGCATCGTACTCGTGACCCACGGCAACCTGGCGCGTGAATTCCTGGGCGCGCTCGAGCATGTCGTCGGTCCGCAGCAGTGCATCTCGACCGTCTGCATCGGCGCCGAGGACGACATGGAAAAGCGGCGCAACGAGATCCTCGAGCGGGCGCGTGCCTGCGACACGGGCGACGGCGTGATCGTGCTGACCGACATGTTCGGCGGCACGCCGTCAAATCTGGCGATTTCCATCATGGAGCATGCGCGGATCGAGGTATTGGCGGGGGTCAACCTGCCGATGCTGGTGAAGCTCGCCTCGGTACGAAACCGGCCGATCGCCGAGGCGGTGCGCATGGCGCAGGAAGCCGGGCGCAAGTACATCACCGTCGCCTCGCGCATCCTGGCCAAGGAAGCCTCGTGACCGACGGAGCTGGGAACCCCGCGTCCGGCCCGCTGAAGCGAACCCTGGCGATCGGCAACAAGCGCGGCCTGCATGCCCGCGCGGCCGCCAAGTTCGTGCGCACCGTCGGCCAGTTCGATGCCGCCGTCCGCGTCAGCTTCAAGGGCCAGGACGTGTCCGGCCTTTCGATCATGGGCCTGATGATGCTGGCTGCCGGCATCGGCAGCTCGATCGAGCTTTCCTGTTCCGGCCGCCAGGCCCGCGAGGCCATGACCGCCCTGTCCGCTCTGGTCGAAGGCAAGTTCGGCGAGGATTGATGCGCCGCGACGTGACGGCGAAGGGTGGTAAACGGCACCGTACGCCCACATAAAGCGCCAGGCATATCGACATAAATTATTGCTTATATGTTGATCCGGCGCGTTGAGGCGGCGTGCAGCCGCTGTTAAACACTGCGTTTCCACCCCACAGAACTGCCGGGAGCGCCGCATGGCCGATTACATCGTCAAGGATATCGGGCTGGCCGATTGGGGCCGCAAGGAACTCGACATGGCCGAGACCGAGATGCCTGGCTTGATGGCAATCCGCAAGGAATACGGCCCCAGGAAGCCGCTCAAGGGCGCGCGCATCGCCGGCTCGCTGCACATGACCATCCAGACCGGCGTGCTGATCGAGACGCTGAAGGCGCTGGGCGCAGACGTGCGCTGGGCGTCGTGCAACATCTACTCGACCCAGGACCATGCCGCCGCGGCGATCGCCAAGTCCGGCACCCCGGTGTTCGCGATCAAGGGCGAGAGCCTCGAAGAGTATTGGGACTACACCCACAAGATCTTCGAATGGGGCGATGGCGGCGCGCCGAACATGATCCTCGACGACGGCGGCGATGCCACGCTGCTCGTGCACCTCGGCATGCGTGCGGAGAAGGATCCGTCGCTGGTGTCCAAGCCGACCAACGAGGAGGAGGAAGTTCTCTACAAGGCGATCCTCAGGACCAACAAGGAGAAGCCCGGCTGGTACGCCAAGCTCGGCGCCGCGATCCGCGGCGTGACCGAGGAAACGACCACGGGCGTGCATCGCCTCTACCAGATGGAGAAGGAAGGCAAGCTGCTGTGGCCGGCGATCAACGTCAACGACTCGGTCACCAAGTCGAAGTTCGACAATCTCTACGGCTGCCGTGAGTCGCTGGTCGACGGCATCCGCCGCGGCACCGACGTGATGATGTCGGGCAAGGTGGCGATGGTCGCGGGCTTCGGCGACGTGGGCAAGGGCTCGGCCGCATCGCTGCGCCAGGCCGGTTGCCGCGTGATGGTCTCCGAGATCGATCCGATCTGCGCCCTGCAGGCGGCGATGGAAGGCTACGAGGTCGTCACGATGGAGGACGCGGCGCCCAAGGCCGACATCTTCGTCACCGCGACCGGCAACGTCGACGTGCTCACCCTCGACCACATGAAGGCGATGAAGCATCGCGCGATCGTCTGCAACATCGGCCACTTCGACAGCGAGATCCAGATCGCCAACCTGCGCAATTTCAAGTGGCACAACGTCAAGCCGCAGGTCGACGAGGTCGAGTTCCCCGACGGCAAGCGCATCATCGTGCTGTCCGAAGGCCGGCTGGTGAACCTCGGCAACGCCACGGGCCATCCCAGCTTCGTGATGTCGGCCTCGTTCTCGAACCAGACCCTGGCCCAGATCGAGATCTGGACCAATCCCGGCAAGTACGAGAAGAAAGTCTACACCCTGCCGAAGTTCCTCGACGAGAAGGTCGCGGCCTTCCACCTCGAGAAAGTCGGCGCCAGGCTGACCAAGCTCCGTCCCGACCAGGCGAAGTACATCGGGGTGCCCGAGGCCGGCCCGTTCAAGGGTGACCTCTACCGGTACTAGCCTTCTTCATTGGACCACGCGCGCCCTGCGCGCTCAGAATCATGAGCGCGCAGGACGCACGCGGTCCAATGAGCATGAACGAGGAGGGCGCGCGTGCTAGAAGCCGGCATCGAAAGATGCCGGCTTTTTCAATGTCCCTGCCCGACGAACGCGCGACCGACGAGCTCGGCGCGACCTTGGCCGCGCGCCTGCGGGTCGGCGATGTCGTCGGCTTGAAGGGCGAGCTCGGGGCGGGAAAGACGACGCTCGCACGGGCGATCCTGCGCGCGGCGGCAGAGGACCCACGGCTGATCGTGCCCAGCCCGACCTTCACCCTGGTGGAGGTCTACGAAACGCCGCGCGGCAGCTTCTGGCACTTCGACCTCTATCGTCTGGAAGCGCCCGATCAGGTCTTCGAGCTCGGCTGGGAAGAAGCCTTGGCCGAGGGTATCGCGCTCGTCGAATGGCCCGACCGGCTGGGCCCGCTCCTGCCCAGGCATCTTGGTGTCACGCTGGAAGTGGAAGGCGATGGACGGCGTGCGCTCCTCGACGTCTGAGCGCAGCGCCCTGCGCGCTGCCTTCGCCGATCGCGCCGGCTGGGGCGATGCCGAGGAGCGCCTGCTGGCGGGTGATGCCTCGTTCCGGAAATACTATCGCCTGACTCGTCCGGGCGGCAGCGCCGTCGTGATGGATGCGCCGGCGCCGCAGGAGGATGTCCGGCCCTTCGTGCGCATCGGCCGGCATCTGCTCGGAATGAAGCTCAGCGCGCCGGAGATCTTCGCCGAGGACGTAGTCAATGGCTTCCTGCTGCTGGAGGACCTGGGGGACGACACGTTCGCGCGCGTGCTCGCGGCCGGCGGCGACGAGGCCGAGCTGTACGCGCGCGCCACCGACGTGCTGATCGCCATCCATCGTGCGCCCGAACACGGGCTGCTGCCCGGCCTCGGCGGTTACGAGGGCGAGGCGCTGATCGATGCCGCGATACTGATCGCCGAATGGTACCTGCCCGAGGCGAGTGGACGCGAAACGACGGCGGAGCAGACCGAAGGCTATCGCGCCGCATGGCATGCCTGCCTCGCCGCGCTGCCGCCGACCGCCGGCACGTTGCTGCTGCGCGACTACCACAAGGACAACCTGCTGTGGCTACCCGCGCGACCGGGCGTGCGCGCCTGCGGGCTCCTCGACTTCCAGGATGCGCAGCGCGGCCATCCGTCCTACGACCTGGTTTCCCTGATCGAGGATGCGCGCCGCGACGTGGCGCCGGCGATCCACGCAGCCTGCATGGAACGCTACATCGCCGGTACCGGTCTCGACGCCAGGGACTTTCGCACCGGCTTTGCCCTGATGGCCGCGCAGCGCCACGCGCGGATCATCGGCCTGTTCGTCCGCCTGCTGCGGCGCGACGGCAAGCCCGAGTATCTTCGTCACCTGCCGCGGGTCTGGCCGATGTTCGAGCGGTCGCTGGCGCATCCCGCGCTCGAACCCCTGCGCCTCTGGGTCGACCGGCACCTGCCGCCACCGATGCGGCACATCGGGACGGCGCCGTGATCCGCACCGCCATGATCCTGGCGGCCGGCCGCGGCGAGCGCATGCGGCCGCTGACCGACTCGACGCCCAAGCCGCTGATCCTCGTCGCGGGCTCCTCGATGCTCGACCGCGCGATGGAACGCCTCGCCGCGCATGGCGTGCACAACATCGTGGTCAACGTCCATCACCTCGGCGAGCAGATCGCGGCACATCTCGACGGTCGCGCGCAGGTCGTGCGCGAGGACCGTCTGCTCGAAACCGGTGGCAGCGTGAAGAACGCCCTGCCGCTGCTGGGCGACGGGCCGTATTTCATCCTCAACGGCGACGGCTTGTGGCGCGACGGCGCGATGCCGATGTTGTCGCGCATGGAAGCACTCTGGGATCCCGCACGCATGGACGCGCTGCTGCTCCTGCACCCGATCCTGACTGCGATCGGCCGCGAGGCGAAGGACCGTGGCGATTATTTCCTCGATGCCGACGGCCGTGCTCGTCATCGCGGCACGGCGGACAGCGCGCCCTATCTCTTCGCCAGCGTGTCGGTGTGCGATGCCCGCCTGCTGCGGGACTCGCCCGATGGGCCCTTCTCGCTCCTGAAGCTGTGGAACCGCGCCGAGGCGACGGGCCGTCTCTTCGGCCTCGTCCATGACGGGCAGTGGTTCCACGTCGGCACGCCGCACGCTCTCGCCGAAGCCGAGCGGGTGCTGCGATGAAGGGCGTCTATTCGATCGGCATCGACCGCCGCTTCTCCGACGAACTGGCGTCCGGCGTGCTCGCCGAATACGGCCGCGATCCGCTGGCGCTGGCGGACACGCTGATCCTCGTGCCGACCCGCCGCTCGGTACGCGCGTTGCGCGAGGCCTTCCTGCGTGCCACGGGCGGAAAGCCGACCCTGCTGCCGCGCATGGCGCCGCTCGGAGATCTGGACGGGAACGATTGGGAGGAACTGTCAGGCAATGATGCGCTGGCGCTCCCGGCCGCGATCGAAGGGGCCGAACGCGAAGCGCTGCTGGCCGAGCTGGTCGCCGCCTTCAAGGACGATGACGGCCAGCCGATCGCCCAGTCGGCCGCCCAGGCGCTGAAGCTCGCACGCGAGCTGGCGGGCCTGCTCGACGAGCTGGCGATCGACGGTGTGCCGTTCGATCGCCTCGAAGCGCTGGTCGAGGGAAGCTTCGCCACCCACTGGCAGCGCACGCTGCGGTTCCTCGCCATCGTCGGCGAGCACTGGCCGAAGATCCTGGCCGCGCGCGGCCAGATCGACGCGATCGACCGGCGAACCCGGTCGATCCGCGCCCAGGCTGCGCGCTGGCGCGAGCGGCCGCCCGCAACGCCGGTGATCGCTGCCGGCTCGACCGGATCGCAGCCAGCGACGCGCGATCTGCTGGCGGCGATCGCCGGATTGCCGCAGGGCGTGGTCGTGCTGCCGGGCCTCGACCGCGAGATCGACGAGGAAAGCTGGACGAAGCTCGATCCCACCCATCCGCAGTTCGGCCTGCGCGACCTGCTGCTCGCACTCGGCTGCACGCGTCACGAGGTTGGCGAGTGGCCAGGCGCATCGGGCGATCCGGCGCGTCGCCAGCTCATCGCCGAGCTGATGCGGCCGGCCGAGACGACCGACGCATGGCAGCGGCCCGAGGCCGCCGCGCTCGACCACGTGACCCGCGCCGACTGCGCCACGCCGCACCAGGAGGCGCTGGTCATCGCGCTCGCCCTGCGCGAGGCGCTGGAGACTCGAGGGCGGACCGCCGCGTTGGTGACGCCCGACCGCGACCTCGCGCGCCGCGTCGCTGCCGAGCTGCGGCGGTGGAAGATCGACATCGACGATTCGGCCGGCCAGAGCCTTGCCGACACGCCGCCCGCGACCTTGCTGCGCACGCTGGTCGCCGCCGTCGACTCGGCCTTCGCGCCGACCGACCTGCTGGCGCTGCTCAAGCATCCGCTGTGCACGCTCGGCCTCGCGCGCGCCGAGCTGCTTGATGCAGCGCGCCGCCTCGACCGCAAGTGCCTGCGCGGCCTCAAGCCGGAATCGGGCATCGGAGCGTTGCGACGCCGCGTGGCCGACTGCAATTTCGGCGAGGAGGATGACCGGCGCAGGGTCATCGACCTGGTCGAGCGGCTGCATCAGGCGACGGCGCCCCTCGTGACCGCCACGGCTGGTGAGGCCTCACCGCACGCGCTGCTGGAAGCGAGCATCGCCGCGGCCGAGATATGCGCCCCGGGCGACGCCTTGTGGACGGGCGAAGCGGGCGAGGCGCTGGCCGACGCACTGGCGCGGCTCGGCGCGGCGTGGACCGGCCGGTCGCCGATCGCCGGCGGCGAATGGCCGGCGCTGCTGGCCACGATGCTGGCGACCGAGACCATACGGCCGCGGTTCGGCCGCCATCCGCGGCTCGCGATCTGGGGACCGCTCGAAGCACGGTTGCAACGCGCCGACCTCCTGGTGCTGGGCGGGCTGAACGACGGCACCTGGCCGCCGGCGGTCGAAACCGGCCCGTGGATCAACCGGCCGATGCGCGCGGCGCTCGGCCTGCCGCAGCCGGAGCGGCGCATCGGCCTGTCGGCCCACGACTTCGCCGCCGCGCTGGCGGCCGAGCGTGTGCTGCTGACCCGCTCCGAACGCGAAGGCGGCGCGCCGACCGTGCCGTCGCGCTGGCTGGCGCGGCTCGACGCGCTGTTCGGTTACGATCCGCACGGCGCGGCGCCGCCGCCGCACTATATCCAGCGCGGCCGGCGCACCTACGTCGCCTGGGCGGAGACATTCGACGACGCGGACTACCGACCGTGGCCGCGCCCCGAGCCGCGCCCGCCCCTCGATGCGCGGCCGAAGATCCTTTCGCTGTCGAACATCGAGCAGTGGCGGCGCGATCCCTACGGACTCTATGCCCGCAAGATCCTCGGCCTGAGGCTTCTCGACCCGCTCGAACAGGAGCTGGGGGCCGCCGAGCGCGGATCTCACCTGCATGATGCGCTCGACGAATTCCTGAAGGCTCATCCGGAAGGCGCCCTGCCGCCCGACGCGTTGCAGCGTTTCGAGCGCATGGCCGAGAGACATCTCGCGTCGGTGCTGGCCGCGCCGGCCGAGCGCGCCTTCTGGTGGCCGCGCTTCCAGCGGCTGGCGCGCTGGTTCATCGCCACCGAGGGCGCGCGCCGTGGCGCCGGTACCAAGCTGCTGGCGAGCGAGATCAAGGGCTCGGTCACGATCGGGCCGCTGACCGTCGAGGCGCGCGCCGACCGCATCGACGAGATCGAGCCCGGCGGCTGGGAGATCATCGACTACAAGACCGGCCGCGTGCCCTCGCCCAAGGAACTCGAAGGCCTGTTCGCGCCGCAGCTCCTGCTCGAAGCCGCGATCGCCCTGCACGGACGCTTCGAGGAGATCGACGGCCCGGCGCGCACCGTGCACCTGTCCTATTGGCAGGCCAACGGCCTGGGCGACGGTGGCGCGGTCAAGGCGATCGAGGACAGCGAGACGCTGGTGCCGGCGATGGTCGCGCTGCTGCACAGGATGATCGAGCATTTCGGCAACCCGGCGACGCCCTACACCGCCCTGCCGTGGCCCGAGTTCATCCCGCACTTCAATGACTACGCGCATCTCGAACGGGTCGCCGAATGGTCGACGACGGGGAGCGAGGAATGAGCGACGTGCTCGACGCCCTCCTGATGGCCGACGAGGCGCAGCGCCGCGCCACGACGCCGGGCCATTCTGCCTGGGTCGAGGCCAATGCCGGCACCGGCAAGACCAAGGTTCTAACCGACAGGGTGACGCGCCTGCTGCTCGACGGCGTGCGGCCCGAACGCATCCTCTGCCTCACTTTCACCAAGGCGGCGGCGGCGGAGATGCACAACCGGCTGGCCGGCCAGCTCGGGCGCTGGGCGATGGCCGACGATGCGACGCTCGGCAGGGAGATCACCGCGCTCATCGCGGAGGTGCCGCAGGCCGGTCAGCGCAGCCTGGCGCGCCGGCTGTTCGCCCGCGTGCTCGATGCGCCGGGCGGCATCAACATCCTCACCATCCATGCCTTCTGCCAGGCGCTGCTGAAACGCTTTCCGCTGGAAGGCGGCGTCACGCCGGGGTTCGAGGTGCTCGACGAGGCCGAGGCCACGACGCTGCTGCGCGGCGCGCAGGACGAGCAGATCGAGGCCTTGGCGCACGCGGACGCGCCGGAAGAGGTGCGCACGGCCCTGAACACGGTCGCCCGTCGCATCTCGATCTCCGAATATGCCGAGCTGATGAAGCGGCTGCTGGGCGAGCGGGCGTGGCTGCTCGCACGCGTCGCCAACGACACCGGCCTCGCGCGCCTCGCGCGGCGGCTGCGCCGGCGGCTGCAGTGCGAGGTCGAGCCGGCGATCGACGAGCCCGGCCTGCGCGCCGCCGCGCGTGCCCTGATCGAGGCGGGCGGCAAGACCGACAGCGCGCGCGGCGAGACGATGGCCGCCTGGCTCGCGGCCGACAGCGACCGCGACGCGATGCTGCCCGCCTATCGTGCCGTGTTCTTCACCAGCCAGGGCCAGGTTCGGAAGACACTCGCCACCAAGGCCGTGGTCAAGCGCCTGCCCGCAATCGAGGACATCCTGACCGCCGAGGCCGAGCGGCTGGAATGCGCGCGCGGCGTCGCGCTGGTCGAGCTCACGGTGGCGCTGCTGCGGCTCGGGCTCGACATCACCCACCGCTATGCCGCCGCCAAGCGGCGCCGCGGCAAGCTCGACTACGACGACCTGATCGTCGCCACGCGCCGCCTGCTGGAGAGCGCCGAAAGCGCCTCCTGGGTGCTCTACAAGCTCGACGGCGGCATCGACCACGTGCTGGTCGACGAGGCGCAGGATACCAACCCCGACCAGTGGGAAGTGATCCGCCGCCTGACCGAGGAGTTCTTCGCCGGCGA
>Ga0182738_1007053_pt1 | contig 11498 bp, 7 predicted proteins | sample eDN5th30CBELigMG_FD_128876 | JGI IMG/M metagenome (GOLD analysis project Ga0182738, IMG submission 128876) | Enriched Miracle-Growth compost microbial communities from Emeryville, California, USA - eDNA 5th pass 30_C BE-Lig MG (version 2)... ...
AATAAGTGAGGATTTCTAATTGCTAATAATGAGCCTCCTTTACCATCCTCTCGAAGACTTGTTTTGACTGAGTAAGATTTCGTGACCTCTGTGTTTCTTCCAGAGGCACGGTGTACCTCAGAGAAGTAGGAACTTCAAAATTTTTCAGAGGGAAAATTTTACATTGCATTTATAATTTCATATTCTTTCTGATTTTCTCAAGTTTGGCCATATTTCTTCTCTTGTGAGTCTTGCTTGCCTCTTTGAAAAAGATCAAAGAGAAATATTCAAAAACACTCCAAAACTTGAGAATAAATCGAATGATTTTTTTTTCAATCGAGATATGCCTCATATGATATCAAAGAACTACCATAGAAAATGAAGGGAAAGAACAGAATTAGAGTTGTTAAAACTCCATTTTCTCAAAGAAAAGGTTCTTGATTTTGTTAAACTCAAGTCTTGAGTATGCAGATTATCTTAATCATTTCTGTGAAAGTTTTCTATCTTCTACTTGACTCATATGGGATGAAATACGAAACACATCAAAAGCTATTTCTTCTAAGTATCATTCAAAATGTTAATTTCGGAGATCGCTCCCATTGTTTGGCATCAAGAATTTGGCATAAAATTGAATCATAAAAATTCTTGCTTATTAATACCTCAGCAAAAAAAAGTGAATTCCAGGACCTCGATAAAAATGTTCAGAAAATTTCTTTTCGATTAGGACCTCCTCAATCAAAGTAGATTTTTTATTTCATTCCAAGTTAAGACATTCATCATCAGGTGCTTCCAACACGTTTGACTTAAACTCAGAATTTCAACAAAAGACCATATTTAGGTTTACAATTTGAAATATTTTTGGCTCCAAAGGAATGGAGAGATATTTTATATATCTCGTCGAGAAAATAGCTTGAATAATTATGCATTTTTTCTTGCATGAAGAGTCGAACAAAAAAAATTCAGCGTCTTTGAAGCCTTATGAAAGTGTCCGAATACTGAGCATTTCAAAAATTTTGCGGACTTTTGATCAAATCTGTAGAATCAACGTCAAAGAAATTGGAAAAAAAGTTGTTGATTTTTTTTTTTGGAGAAAGGGATGTCAAACGACCGTGCCCAACCTACTCAGTCCAAAGTAAAAATAGGTTCTGGCCTAACTCTTAAATTTTCCCTCAAGAATGATTCCAAATTCTTTCCTATTCAGGCCGGCCCTCTCTCACATTAAATTTACAAATTATGAAAGTAGTTGTTAGATTTATGAAAGTTTCTCAGATTAAAAATTTTCGAAACTTGTTTTGAAATTTAGAGAAACAAAATGAGTTCTTCAGAGAATTCCAATTCCAATTATGATTCAGACAATGACTCCCCAGAGGAACTCCATATTCAAAACACCAAGGTTCCCCAAACCGAATCTAAGCCAGAGACAAAAGAGGATGAAGCCAGGGGAAATATCCCTGCTGAACGCCAAGGAAGAGTAAAAAAAAATCTCTGTGTTTCTTCTTATTGACTTTCAATTCCAGGTTGGTCCTGTAAAAGTTCCCATCAATGCATTTAGCCTGTTCAAAGAAGAGCATTTTGAAGCTATAAAACGAGATAACCCACATTTGACTCATATGGAATTGATTGATCTCATTGCCCAGAAATGGGGAGAAAGTGACAAAGCTGTCAGAGATGAATATCAAAGAAAACATCTTGAAAGAAAACAAAATTTCCCAAAATTCTCACCTGTAATAATTACCCCAACTTCAGTTAACGAACCATCTATTCTGAATTGGAGTCTTAAAAAATCAACTCCTGTTCCAAAAGGAATGGAGAAAGTCATTACACCACAGCAAGAGCCTCCTAAAAGGCCTGCTACAGCCTTCTTCCAGTTTAAAGCCGAACAATATGCTGAAGTTAAATCACAACATCCTGATGCTCTTGACACAGAACTCACAAGTATAATTGCTGAAAAGTGGAGAAATTTAGACGAAAAACAAAAGGGACTCTATGAAAATCAATTTACTGAGGCAAAAGAAAAATATGAAAAAGATTTGAAAGAATATCAAAGTGTTACTCCTGGCCAACAAAGCTCCAAGAAAAGAAATTGGACTGAAGAAAAAGCTACTCCCAAAGCTGAACAAGATTCAGAACAAACTCCAAAAAAGCCTTCTACGATTAAAAAGACTCTCAGTCGATTAGGCTCCTTCCTCTCATATTTTGGTCTCTCTGACTCAAAATAAACAAAAAGCTATTTTGATATTGTTTATCAATTTATTAGATATCTAATTTTTGTTTGCTTGCCTGTATCCTTATTGTCATATTTGCTCCAAAGCCTTAAAATAAATTGCTCTTGCTTTGCTAGTTTTTACATAATTTTACGTAGTTTGTTTATTCACTTATTTACAAAATTCAGATTCTCCCATCATTTTTCAAGTTTTTACCCTTGCAGAAGAACTCCAAAAGATGTCTCGTTGCAATCTCTCAAGATTTCCATCAAGAAAACTCCTTTGTAACAATTTGGAGAGATAGAAAGAATATCTAACTCTCAAAATCCTCTCGCAAAGTTAAAATCAGAGTGGGATTTTCTAAAAATAATTTATTTAGCTTTATATATTACTGGAATTCATTTTATCTACTTCTTATTCTCGAAATTCTTCAGATAAATAGATTTGTTAATAAAATGGTCAATTCAACTCTTCTTGGTTAATCTGAAATATCCAGCAAACAACTCAATTCTAAAAACTCTGGCTCAAGCTTTGAAGTCTCAAATCGGGCAATTTATCAAGCCACCACCATCTTGTCACATTTCAAAACACCCCACAATTTCTCAAGTAGATTGTTTTTTTTCGATTCAATTCAATTCTTTAAGAAGGAAGTTTAAATTAAAAATGCCATCTGAAAAATTAATTGATCATCGTTTCATTTTTTTTATGAGATTTTGAGTTAGGGCACGTAATGTTACGAAGAACTCCTCAGTGACGACTTCAAACTCTCAACACCCCCCAAATCCTTTTCAGCATTAAAATCTTTCAGTGCTATTAATCATTCAAAAATTGGAGACAAAAAACCGCGAATAAAAAGCAAGCACACTTTTTCAGACTAAAAATCCTCAAACTCCATCTCTTTCGGATTACCTAAATGCTTATTTCTTGTGGAAGCCCACTCTCACCTAGACAGAGTTCAAGTTTTTCTCGTTTAGGTTTAATTTAAAAACTTTAAAATTCTCGCTTACTGATTCTTTGAGAAAGGTTTTTGCACATTTTATTCTCTTCACATTAAATTTGTGATACATGGTGAGATTTTCAATTAACCAAAAATCTAGTGGTCCTAAATTTTCGCCTGCCTTACGTTTATTCTCGCCTTCTTTCTATTTTCATGCAGGGAGTCATGAAACCCTTGTCAAGTGAAACAAAAACCTCTTGGTTCTTCCCATATTTGGACATCAAATCTCGAATATCGCCGTTGCATTTTTCCCCGAAAGCCAGTTTTTTAATCAAATGGAATTGTACAAGGATTCAGCAGTTCTATTAATACAACTGTTAGTTAGAAACACAACTGTTAAACATAAAATTAATTCAAATGTCAGTTTGAGATACGTACTTTACTTAACTAATTTTTATTAATTACAATTTATAAACAGAAATTTTTCTTTTGTTTAGACGACCCACCATCATTTAAACAAGCCTCGTAAACCCTTTGTATGGATCTTCGTGCATCCAATGACAACAACAACCGCAACAATATAGATAGTGAGCTTGGGGCTTTTGAGAAGTTTGAACAAGAGTTGAAAAACACCATTTTCGGTGTCCTCTTTGTACTTCTCAAAGAGCAGGAAATCTCCATCTACACCACCCTCATCCTCGCTCTCATCCAGTTCATTCAGCTCCTCATCTTCCCATTCCATGAAACCGTAAGTTTATTGTCCCCTTCACTCTTGGACTAAATTTCATTAGATTAATGAAACTTGGAACTCACCAAAGGTCGTAAAAGTCCTCCACTCCATAGTTAACTATTTCAACATCGTTACCTATCTCGACAGCACTTCTTACGACCTCTACGTTACCTTCTTCTACATTGGGATCGCGATCCTCGGTTTCGCAATCATCAACATCGTTTATGTCAACTACGCTTTCTCAAGGAAGAAGTTCTCTTTCAACTGGCCCATAATGATCCTTAAATACATTGCTACCTTGTTTGTTACCATCCTCTACTTGCCATTCCTTGATTATTTCATCTCAATCGTTGCATGCGTTAAGGACAATTATGGCAACACCGTCCACTCATATTTCTCAGAAGTCACTTGCTGGAGCGGCATGCATATCCTTCATGCCGTCTTCGCCATCATTGGAAGTCTCATCTTCTTCTGTATGAGCGTTGTCATCTCCTTGACTTTCTTCGAGTACAAGAGTGCTTCTAATGACACAACTGCCAGAGTCAGCGCAAGAGTCAATTTCCTTATGATCATTTACAAGACTTTGATGGTCATTTGTCTCACTTTCCTCACTGGCGATCAATTCCAAGTCCTCTTGTTGGCTTTGATCTTGATCGGCTCCCTCATCTTGTTTGTGAGATTCTACTTTAGCTCTCCTTATCACAATGAAATTGTCGCTAAAGTTTGGGCTACTCTTCATGCCCTTAATCTCTGGACTGCTGTCATGCTTGTTTTCGCCAAGATTATGGAAAATACCCTTTTCGAAGGCTCCATCATCGCTTGGTTGTTGGGCATTCCATTCGTTGTCCTCATCATCTTGACCAACAGAGATCACAGAATTGACTTGCTTCTTATCAATGTCAACAAGTTCTCAAGCGGACAAGAAGTTCAAGATCAAATCAGATATCTGCTCAAGTTGATCGAATGGCAAGCTGCCAACAGAAACTCTGCTATTTTACTCGATGGTTACATTGAAATTCACAAGCAGAGTTGCAATAAGGATGACTGCCCTCTCAAGCAAAAGGTTGTCAAGAACAACAGATTCACCAAGAATCTCATGAGCCAAGACGAAACCTTGAATGAAAAGTACGCCCTTCTCATCCAATTGCTTTACAAGATGTACTCTTATGGTATCAAGAAGTTCCCCAACAACACCTCCTTGAGAATTGCTTATGCTTTCTTCCTCCTCGAAAAGATGCAAAGCAAACAACAAGCCCTTCAAGAGTTATCCCAAGCTGAGCAAAACAAGCCTCCCTTCGATGAACAATTCATCATCTTCCGTTACAAAAAGATCATTGAAGATGAAATTGCTGAAAGCCAAGCTGAAGGACAAGGTGGTCTCGATGTTGTCAGTGAAAGCGCCTTCCAGAACCATCTCAGACAATTACAAGCCAATATCGAAAAGTCCGCTTTACTCCATATGGAATTCTGGTCTCAATTATCAGAAGATAACCCGGATCTTGCTAAACTCAACGATATTGGTTCCAAAATTAACTCTTCAGTCCATAATGTCGAAGAACACTGGAACAAGTTGCTAAAGATCAATGCCAATAATGCCAAGGCCATGAGACTCTACGGAAAGTTCTTGATTGAAATCATTAACGATAAGGAAGCTGGTGATGACTTACTTGAAAAAGCTCGTAATCTCACCAATGTCCAAGCCAACAAGAAGATTATTCAAATGTCTGGTGCTACTGGCGATGACTACAGCAGCGATGCCACCCCTACTGTCTGGGTTTCTGGAGAACAAGACAAATTCAGTATGATCACTGGTATCAATCTTGCCGCTGCCAGTCTCTTTGGCTACAACAAGACTGAACTCTTGAATCGTAAGGTCACCGTCCTCATGCCCGGCATTTATGCTAAGCATCACGACTCTTTCTTGGAGAACTACTTGAACACCGGAGAAGCAAGCTTGATTGGTAAAAACAAAGAACGTTTGATCTTTGGTAAAAACAAGTCAAACTATATCTTCCCCATCTATTTGAGTCTCAGAACTGTCCAATCCATCATTCAGGGTATTCAGTTCATTGCCACCTTCAGGGTTGAAAAGAACTTTAAAAATGCTGGCTACCTCCTTACCCAACCTGATGGTACCATCGATGCTGTCTCATCATCCTCCATCAACATATTAAAGGTGGATTTAAAGATGATCAACCAAAAGAAGGCAAACATTCAGGACCTCATCCCCAACATCATCAAGGATAGATATAGCATGTTCTCTTCAAGCAACAATGCTGGCAGAGCCTCCACTGTCATTGATTACCAATACCCCAGAGACTCTGAATATCTCCTTGACAATGAAGAAACTAGAGTTCAACTCAACTGTTACCTCACTGAACTTGTCTTCCTTGGTGGTAGAGAAAATGCCGGTTTCCAATTCAGATTTGAACGTATCGTTGATAGAGCTGCTGCCATGAATGCCAGCAAGAAGGCTCAAATCTCCAACTTCCAGTTCAAGTTTGACAAGAACAGACCTTCCATTTTGGGTGAGTACGCTGAAGGATCAACCACTACCGATGTCCAATCCGACCCCGTCGATGAAGAAATCCTGAGTGGAATCCAAAACACTGACGCAAACCTTTCTGATGGCAGAGATCCTTACAATTCTGCCAAGAATCCCCCACCTGCTGAAGAAGTTGTTGAAGAAGTTAGAAAGGATTACGGCATTGGTATCAAGACCCTCAGATTGGTTAATGGAAGACCTCAAGAAATTGATGATGAAAAGAACAGTGAAGATGAAGAAAACGACGATCCTTCTTACAGTTCCAAGAATCAAAAGGATGATCAAAGCTCTCAACTCAAGCAACAACAACAGAATCAACAAGAAGAAGACCCAGGTGAGGAAGGCTCTTACAGAGATTTCAGTACCACCTTCAAGTCTAGAAAAGCCCTCACTACCGTTGTTAATGACAAGACACCTCCTTCATCCGTCAAGAATTTGAGATGGACTGTCAACTTGTTGGGAATTGCTTTGTTCGTTATTGCTTTGCTTGACTACATCTTTGCCATTAGCGAATTCGACAAGATCAACACTGATATTGAACTTCTTGATAAATCCAACCAACAAATTGCTGAGCTCATGACCAGTTTGTCCAACATCAGAGATCTTTACTTGATCAATGTTGGTCTCTTGGATGATAAACTCGTTGTCGCTGACCTCAAAGATAGTCTTCAAACTTCTCTCGACAATGCCAAGAAGTTGAATCAAGAACTCGAACAAGAAACCGATTCCTTGTCTACTGCTCATCTTAATCTCTTGAACAGTGCCTCTATTACATTGTTAAGTTATGATCTTTCAACCACGAAAAAAGGTTTATCTCAAGCCACTGAAGAAATCATCTCTAGAGCTTTCGATATCTTGAGTTTGGACGTCACTGAAATCACTGACGATAATGGTGACTACTTCTACGTCACTTGGAATCTCTTGAACAACTATTATGAAGGCTTGACTCTTTCCTCAGAATACTACGCAGTTGAATTGTCTGATAGAGTTAATGAAAAGGGCAGTCCTTTCTTGATTTTACTCATCGCTTCCATTGTCGCTTTGATCCTTGCTCTCATTATCTTGTTCCCTATCCTCTTCCAAGTTAACAAAATCAGAGAAGAAGTCCTTAGCTTGTTCTTGGATATTCCCGAAAAAACTGTCAAAGGTCTTTACAATAAATGTGAAACTTTCATTTCCAACCTTCAAGTCGGAGAAGATGAAGATATGATCTCTGAAATTGACGAAGAAGAACTTGATAAAAACCAAGATCAACATGAAGCTCAAGACTTTATCCCCAGAAGAAGAAGAAAGAGATTCAAGAATTCCGGAAGAAGCCAACGTTCCTTCTTCATCAAGTCTTTGGGTGTTGCTCTCATCCTTGAAGCTTACTTCTTATATACCTTCATCAGCTCCAATATTCTCTTGGGAGACATTTCTACCCTCATTCCCGAGCTCAACTCTACTTCAGTTGCTGAGCCATTCTTTGCTTTCGCCAATAATGCTGAAAGAAATCTCTTCATCAATAAAACTTTCGATATCTTGAGCTCTGATGCTGAAACTGTCGCTACAAATGATATCAAAGCTATGTATGATTTGGATTCACTCATCCTTGAAGTAATCAATTTTTTATTGGAACAATCAACTTTAACTTTTTCTAGGAACATTCAATCAACAGAAAGATCCACTCAGACTCATACGCCAATATCTTTAACAATATCATGATGTCCAACCCTTGTAGTTACATGACCGACACTGATACTACTACTTGTGCTGCTTTTGCTGACCAAACTGTCTATCAGGTATTTTCCAGTCCTCATGACTGTTATTCTAATCACATAATTTTAGGGTATGACTGTCGCTTTGTCAAGACATTTCGAAAATCTCAGAACTCTCTTGAGTTGTTTCTCAAAGATCCAGGCCGGTTCAAGTTGTACTGTCACTGCTAGCGATGGAAAGGCTTTCAGTACTGACCCTATCGTCAATGCAACTATGAACTTATTCAGAACCACTCAAGCGGAAGAAATAAGTAAATTTCGATGCTCTTTGATAAATTTTCTCACTTTTAATTTAGATACTATGCAAGATATCTACATCAAAGATTCCTTCAGAACATTGATGACATCCTTCAGACAAAGCATTAAAGACCAATTTAGCAACCAAATCACAATTAGACTTATTGTCTTCATCGTGTTCTTGGTCCTTATGATCAGTATCTACATCTTCATCTGGCAAACCCTCGTCAGATCCATCATCAACGACGTAATTCAACATTTTTTAACCAAAGCTAATCAATTCTTTAGATCTGGAGAACCAAGTCTATGTTGAACATGATTCCACTCAATGTCATAGCAAAGATAAAGAGCATTCGTCTCTACCTCAAGAGATTCTGGAATGAAAGAAACCTGTCCGAAGCATAATCCAAGCTAACCAAACCATTTTTTTATGGGTCATCAACACTAGTGAAATTTTTATTATTGTCTTTCTCTAAGTCCATTTATCAATAATTATCCTTTTTGTTAAACCAAAAATTGCGTGTTGATTCTCTATATTCATATAAAAGCCCCAAAATAAATATTTATGTAAAACTTAGAGAGACATTATTATCACTTTAAATTCACCCTTTATCGAATTATAATCTTTGTTGAAAAGCTCTTTAGTGTCATTTTTCATTGATCTCCAAAATTCATGAGGCTTCAGAATTTTTCAGACTGTCTGTCCTTCTTGGGTCAATGTTTTTGCGAAGAAAAATTAGAGAGGAAAATGATGTAATTGAAGCGAAAATTTTTTATGATTGGAGAGAAAAAACGAGTAATTGAAGAGAAAATGTATAATTACAGAGAAAAATAATTTGCTTCAATTAACTCGTTTTCTCTTCAATTGGAAAATATTTTCAAGTCTATCTTTCATCATTTCTTGATTATTGAATGCATAGGGCAACGAAGATGAAGAGAAAATCCAATGACTCAATCGATTTCTTGTTCTTTCATTTTTTTGGACAAAAAATTTTTCAGTTTAAAAAAAATTCTATCAAAAATTTCTTCGACAGAGATGAAGATCAAAGAAGGAAAATTAAAAAAAAAGGATCTGAAGGGTCAGATTCAATACCCCGATCTTGTAAATTTTTTACCGATTCAAAAAAGACATTGAAATTTAAGAAAATAAGCTCTTTGACTCTAAAATCTTTTTCAATCACCGGCGAGATTGTTTTTAGACTAGATTTATTAAGAAAAATTAAGTCCAGAATGTTTTTTTATTTAATTGCTCATTTTTAAAAAAGAGGTAAATGGAACGAAAAATGAGTGAATTGAAGCAAATAATTTTTCTCTGTAATTACACCTTTTCTCTTTAATTTCTCGTTTTTTTTTCTCTCCGATTACAAAAAATTTTCGCTTCAATTACCTTTCTTTTTTCTCTTTGATTTCAAAAATTTTCTCTCAAATTTTTCGCTGCAATTCCACAGGTCCGCAATTCATAACTTGCATAAGTCCTCTAAAAATCGCATAATCTAGAAATGAAAGAAAAAATGCCGCACTGAGAAAAATTTGAAAGCACTTTTTCTTTCCTTTTTGAAAGTTTTATTTTTTTTCTGATTTTTCTGGAAATTTTGAAAGCCTATCTTTCCAAAAAAATCATTGAACTTTCGGACTTTTGATTTTCAATCTTCATGATTTTTTGCTCTTCCACTTTTGAATTTATACAAAACTTTAAAGTTTGAAGAATAAATCCTGAGAAGTCTTTTTTGAAAAGAACCTGAGAGGAAAATATGAAACTCCTTGTCAATTCAAAGTTTTCAAAATTCTTGATTTAATTTCTCGATAAAAATATCATTTTTCTTCAAGATTAACCTTAGGGTTTAAATTCTCAATACAATTCAATCAAAACCTCTTCGAATAAAACTTATAATCCCAACCTTGAGATCGATGAATCAAAATCCTTTGATAAGCAACTCCAATAGATCTATCATCTCATCTCATCTCATTTCCAAAATAGCATTTATTGGATTCGGAAGAAACATTTAAAGATTATTTATTGAAAAAAGGTTTTAGAAAAATAGATGATGGTGATCACTGATCAAGTGCAGCACAAAATTGGAAGAGAGAAAGAAAGTTTATTATTTGTAGCATACTAGAGTTCTTTCATAGAATTTTGTATATAAATATTTCCTTATGATCGACCATTATAAAAAAACACACACAAATCACAAGGAAATTCCTAAATCTACGGTCAAAGAAACTATGCATTTTCTGTATAGCCTTACAGTTATCAATCAGGATCCTTCATTATACCGCCATTTAAATCTTCAAAAAAAACTTTGATCAGCAATTCTTGTTATTCAAATCAGTGTTTATCTTTGACTTATTGGAGCATAGAGTAACGAAGTTGCGCTTGTACTTGATTTCAAAGGATTCTTCGTTTTTTCACCCTTTCGTCTAGGACTTTTTTTGACCTTCACTGTATCCATTAGATTTCTCAAATCTGGTCTTTGCAAAAAGAGAGGTGTGATCATATTAGTTGTGCTCTGGGGCGAATGCATCTTCGATACCGTGGACAAAGGAATATAACTGTTTGGTGAAGATGGAAAAACAACGCTGTTTGTTGTCGTTTTGAGTTTTGGAAGACTTATCGGTGGCAAGTAAACTTCTTTAATAGCCTTTATATTTCTGTCAGTGAGAGGAACTCTTTTCTTAGATTTTGCCTTCTTCTTCTTTTTAACTGGAGATGGAACTAAAAACGAGCTCGTTACGGAATCAGAGAAAAAATCTATTACTTATCAACTTGTCAGCTTTGAGCTTGTATTCATGTTTTGTTGAATAATAAGCTACCATATGCTCTGCAGCCTCTGTTCTCATTTTATTGACTCGAGGAAGTGAGCTATAAAATGAGACATGGTTAGGAGTGCTGTTATTCAAATACGAGACTTCCATTAATAAATTTTTTTTTGCCTTAATAATAGAATTCAACCCTCAAGGTATATTGGAAATTGTTCTTTCATCTGTCTTTGAATTAGTCTTAGTCTTCGTCTTCTTGAAGATTGATTCTAGTCTTTAAAAATCCCTAGATCCTATAATCAGCTCTTCTTCTATCAAATGAGGAAAAATTACCTCCTTGTTGGAGGCTGAA
>Ga0182738_1007054_pt1 | contig 11497 bp, 2 predicted proteins | sample eDN5th30CBELigMG_FD_128876 | JGI IMG/M metagenome (GOLD analysis project Ga0182738, IMG submission 128876) | Enriched Miracle-Growth compost microbial communities from Emeryville, California, USA - eDNA 5th pass 30_C BE-Lig MG (version 2)... ...
AGATTTTTTATTCCCATATATTTCATTCGTGTTATTGTCTATCATCTCGTTATTGGTTTGCTCTCATACTATTCTAAATTTCAAGGTTTTTCAATGATATTAATGAGTTGTGAGATGTGCTTTTACTTGATTTGGATATCCCCTATCAAAAATACATTCAGCAAAATTCAATATTTAATTGTTGAATTAACTCTATTGTGTTACAATTTTATTTTTGGGATTTTGGTAATCTTTGATTTTTCAGATGGCTCACTGGCTGATGTGTTTGGACAATTGATGAATATTTTGTATTTGATAACTTCAGTTATCACTGCGATAATAATTATTTTGAAAATTATACATACGATTTATTTACATTACAAGGCATATAACTCATCAGAAGCTTTACAGATAAACCGGATACAGTTGAGTGAGATGAGTCAAGAGAGCGATTCAGATTCTGTGCCAGCAAGCGTACATTTTGAACCATTAAATCAACAACAAGAAGAAGTGGACTATGAAGGTCAAAATAACTTTGGTAATTTTTTCTGCGATACTGAGATTAAGATCAAATGAGAGATTCAGAAGACGATTCCATTGAGCCATCTATTGGTATTGAATAAAAAACTCGTGTGCTTCTTCATTCAAGATCAAGCGAATTGAATTTTTTCTTCATACGTAATAGAAAAATTGAACAACTTTAGTTTCAGGCAAATTAATCCTTTAAAAAAATAATTTTCCACGATTTAACTCAAATTGTCTTAGTTTTGAGCAAAAAATTTCATTTTTTTTAAACTTTAACTTGAGAAATCAAACCTTTAGTTAAATGAAACTTCAAGGTTTTTGACATAAAAGTCCTAATTTGATGGAGAGAGAAAGAAAAAAAAAAAAGTTCTGAAACTTTTTATTTGAAGGAAATTTTATTTGATGAGGAAAATCACCAAATCCTTCCTTCTGAAGATCTCAATTTTCACAACTTTTTCAGAAAGATTTGAGAGATTCTTCAAAAATTTCTGACGAAAAAGTTTCTTTTCTCTCCACATTTGGGAGAAAAGTTGATTCTTTTGTTCTTTCGAAAAACAATTAAACTTTTCTAAAATTAGATTGAATTTGAGAAGCTTGATCTAAAAAGTCTGAGTCATGAAATTAAATTTTATAGAAAATTTTTTTTCAGAATCAACTCGAATTGGGAACAAGAAAGACTTCAATTCGAGATGTCAAAACTTTGATGAGTCAGGACTTTCTAGGGTCAATTTAAAATCTCAAAAGTTGAAATAGAGTTTATGTTCAAGGTAAAAAAATTCTCTACATTGGCTTATATCATGACAACGGGTCAACAAAGACTGAAAGAACTGCATTTTGTTGCAGAGGTGTAGTGAAATTGTTGCCTCGAATGATAAGTGATATACAAATGATATAAGACAAAAAAAGTTAGCAACTTTAATTATTCGAAAATACGTCAATGAATCATAAATTAATTAAATCAACTTTTTGAAAAACGAAATTATGAGTGATAATTTGAAGAGCAAGACTTTACTGTTGTCTCGTTTGAAGATGGCTTTGAAGGAAAGGAGTCGTTTTTCTATGGAAAAAGTTCTTAAGGTGATTTGAATTATTCCGAAGAAGAGAAGAGATTTAATTAAGACAACAACAATTGATGACGAAATCTATGAACCCTAAATTAGCTTTTTCTCATCGCATCACTAAATTTAATAATTGATTTAATCTTTAAAGAAATTATTGTTTGCTCATTGATGGGATTTCTAAGGCCTGTTTGGCTCCTTATCCTTTTTCTTTTCTCTTCAAATCTGTATTTAATCGAAGCTTTTCATAAATATGGTAAGAGGCCAAGAGTAGCTTTGCTTTAACATTATATAGGTTATGAAATAAGAGACTTGATTGAAACTGATGAGAAAATGTTTAAAAAAGAACTCAGTCGCTGGAGCGTTTGCAATATACAGAACAAAAATTCATATGGAGAAAACCTCTATAAAAAAGTCGAAAATAAAATGCCTTCACAATTTATTTTATCTGTAAATGATACCTTGGAAACCCAAGCCTCATCAGTTCATGAGTATTACATTCACACTTGGTACCCCGCATTACCTCCACACAAACATGTGTCCGGTTCAGCAAAGATCTGGTATTCGGATGATGATTTCAAATCGGGATCGACACTGAAAGTAGAAGTTTTTCTTGATTGGAGAAGCCCAGAAATGAGAAAGCCAGATAAGCCTTGCTTAACAATGAATATTCCACAACCTCAGAGACAAGGTCAAGCAATAAAAGGTCAGCCTAGTTTTGAATACATTTACTTTGGAGATGCTCATGATAAGAATGAATTGGAATTCATTATGAAAGTTGAGATGCATTATAGTGGTAAGAATGTCGTACAAAAGCCAATATCGTTTGGTTTGAGAGATCTAACGCTTCATTTCAGCAATGAATTATTGAATGTCAAGCATCCTCCAGTTGAGTGTTCTCTTGGTCAGGCTTTGGATGAGAACTTGATTTGCCAAAATTGCGGTGCAAACTGTGATGTTTGCTTTGGAACACAGCCTTCTCAATGTTTGTCTTGTTCTTCAGGAAGTCATTGGCACGGTTCTGCTTGTATTAATTGCCATGCCTCTTGCGATAAATGCACAGGGCCCACAGAGTATGAATGCCTAGGTTGTAACTTTGGATTCTTCGATCATGGAAATGGTGTCTGTTCAGAGACTTGTGAGTGGCCTTTTCAGAAAGATAAGAATAGATTTGAGATGCTTTGCGTCAGCCCTTGCAAATCTGATGAGTATATTTGGAACTCCACCCAAGTTTGTCTTGCGAATTGCGCTGCTCCCTTGATATCATTTACTGACCGTTTTGGTCACTTGTCTTGTAAGAGTCCTTGTCCGAATGATCAAGACTTTCTCTATACGAATGGATCTTGCCTTCCAGATTGCACTTATCCTCTTGTCGCAGAAATTACGCATGGAACAAAGCTTTGCAAGAATCCATGCAGTTCAACAGGAATGTATCTCTATCCAGATCACTCATGTCTCAGCAAATGCCCAGCGCCATTGCAAATTCGAATTGAACCAATAGCAAAATACTGTGAAAATCCATGTCATTCGGAAAATCTCTATCTCTTGGATAATGGATCATGCACCCCAGCTTGTCCAGCACCTCTTATTGCAGAATTCACGGCTCAGGGGAGATTATGCATGAGTCCATGCAAGTTTCTATCAGACTATCTTTATGCTAATCGATCATGCCTCAAAGACTGTCCAGCTCCCTTGCAAATTAAAAGTGAACCAGCAGCAAAGTTTTGTGTCAATCCATGTCATTCTAATAATTCTTATCTTTATCAGAATGGTTCATGTTTACCAACTTGCCCATCTCCCGGAAAAATAAAAGAAGAATTTGAGCTCAGATATTGTTTGCCTCCATGTAATTTGGCTCGAGAGTATATTTTAAAAGATGGATCGTGCTCTTTCGAATGTCCCTCTCCTTTAGTTCGAAGGAAAGAGCCGTCAGTTGGAACCTATTGCTTGAATCCATGTGAATCTGATGACCATTTTCTCTCGAATTGGAGGAACGGATCATTCTCATGTGTAGCAAAGTGCCCTAACTATTTTGAGATGAAAATAGAACATGGAACCAAATATTGTTTGAGTCCCTGTTTCGCTGATGAGTATTATTTTGTCCAAAATCATTCCTGCCTTGATAGGTGCCCATATCCACTCATGATAATATTTGAAGAAGGAATCAGTTTATGTCAAAATCCATGTTCAAAGTCGAACTCTTTTCTTTATGATGATCAATCATGCCATGAGAGTTGCCTGAAGCCTTTGATCATCGAAGAAGGAAATCGTTGTCAAAGTCCTTGTCTGAAGGGTAGCCAGTATGTGAACACAGATGGAGACTGTCAAGAGGCTTGTGAACATCCTTATACAGTGATCACTAGAGGTCCTTACAAAATCTGTCAGATTGATTTGAGTAGAGCTCAATCTGTTCAAGTTGGCAAAATGAGAGAGATCATAGAAGTGTCAAATGTTCTGAGTGAATTGGGAGGGGTTTTCAGCTGTTTGATCAACTCTGGAGATCCAATCTCTATTTTGATGTTGCCATTAATCAGTATGTTTGAAAAAATCAAATATACAGACGTCGCTCTTCCTCTTGAGAGTGAATTCCTCTTGGACCAAATCTCGCCAGGGACTCTCGAAAATAGAGAATTATTGAGCAAATCAGCCGGGCATTTCATCCAGATACAGAATATTTTTGATGAGCGGCTTTTGAGATTAGGAATAATTTTTGTGGTAGCTTTCTTAATACCAACATTATCAAAATTAACAAAATCTTGGAGGGGATCTAAAGTAGCTCAACTGCTTCAAAAATGTGATTCTGTTTTGCGATGGAACACTTTAATCCCGTTCTTTATGAGAAGTTGTGGCGATATGATTTTGTACTCGTTGTTTGAGTTTCAGAATTCAAAATTGACTGATCCAAGGGGTCATCGATGCATTCTGGCTGGAATTTTGACAAGTTTTGTACTGTACAAAATTTTCCATGTGAGCAGGAGAATGGAAGTAAATCTCCCAAGATGGAGATTTTTATTTGAGATTTTCTCCGAAAATCAAAGGTTCTTTATATCCATATATTTCGTTCGTGTGGTGATGTACCACCTTGTTATTGGTCTGCTCTATGATTACCCTCTCTTTCAAGCTTTTTTGATGGTGCTAATGAGCTGTGGAATGTGTTCTTACCTGATTTGGATATCTCCTATAAAATATACATTCAGCAAAGTTCAATATTTGATTGTTGAATTAGCTTTATTGTGTTACAATTTTATTTTTGGGGTTTTGGCGGCCTTTGATTTGATAGAGAGCCCAGCGACTAATGTTTTTGGACAGCTGATGAATATTTTATATTTGATTACTTCAGTTCTCACTGCGATAATCATTATTTTGAAAACCATACAGATTGTTTATTCTCATTTTAAGGCAGAAAACTCATTGAGAACTTCACAAATGTCAGGTCATATTCAGATGAATGAAGATAGTGAACAAGATCTGCCATCAGGGAGAAGTTTTGAAGCATTAAATCAAACAGAAATGGTCATTGAAAATGAGAGTAACTTGAGTAAAATTCTTTTGATACTGGAGTTAATCTAAAATTTTAGACTCACAAGAAGAAGACTCCATTGAACCATCCATTGCCATTGAATAAAACAGGTTTTTATGCTTTACAACTTGATTCGTTTGTTCATTATTATTAACACTGATATTTTTTTCTTGGAGTTTAATAGGAAATTAAATTAATCGTTTTTCCTTTGATATTTTTGACATTCTTACGTGTTTGATCAAGACTTTGAAATTTAATATTTATGCAATGACACTTTGGTACTCTCAGAAAGAATTCTGGAACAAAATTTTTCTGAAAAAGATTTTTGTTATTCCTGAAAAAGGATGACTCTGCAAAAATTTCCAAAAAAAAATGTCATGAAATTTAGGAAAGAGAAGGAGTGTTTGAACTGCATTTATAACTTTTTTCATAGACTTGTCGGTGCTCTAACTGACATACCGAAGAGCTCAAGCAGATTTTCATCAATCAAAGTTTTGAAGGAAAATCCAAAATTTTGACTGGAATAAATTTTTGTTTTTAGAAAAGGATGAAAAAATTTATAAATTCTCATTAGATTGTATGAAGAGTTTGAACCAGCTCAATATTAAAAGTTTATCCAATTTTCATTTCTGAAGGATAGCCGTAGAATCCAAAGAAGAAAAAGAAAATAGTTTCTTTATTCAAAGTTCTGGGAATATAACTACTTGAGAATGAGCTGGAAAATTCAAAAATTTTTCTCGAGTTTATAAAACTTGTCTCTTGGATGATAAGAAAAAATCGAAGTTGAAAGAATTTTGTGTGGAGAACTCTGGTATGATTGTTGCTGAGGCCATTGGAAGCTCCAGACAAGGACCAACTGGAATGGAAAAAAACTGTAACAGTTTTAATGAATCAAAGATATGTTTAAAACTAATCAAATAAAGGTGGAGATCCATTGAAAAAGAGAAAATTTCTCCAGAAGCCTTGTTCAAAGATAAACTCAAAAGATTATTGACAAAATGATGAGTTTAAAGGGAAAGAGTCACTATTTGAGAAAATGAGGCTGATTTGAAGGACCGAAAATTAATTCAAAGGGGTAAGAAAAACTGATGACGAGATAATCACACCTTCAATTGGATTTTATAATTCATAAATTAAACTTTTGATTAAAAAAAAAATTGTCTTATAATTGATGCAACTTCCGAGAGTCCTTTTATTCTTTGGAGTGTCTCTTTTTTGTTTAAGTCTGCTTGAAATTCGAGCGAATGAACTGATAAGTAAAGAAGTCAAGGTCCTTTTCTCAACATATAATTGATATAGACTATGAAATAAAGACTTTATGTGAGACAGATGTGAATTTGTTTACAAGGGAAGTGAATTTATGGGAGGTGACAAATTCAAAGTTAGAAGACATCAGAAGCAGAACGAAGATTGAGAATGGCACACAACCAAAATGGATTTTATTCGCGAATAATACCAATATGATAGAAACCCAAGCCTTTATCTTAAAAAGAGCGTATTGGGTGCCTGCTCCACATAAATATGCCGTTGGTTCTCTGAAAATCTGGTATTGTGATGATGATTTCTCAGATGGTTCAACACTGACCCTTGAGATTTTTCTCACTCCAGACTCTATAAATACGATGGAAGAGTTAGAAAAACCTTGTTTTATGATGAGGATTCCAAGTTCTCAGAAACAAATTCAGCGTCACTCTGAATATATCTATTTTGGAGAGAGCTTTACTAACACTATCCTCTTTATAAATGTGAAGATCAGCATTTATTCTTATGAGAATAACCAGTTAAAGCCAAAATCATTTGGTTTGAGAGACTTGACGATTCATCTCGGCAATGAATTAGTGGATGTTCTATATCCTCAGACCAGAAATGACAACTTGATTTATCAAGATTGTTCTGTAAACTGTGAAGCTTGTTTTGGACCAAAGCCTTCTCAGTGTTTATCCTGTTCTCCTGGAAGTCATTGGCATGGTTTAGAATGCACTAACTGTCATGACAATTGCGATAAATGCTCTGGTCCAACAAAAAATGAGTGTTTGGGCTGCAACGTTCAATTATATGACTATAGAAATGGAACCTGCTTAGAATTTTGTGAGTGGCCTTTCAAACAGTCTGGAATGTCGTGTTTAAAGGCCTGTAGATCTGGCGAATATGCTTTGAAATTTCCTGCTATTTGTTCTGAAGGTTGTCCCCCGTCTTTCATTTCATTCACTGATAACAACGGTATCTTGGTTTGTGAGAACCCTTGTTTGGAAAAGAATGACTTTCTGTATGCGAATGGATCATGCATTTCAGTTTGTCCAGCTTCTTTTATATCTGAATTTCGTATTGAGGGAAAGTTCTGCAAGAATCCATGTGAATCAACATCTGATTATCTTTTGACCAATGGATCTTGCCTCAGAGAGTGCTTACCACCATTTCAAATTAGATCTGAGCCAGGAGTAAAATACTGTGAATCTCCTTGTGACTCAAAAAATCTCTACCACTATAATAATGGTTCCTGTTTATCGCTATGTCCAGAACCTCTTGTAGCAGTCTTAGATCAAGGGATTCTCTCTTGTAAAAATCCTTGCGAATTAGCATCAGATTATCTTTATTATAATCGATCATGTCTTAAAGAATGCCCAGCACCGTTACAGATTAGATCGGACTCAGTGGCAAATTATTGTGTGAATCCATGTGATTCATCAGATCTCTATCTTTATAAGAATGGGTCCTGTCTTTCAAATTGTATTGATCCTCTGATAGCAGAAACTGAGTATGGAGTAAATTTTTGTAAAAATCCATGCGAGTCAGGATCAAATTATCTTTATTTCAACCAGTCATGTCTCGAAGAATGTCCAGCACCCTTGGAAATTAGGTCTGAACCAGGAGTAAAATATTGTGAAAATCCGTGTCATTCTGTGAATCTGTATCTTTACCAAAATGGCTCTTGTTTATCAACTTGCAAATTCCCTCTTGTTACAGTATCCGAGAATGGGATCACTTTCTGCAGAAATCCATGTAGGCTGCCCTCGGATTACCTTTATTACAATCAAGAGTGTCTCAAAGAGTGTCCATTTCCTTTGGAAGCTAGATCTGAACCAGGAGTAAAATATTGTGAAAATCCATGCCATTCAGAAAATCTCTATCTCTATAACAACGGATCCTGTTCAACTTGTAAAGCACCTCTTGTAACAGCCTTAGAATCTGGGATTAGATACTGTAGAAATCCATGCAAATCAGCATCAGATTATCTTTATGCAAACCGGTCCTGCTTGAAAGAATGTCCAGCGCCTTTAAAAGTTAGATCTGAGCCAATCGCAAAGTTCTGTGTCAATCCATGTGCCAAATCAAACCTCTATCTCTATGAGAATGGTTCCTGTTTCGCAACCTGCACATTTCCTCTGAAAATACGAGAGGAATTTGGGGTCAAATATTGTGAGCCTCCCTGCAGCTTGACTGGAGAATACATTTTAAGAGATGGCTCATGCTCGAAAGAATGCCCAGCGCCTTTGATTCAAAGGAAAGATGTGTCAGTGGGAACTTTTTGTTTGAATCCATGCCCATCAAATGACCATTTTCTTTTGAGAAATGAATCTTGTAGAGAAAATTGCCCTGTTTATTTCGAGACAGAAATTCAATATGGTGTCAAGTATTGTATCCCTCCCTGCCCAGATGACCACTATTTCTTCCCTCAAAATAGGTCTTGCCTCGATACATGTCCACACCCACTGATGAGAACATCAGAAGAAGGAATAAATTCATGTCAAAATCCATGCTCAAAGTTGAACTCTTTTCTTTATGACGACCAATCATGCTATGAAGGTTGTCCCGCTCCTTTAATAATCAAAGAAGGAAACTATTGTAAGAGTCCTTGTCAGAAAGAAAATGAATATGTCAATGCAAATGGTATTTGTCAACAGACGTGCGAACACCCAGATACAATTCTCCAGAAAGGTCCTTCCAAAATTTGCATGACTGGTTCGAAAAGAGCGAGAACTCAATCAGCGCAATTTCTAGCAATCAAAGAAATTATAAAGATTTCGAATACTCTTAGTGAACTAGGAGGGGTTCTGAGCTGTTTGATTAATACAGGAGATCCAATTTCTATTTTGATGATTCCATTGTTAGAAATGTTTCAAAAAATTATTTACACAGAGATCGTGCTTCCCAAGAACACAAAATTAGTTTTAAATCAGTTTTCTGCTGGGGCGCCGGAACAAAGAGTCTTCTCAAGCTCAGGCCGACCAAAAATTGTGATACTAGCAATTTTTTCTGTGATCACTTTATTGATAGCGGGATTATTGAAACTGGGACGATTTTCTAATGAATCAAAGTTTTACCAATTGCTTGAAAAATTGGATGCTGCTTTGCGATGGAATCTTTTGATTCCCTTATTCATCAGTATGAATGGCGATCTCCTTTTACACTCGTTGATTAAACTTCAACTAAGTAATCCAAGAAGCATTCTATTCATTTGCTTGACAATCTATATATTTTACAAAATTTTCAGTATGAGCAGCAGAGGAGAAACAGGCTCCCCAAGGTGGAAATTTTTGTTTGAGATTTTCTCAGAAAATCAAAGGTTCTTTATTCTCGTATATTTTACGCGTGTGATTGTGTACCATCTGGTTATTGGCTTGCTCAATGGCTACCCGAGCCTTCAAGCTTTTTCAATGATGCTGCTGAGTTTTGGAATGTGTTTTTACTTGATTTGGACATCCCCTATCAAGAATGCACTTTGCAAAATTCAATATTTAACAGTTGAATTAGCTCTGTTGTCGTACAATTGTATCTTTGGGATTTTAGCAGTCTTTGCTTTGAAAGAGAGCTCAGTGACTGATGTGTTAGGACAGCTCATGAATATTTTATACCTGATTACTTCTGTCATCACTGTATTCATTATTGCTTTTAAAATATTGCATATTATTTATCGTTACTCCAAAGCGCAGAGCTCTTTGGTCCATATACAATTGAGTGAGATGAATCAAGAGAATGATTTGGGTTCTCCACAAGCAAGCATACGCTTCGAACCATTGAATCAAATAGAAATGAACTCTGAAGGGGAGAATAACTTGGGTAAAGTGTTTTAAATATTTCAATTAATATAAAATTATAGACTCAGAAGAGGACTCCATTGAACCATCTGTTGTCATTGAATAAAAAACGCTCAACTCAACGAATTCTTTAATCCTTCATACTGATATTTTAATTATACGTAGAATTGAAGCAAGTATTGTCATTGAATAATCAAAATTATTAGATTTTTTTTCTCAATTTTATTCTTTATACTGCTGATGTTTGTCCGTTCAATATCAAATAAACAATTTTTTTCTTTTGGACACAGTTTAAAAATTCTGGACCAATTTAATTGAGAGATTTTAAGATCAGATTCTCGCTTGGAATTTGTTCCTTTTTACTTCAAGGGTATGTTCAAAATTTGATAGTATTTTATCTATCTATTTCTGTGAAAAGAAAACAACTTTTTCAGAGGAGAGTTAGGTGATCTCCAATAAAAAAATTTTTGTGAGGAAGAATCATTTTGATTCCTAAAGATTGGATTCTACAATGAACTCAATCCTCTTCAACTCCTGTATTTGAATAATCCAAAGTCTCAATCTTTTGTTTTCAGGGAGAAAATATGGACTTTTTATTAAATGGCAATTTTTAAATTAGATTGAATGAAAATTTTTCCTAAGGTTGGTTTAATAAAGCCTTTATTCTGAAATTAAATCTTTTATTTCAAACAATTTTCATTTCACAGCTCAGCAGAATTTTCCGATTCGATGAGACATGATCCTTTAGAGAGATTTTATCGAAAGGGTCCAAAATGCAAGGTGCTTTATATGATTCTGGTTATGAGGATCTCATTGGAAGGGAAGGATGATGAAAAGATGCAGATTACAAATTTCTCTTCAAATAAAATTTACTAATCGTTTTAATCATTTGATAAGACGTCAATAGTGAATTTAATGTGTAAATTAAATTTTTCAATGACCAAAATTTTAAATAAAACCTTATCTTGCTAAAATTCGAGGTGAAAAGGTAATATTTTCATTAAAAGAGGAGGATTTTCAGGGGAGGGTGTGACTTATTTCAAAAAGAGAAAGCCTTTTGAGTCAATTTAAATGAAATTAAAGCAGTAGAGATAAATGAGGAAATCAAATCGTATCCTGATTGAGGCTTCATAATTCATATTTAATTTAAAATAAATTTATTGTTCCTCATTGATTGATGCGATTTTCTCACTTGTTTTTGTTCTTTGTGCTGCATTTTTTCAATGTAAAATCTTTCAAGATAAAAGGGCTTGGGTCTGCTGACGCGTTCGACAAAGATTCTTCGAGAGTTCTATCTAAATGCCAAAGGTTATAAGATAAAGGATTTATATGGGACAGATCTCGATTTGTTTCAGAAAGAAACCAAACGTTGGGTCATA
>Ga0182738_1007056_pt1 | contig 11497 bp, 6 predicted proteins | sample eDN5th30CBELigMG_FD_128876 | JGI IMG/M metagenome (GOLD analysis project Ga0182738, IMG submission 128876) | Enriched Miracle-Growth compost microbial communities from Emeryville, California, USA - eDNA 5th pass 30_C BE-Lig MG (version 2)... ...
CAGGGATCCCGCGCGGCTCTCACTTTCCCCACAAATCACGAGACAAAATATTTTTCTCTTCCAAGAATTTTAGGCTCTTCCGAGATAGAAGTATTGTCTCTTATGAGTCATTCGTTTCTTGAGTATTGTCCCTTAAGAGAAAGGTTTGTTCTCCTTAGAGAATTCTCGGTTCTAAAGGGACAGAAGTGTTGGCTCTTATGAGTTAATTCGTCTCTTAAGAGACACATATTATGGGCTCCGCAAGACAAATGAGCCCTTAAGAATCAATAAAATGTCTCATAAGAGACGGATGAGTTCAGAAGAGCCAATACTCCTGTCTCGATAGAGCCGAAAACTCTCGAAAGAGAAAAATATTTTGTCCCGTTATTTGTGAGGAAAAGGAGAGCCGCGCGGGATCCCTGCAGATCAGAAAAGAATTTATTATAAAATTTTTGGAAAGATTCTGAAATCCTCATGATGAGATCAGAAGATGTTTAATTATCAAACTCAGAAGAATCTCTTTTAGATTCGAGATCAGGCCTCAAGTCTGAGAGAAAAACATATGTTGCTTGTTTCTTTTCTTTGAAGTCCTTTTATGATTTCAAATTTTATTTTGACTAAATATTGGAGGGAAAAGCGAATATTTCAGATTGATATGATAAGTTTGAACCAAAGTTCTAAATAATAAGGATTTTTCTTCAAGGTTATGAGATGAGATCAGCGAAGTATTGATTGTTTTGAGGGTTTGAAATTCAAATTGATCGGAGAGTGAAAAACTATCCTCGTCACCCCTATCTAAAAATAGATGACCCTAAAAATTAGTTAAGAATCGATGACCCTTGAAATTGGGCAATATCAATAATTTTCCATTTAAAATTTCCCATCAGAAATCATCCTGGATTCAGCAAATGGGCTATCGACCTCTTCCTCTTCGTTCTCTTCACAAAGATGACATTATTCTCAATATCGAGCCCCAAAAGCAAATGACCAGCAAAGTCCTTCAATTCAAGCAAGATAAAAAGACCAAGCAGGCTCTCAGGGATAGATTTACAACATGCTCTCGATTTTCTTTTGTTGACCTTGGTCTTCTCACCAACTACTTGTAGCCCCAAAAACTCACATCCCATTTGAAGCAGCTCAAATCTCTCAAATATTTAACTCTTGATCTCACATAGCTTTTACAAATCCCCAAACACTACATCCGCAAAATACTCACCTCACTGAAATATCTCAAAGGCCTCTCAGTTCTTCATTTTGAACTCAAGCGCATCTCTTATTTATTAGAGCCAAATTTCCATGCTCTCTGTCAAGCGATCCCAAGAAGAAACGTCTTGTCTGGAGTTCAAGTAAACTTTTCTCTTGAGACTTCGAGAATGATAGATGATGCGAAATTGAGGCTGAGTACCCTTTTTGAAAGCTTCAATAGACTTGAGAGTTTTACTTCTGTTGACTTGGCTTTTTTGCGTTATGTAGATAGTGTACCAATACTCGAATTAGTCGGAACCCTGAAGGCTAGCAATTCACTCATAAAACCTTCACTCTCTCTCGAAAAATGCGAGCTCGAAAGCTTAAACGAGCTTTTCTCCACCCTAACTGAGATGAAGTCACTGAGAAACTCGGAAATATTGCTTGAGGAATGTGAGTTTCCTAACGGTAAAACGCTCAGAACTATGATCCCTTTTATCGAAGAATTTGGCCAGAATGCGAACGTCACACTAATATTTAAGAATTATCGACATATAATGACAAGACATGAACGAGAATTCTTCACCAAATCTCTTCAGAAGATCAAATCTCCACATAAAATTCAAGTTCAATTCATTGAAAGATTCAGAATAGCTCTAGAATTAAAGTCTTTGTTTCGAGAATGTTTAACTTCTTATCGTGACATGAAAAGATCCAAGAAGATTTTTGCCCTGATAATGATTGATTCTTGGATCGGTTTCATCATATTTTGCATTTGTATGGGCCTTCTTGCAAATTAACGTTATTTTTTTTCAAAGATAAACAAATTTTTTTATTGTGAATGAGAGAGAATGATCACTTTTTTGAGAAAAAAAGAAAAGAGATATTTTTGACGACAATCTTCTTTTATAGAATTTCTAAATTTTATTTCCAGAAAATCAGTTTTCAACCACATATGACAAATAAAAGATGACTGTTATTCTATTAATTTGAAGCAACTCATGGAACTTCAATCATCAAAAAAAAAAAAAATAAAATAAAATAAGAATAATACAGACAAGGAGGAAAGGCTATCCTCTCTTCGCGCCAATGAACTTGGCGCTCATTTTACACGAAGTTCTTGTGGGATTAAAAAGGGGTTTAAGAAAGTATTAATTAGGTTTCTTCTATTAATAGGAGTTTGACGGGGTATGATAAACCATCAGGCTGATTGAATAAAGCCTCAGTCCAGGCTCAAGGTTTTGAGGGCCTCTGAGATCAAAAGGTTATCTGAGGTTTTTTGGAGAAAATTAGTGATGATTTATTTTGATCGTGCTTTGCAGGGCCCTAGTTGATGAGTTTATTTGGAATTTGATTAGATGAGAAAAATAACTTTTTATTAAAGAATGGAAAGACTCCAAAAGAGTTCCCTCGAGATCTTTTTGACATTCATATACAATATCACGAATCGTCTCCTAGTGATTTTCCAAATAGCGTTACGATCGTTACCGGAATTCCAATGGCAAGAGACATGATGGCCAAAAAGCAAATAATTTCACGAAGTGTGGAGTCTCTTTTCTTTGGACCAATAAACCTGGCACTAATTTTATACGGAGTTTTTAACTCACAAACCGAGTTCATAAAGAGCTTCCACTCGGCTGCAGTAATTTCATTCGTGCAATTCTCAAATATAATTTCAAGATTCTGAAGGCGATGAGGATCAAATCCTTTCAATACAGGGATAAGTTCTTCAAGTCCTTCTTTTGTTAGAGTTGCGCAATTTTTGAGATGAACTCGGGAATTTTGGAGCGATTTTATGGATTTCATGTTTACAAAAATCCTTTTGATTTCTGAAGGATAGATTGTACAATTAGAAAGGGTCACTGAGACGTGAGAGAGAGATTTGCTCTCATTCAAAATAGCAATCAGTCCTTGAATTTTTGAAATGTCGACAGAATTTGAAGAATTCATCTGAACTGAAGTAAAATTTCTCAATTTCGTAAAGCTTTCCAGTAATTTCTCATAATTTTTGTATAGATCATTATCAGCAGCAGTAAACGTCCAAGTCACAGAAAGTGTGAGTTTGACTTGAACTTTTGGCAGATCATGGAGGAGACCCTTTAAAGCCTGGCATAAAGGAACAGCAGACGAGATATCCAAAGGTAAAATGGCATGAAAATGAAGGACTGAAAGACTCTTGAGATGCTTAAAAGATCCCACAAGTCTCTTTAAGCCTTGATGAGTAAAGGTTAGCGAGCCAATTTCAATATCAAGGTAGGTCAAAGTCTTGATTTGCTTGAGGTTGGCAATAATAGTTTTTTGGATAAGAAAAGGATATTTATGATATTGATTCTTTTCAAAGTTTAGGAGGAACAATTTGTGGAATGCTCTGGAGCACTCTTTGACTGAATGATGTGCGCCTTTATGGCTTTGATATTGGAGGAGTTTTGTCATTTTTCTTTGTGGAGGTTGAATGTCTAAGATGAGATGTTGAGGGTGAACAGAATTTAAGCGAGGTTTTGTCATAACTTTGAAGAGGAAAATTTTAATTGATTATATGTTTATAAATTGATCGGAATTTATTCGACTAATAGTTTGAGTTTTGTTGCAAAGATTCGTTAATTTATACTTTGGTCAGATTAGGACTTAATTAAAACAATTGAAAGATTTTAAAAGGCTCTTACGGGAACTTCAGAAGAATTAGCACTCAACAGAAAATATTGTACAGAATACGCTTTTTAATTTACAAATATAAATAGACAATATTACGAAGAAGTTTCAAACAAATGTTCAACAGATTATGAGTCTTATTTGACAGGTGGAGGTCCAATAATTGCCGGAATTCCAATGATAATAAAGAAGAAGAGCATAACGCACAACATAGATAAAAAAATCATCAGCAGGGCAGAATTTCCTTTCTTTGCACCAATGAAATTAGCACTGATTTTGCACGAGGTTCTTAACCTCCGAATTGAGCTGATAAATAACCACCACTCAAGCCTAGTAATGCTATTACCACAATTTTCAAAGACAATTTCGAGATTTTGCAGATGATTGTTCAATCCTTTGAGGAGAGGTAAAATTTTTTGAAGTCCATAGTTGGTTATGGAGACACAATTTTTGAGATAGACTCTTGAATTTTTGAGCGATTTTATAAATTTCAAGCTCGCAAAAAGATTTTGGAGTCTTATTGAAGGATAGATTGTGCAACTTGAAAGAGTTACTGAAAGGTCAGATAGCGATTTGCTTTCCTTGAAAATTGCGATTGATTCTTCAATTTTAGAACTGTCCAGATATTTTGAAAAGTTCAACCGGGCTGAAGTGAAATTTCTCACTTTTGTAAACCTTTGCAGCAAGCGGCCACAATGCCTATCTCCATCAGCCGCAGAAAGTGTGAGTTTGACTTGCATTTTTGGTAGATCATGGAAAAGACGCTTCAAAGACTGGCATAAAGAAATAGTGTAGGAGGCATTGGAGAATGAAACGACATGAAAATGAAGGACTGAGAGATTCTTGAGATGCTTGAAAGATTCCACAAGTCTCTGTAAGCCATGGGTGGATGGGAAGGAACCAATTTCAATATCAAGATGTGATAAAAATTTGGTTTGCTTGAGATTGGCGACAGCTTTTTGAATAAGAAAAGAATGCTGGCTCTTATCCAAATTAAGGAGAGACAGTTTATGGAGTGATCTGGAGTATTCTTTGACGGAAGAATGAACATGTTTTTGGAGCAAATATTGGAGAGGTTTTGTCATCTTTATTTGTGGAGGTTGAATGTTTAGGGTGACATGTTGAGAGTTTAACGGGGGTTCAATCATGATTTTGGAGAGGATTTTTGTGAAATAATTGAATTAGATTTTTCAAAAAAGGAGGCTTAAGAATCAGTTTTTGTTATTAGGGTTGATAGGAATTTCTTCTATTAATAGCAGTTTTTCTAAAATTAGTCAATTTGAAATCTGATCAGAGGAAAGCAATAGCTTTTAATTAAAAAATAGAAAGACTCCAAAGTACTCAGGTGACGAATTAAAAGGGACACCGAAAGTTTTTCGTTTCTAGAAGTCAGAATTCAAGAGGAAATATAGGATTTTATCGAAACTGTTTGAATCCAATAATTCTTTTTGATCAAGAAGAATCGAAATTTCTATTATTGTTTTCAGAATGAAAGTTGGTAATTTACAAGTCTTGGAAAATTCGAAAAAGTGATATTTATTAAGCTGACTTGTTTTCCTATTGATTTCAAGTTTTTAAAGGAGCCGAGTCTTGTTTTCAAAAAAACTAAAATCTGTTTCAAAGTGAGACTTTCTCTCTTCCAACTCTGATTTGACTTTTTTGAACTGACAATATTTCTTTTCAAAAATTTTATGCTAAGAGAATTGAGAATTTTCTCGAGATGGCTTTTTTTCCCGATTCCATAAACCCAAATTTACCAATCCCCTTATCTAATTTTCCTTTTCAAATTTTGGAGAATAGCTTTTCCCAAAATTTCTTCTTTTTTTTTAAAAAAAATATTGGACTCTCCCTTCCCTCACTTTGAAATTTTGGACAATTTTTCTTTTTGGAACACTTTTGCTTTCGATAATTCAAAGTCTGACGTGAAAACTTTTGAAGATGTCAAGCAGCCAGTCAACAGGTAAGCTTTGACTTCAAGCCTTTGAATTGGATAGATGGATTCGACAAAGAAGAGAAAGACTGTCCAAGGATTATGCATTGTTTAAAAGAGCTATCCTACCTTAAGGTTGTGAATTGAATTCTGAAAAAAAAACTGTCAAAAATTTTGTTGCCGATTTTTTCTTTTGAAAATTTTAAAAAGATTTTCGATCTCAAATTTCTTTAAAATAAAATAAGATTTGATAAATTTTCTTTTCCTAAACCAATACCTCCTGATCCCTATTGCTTTTAAATAACCTGATCCAAATTTTTAAGCCTGAGAGAATTAAGTGAGAAGGATTAAGACAAAACTCTTTTCATGAATGAAAAAGTAAAAACTCAATTAGAGATACTTTATCAAAAAAATAAATTATAAACAAATAAGTATTTCAAAAATATTCTTCTATACAGATCTAAAGTTGATCTTTTTCTGATTAGATGACGAGCACAAGTAGAGGACAAAGAGATATTATGCAGACAATAATAAGAGTAATTATTATAATCAAAGCTGCTTTTTTATGATTCCCAATGAATTTCGTACGAACTGCATGAGAGGTTTTGAGGTTCTTGATCGACTTGTTAAAACTCTTCCACTCAAAAGGAGTCATTGCATTTGAACAATTGTCAAATACCAAGTCAAAATTCAACACATAACCAAGTTCATTTATGGTCGGGACAAGCCTTCTCAGCATCGAATATGAAAGCTTATCACATTTTTGCAAGGAAACCCTTGAATTTTTAAGCCTTCTGAACCCTCCTATACTCTCAAGAAGATCATCAAATCTGGTATCGTCAGCAACTTTAAAGTGACTGAGCCCAATCGAAAGATTCAACAATGATCTTGAACCATGTAATGCGTCGATGTACCCATTTATGATCAAAAGACTCTCATAATTTGAAAAGATAAGGTCTACAGAAGTGAGACGTCGAATTTGACTGAAACATTTGAGTAACATTTTGAAGTCGTTATTGTCATTCTCACTTTGAAGAAGAAATGATAGTTTGATTTCAATTTTTGATGAGCGTCTAATTTCCTTTAGAGCTTTATACAAAGGGCCGATTTTCTTGCCAAGATGAACAGTAAAAGGCTGATTGACGTCAAACTGGAGGGTTTTGAGGTTCTTTATATGCTTTATTGATCGGAAGATTTTCATTATACTTTTGGAATCGTAAGGAAGCCAATTCAAATTTATTCTCAGGCATTCTAAGGACTTGATGTGTTTGATGCTGGTAGTGAGCTTCTTTACATCATGAGGCCAGAACATTTTGCCTTTATATTCAAGGGAAAGTTGGTTCAATGAGCGTGATCTTTCTTTAAGGGCCATATTGAGGTGATTGTCGCGAGTAAATGGAAAAACTTTGCCAACAGTTTGGTTAGATTTGATATCCAAAGCGATGTGAGAAGATAGGAGAGGGGTCTGTGAAGGATGGACGAGAGACTTGGGATGCATCATTGGGTGGGTAGCAATGTGGAAATTAATTTTATGATTAGGGTTGAATTAAAATTTTATTGAAATAAATGGGAAAAAATTCCGAATAAAGAAAAGCGAAGGAAAGTTTTTGTTCAAATTTTATTGAGCAGGTGAGTTGTGAGTTTCCTTTGTGAATGAAAATGGGAAAGAAGAATTAATGTGAGGAAAGGAAAAAAAAATCAATGATTTTTGAGAATACATTTCAGTCTTCTGATGATGAGAAAAGCTTTGATCATATCTTGGAGGAAGGGTTTTGATTGATTCTTCAAGAACTTTTTTTAATTGGAAAAAATCGAAAATTTCTATGGTTTAAAATATTCGCTTTGGCCAGGTTGGAATTGATTTACGAAAAGAGATTGTTATTTGTCAAAAAATGAAATTAGACTTTGGAATTGTTTGTAAGACCGAGCTAAGTGCTCTGAACCTAACCGATCACTCTCTTTGAGACGATTTGCAGCTGGCTTGATCCAGAAATTTTTTGTGATTTTTTTTTCAATTTTAGATGGATAATCGAATCTTTTTCAGAGAAGAACTGAGTTCTTTTTTACTTTCGAATGACTTACAGAAGAAAATTGACAAAAATATTTTGGGGGAGAAATGCATGAAGTTTATTGAGATAATTTTATCAATCTAATTATTATTGAAGCAAGAGTGCAACAAAAGCCACCGAACAGAAGAAAAATATACAAGTAGAAGCACCACAAAGAGGTCATTCCCATGCCAGGGATTTTCACTTTAATTTTATGAAAAGATTTTATCTTTGCAATAGAGTTTTTCAATAATAACATTTGATAGTTTGTCAGTCCTCGGCAATTTTGAAATGTAATGTCTATTTTTCCGTTCTGGGCGACATCTTGAAGTAAGGGAACGATAGTTTTCAGTTGATTATAGCCAGGAAGAGCAGATGAGTTGAATAAGAGCTCTGAATGCTTGAGTGACTTGATCTCTTTCATCATTAACAGGAATTCTTGTAATTGAGTCATCGTGCAATTGAAAGAACTCTCAAGGTTAAATGAGAATTTCACCAGTGATTTGCTCTTCTTCAAAGGATTGATGGCTTGAAGCATTGGCTCTAGATCAAAAAACAGTGAGAATCTCAAGCTCACTGCGGTCAGTCTTTCGAGTTGGCTAAAAGTTTCGAACAAATTCCTCAGACTTTGAGGCCTCATAGGACTTGTTGAAACATGGAAGGAAAACTTGACTTGGACTCCAGGGAGGCAGTTAAGGATTGGAAGAGCTTGGCAGAAAGAATTTTGACTTGAATCTTGAGGCACATATATGGGGTATTTGAGCTCAAAATGGATGACTGAGAGCTTTTTGAGATACTTCAGAGAGTCAAATATTTTTTGGGTATATTTTGCAGGAATTTCAGCAAGATACAAGGGTGCAAGGTCAACAGTCAAGTATCTAATAGATTTGAGTTGTTTCAAGTGAGAGATATATTTGTGAGGTTCTAAGTAGTTGGAGTTTGAAAAAAGATAGGTCAAGAAAAATTTATGGTATTTTCTGGATCCTCGCTTTATAGTTTCCTTGCTGTTATGCTCTTGCTTGAATTGAAGGACTTTGGAGGCCTTCTTTTGGGGTTTGACGTGAAGAATGACATGATTGTGATGAAGAGAAGAATGCTGAGAAGCCATTAATGAGATGATTAATGAACTTTTTAATTAAATAATTATTAATTTCTGAAGAGATACGAAGGATAAAAGATTTTGGCAAATTAATAGGGCCATGTACTAAATATAGAAGCTAATATAACCTCCCGGTAGATATCGGATCCCAATTTTGGAATTGAATTGGATGAATTAATTGTGCCAGGAAGTTTCATAGACTAATGAGTGATTCATAAATTAGGAGATTCAAAGGAAACTGAGAAAAAAGAGTTTCTGTTTCTGAATTGATTTTGATGGGCAGTTTTGAATCAACTTGGAGGGTGCCTTTCTTCTAAAATATATAAGATGTGTCCCCAAAAATACCGTATTTTTTCTAATTATCGGACACGAAAAAAAAAATGGGTTGCCTCACTCCTCGGACAATCAAAACCGTCCGAAATGTTAAGGCCATCAATGTAAAGGGACTCTCCGAGCTTGAAAGACATGGACTGTCCGGATCAATGGAACTAATTTCAAGTCTTTGTCCGAATTTGAGGACATCGTCATTTAAATTTATAGAAGTTTTTTCTGAGCTTTTATTTGATCAGGAAAGTATTTTTTCCAAAATATTTTAGAACGATTTATTAAGTTTTCCTTGGCTTCGGACATTTATGAAAATTTAAATCTTAAAGGCCGGACAGAATACTGAGGTCGACCTGCCCTATCAGTCCGGACAACCAAAAAAACTAGGTTTCCTCGCGCCTCGGACATTTAAAACCGTCCGAATTTCAAAGACATCAAATTTTGTCCGATAATTAGAAAAAATACGGTATTTTTCTCAACAATGCAAGGATTCCTGTCCCAGTCTGGAATCAGAGAACTCTTGATTTCCACAACTTGAATACTTCACAAAACTGAACAAATTCTTTCTTGAGAAATATGAAAAAAGTTTTCAGAGAAGAATTTTTTTAATTTTTGAAAGAGCTAACAGAATAAAACTTACAAAAAAATTTTATTTCCTCAATGTAACTACCATTGCTGCAATAGCGCAACAAAGACAACCTAATATGAGGACGATGCGCAGACAGAAACGCCATGAAGAGTTCAATGATATATCAGTGATTTTCACTTGAATTTTGTGAGGAGATTTTATCTTTTTAATAGATTTTATGAATAATAACTTTTCAGAGTTTGTAAATTCATCCAGAGAATTTTCAAATGTCATTGTGAGAGCTTCTTTCTGGCCAAATTTTTTGAGCAAAGGAATAATTGTTTTCAGCTGTTCGTAGCAAGGAAAACGTGATGATTTGAAGACAATTTCTGAAGACTTGAGCGATTTAATATCTTTTAATACCCCCAAGAATTCTTGGAATTGAGTGCTCGTGCAACTGAAACCTTTTTCAAGGGTAAATGAGAATTCCTTTAGTGATTTGTTCTTCTTCAAAGGACTGATGAGTTGGAGTATTGATTCGACATTAAAATATTCCGAAAATGCCAAGTTTATTGAAGTCAGTCTTTTGAGTTGACCGAGGAAGGCTTCAAACAAGAGTTTTAGCTTTTCAGGCCTCGGAACAAGCGTTGAAACATGAAAGGAAAATGTGATTTGGACTTGGGTCAAGCGATTAAGGATTAGAAGACCTTGGCAGAAAGGATTTATGCTTGAGTCTTGAAATGAAAGTTCTGGGAACTTGAGTTCAAAATGGATGACTGAGAGATTTTTGAAATACTTTAAAGAGTCAAATATCTTTTGAGTGTATTTTGCAGGAATGTCGGAGGAATATAAGGACACAAGATCGAAATTCAAATATCTGATCGATTTGAGCTGTTTCAAGTGGGAGAGATATTTGTGAGGCTCATTGTAGTTGGGGTCTGAAAAAAGGCCAGTCAAAGAAAATTTATGGTATGATCGAGATCCCCGCTTGACGGTTTCTTTGCTGTTGTGCTCTTGCTTTGACTGAAGGACTTTGGGAACCTTTTTTGGGGGTTTCACGTGGAGAATGATATGATTGTGATGAAGAGAAGGATGTTGAGAAGTCATGAGGTGCTGAAGCACTTGTATGATGAATTAAATTTTCTTAATTAAATAATTATTAATTTCTGAAGGGTTAGGAGCAATAAAAGATTTTGACGAATTTAAAGAGTCATGGACTAAATAGAAGTTAAACCAACCTCAATTTTGGAATTGGTTTGGAAGAATTAATTCTGTCTGAAGGTTTTGGAGATCAATGGGTTTTTTACAAATTCAAAGACCTTGGGAGAACTGAGAAAGAGGAGTTTTGATTTTTGAGTTGACTTTGATAGACAGTTTTGAAGCTTTCAAAACTCCTTTTGAAGAGTGTACCTCTTGGAAAATATGTCAAAGGGAGCATTGAAAAGATTCTTATCTTGATTCTTCAATCAGAGGAGGGGAAAATGGTTGATCCTTATCATTCTAAAATGTCACAAACTGAGAAAGAATTATTGTGATAAATGTGAAAGATTTTTATTGATATTTTTTATCAAATCAAATGTGACTTGATGTGGATTTACGTTTTAAATGGAGAAGAGTATAATGCTCATTTTAACGGAGATATTGAATGATTATATTCACAATACAAGCAATGGTGACACAGAAACCAAAGGCATGGAGGCCAAAATATGTATAGA
>Ga0182738_1007057_pt1 | contig 11495 bp, 8 predicted proteins | sample eDN5th30CBELigMG_FD_128876 | JGI IMG/M metagenome (GOLD analysis project Ga0182738, IMG submission 128876) | Enriched Miracle-Growth compost microbial communities from Emeryville, California, USA - eDNA 5th pass 30_C BE-Lig MG (version 2)... ...
GAACACATGGGCCGAAAAGCAGGCCTGCGCCAGCGATGCGAGACCCAGGATTAAAAACGAGGCACCCGCCACGGCGACGGGTAACCCCAGCAGCAGCGCCACGCGATAACTATAGTGACCCACCCCAGGCGTGTTCCGTAACTCGAGAGGCGCCGCGTATTCACCAGCGGCTCCTGCCACCGTCAGCAGAGAGAGAGTCGCCACGGTCCACGAGCTGAACCCGACTCCAACCCATCCCCCTAGTTTAACGTCGCGCTCCGTGCGGCTCACGACCCCCCAATCGGCGGAAAAGGCACCCGCGATCGCAAAAAATCCGAAGAGCATCTGGATCATGATCAGGAACGCTCGAGGCCCTCCATTCACCACTGGCTGAGCCGTCGCTGGATCAAGCTCGAGAGGACGGAAGCTGGGCAGCCCCTTGGCGGTCAGCAGTATACCCAGGGCCAACATCAAGGCGGGAAAAAGGGGAAAAATCCGCATCAGGGCCGCGATGATTTTGACCAGATATCGGCCGGTCAACGCCGCGGCGAAAATCCAGACAAGGGAAGTGAATAGAATCAGCGGGCTGCGCAGCTCAAGCTTCCTCGCGGGTGAACCTCCCAGGTCGAGCGTGACCGGCTTGAGCAGCTTCACATTGATGAACCCATACAGGTTCATGCCTTGAAAAATCCAGTCGCACGCGTACAGTGTCGCAATCGCCATGATCACGACCTGGGCCGCGCCGAAGAGGCCATGCATGAGCGTGAGCGACCCGCGAATGCCGAACGTGCTCGTGCACAAAAGCGAGGACGAACGCCCCGTTCTTTGCCCCCAAAGCGCCGGAGTTCGATAGAGCAGCAGGTAACAGAGCAATCCGCCGCACGCCGCTCCCAACACCGACCAACCCAACCCCCCGATCGAAAGCGTTCGACGACCGAGCTGGTCGAAGTAGGCCACCCACAGGAAATAGGCGAAGAAGGTCGGCCCGGTGCTTGCTAGCCATCCCTTCCGCTCGAGTGGCGGGCTGGTGAGCTCGGTTAAAAACGCATGGTGGATGCGAGAACATGCAGACATTTTGAAGGTTGCCCAAAGAAAGAATAAGCCGAAATGCGATCGTTCCGTCCGTCGGGTCGCGCTGCGTTCGTGCGAATCGGGATGAAGTTAATATAACGCAGCCATCGGCGAACTGGAAATCCTTCCAGCTCGCCGATGGCTTGAAGTTCACCCGGATTTTGTTGCTTGTATTCGTTAATGCGGATTGCGAGGACTATTCCAGGAGAAAGTTCTGATACGTTAGGCCGTCAGCAGGGCTTCATCCGGCTCCTTCTTGAGGACTTCCGCTTTGTAGCCCCCCCGTGTCTGGAAGTAGACGATCAAGGCCAGGTAGCAGACGAGCATGATGCAGGGGAAGATCGCCACCGTGGTGAGTGCGTTTTTCCGCGCAAGATTCTGGATGGTCTCGATCGACGCCTTATCCTCTTCGGGCAACTCATCAATCTTCTTCTGATTCAGCGGCTCATACGTCCCAAAGATGCTCGATTTCGACGCATCGACCACCTTGGCGTGAAGCGCGGGGGCCTTGACCTTCAACTCGCGGCCCGCTTCCTTGTCCTGGATGTTACCCAGAAGCGCCGTGCCGATGACTCCCACGGCGAGCATCCCCACGCCCCCGGTGGTGTTGAGGGTGAGCGCTCCCCCCTTGGGGAACTGCTCGGCCACGACACCCAGCATGGTCGGCCAGAAAAAGGTTTTTCCAAACCCGTAGAGGGTCGCGGCGGCCAAAATCCACATGCCCGTCGCCTTGGACATGAAGAGTAACCCGCCCGCGGCGATCACGGCGCTCACGGCCAAGAGGCCGAGCGGTGAAATCCGATGCACGATCGACCCCGCGAAGAACCGGAGGATGAGCATGATGGTTGAGGTGTAGATCAAGACCCACCCCCCACTCAGACCCAACTGATGCATCTCGGGGCCCATCAGGTCGCTAATCCAGCTATCTGTTCCAAGCTCGGTCGTCGCGAGCGGAATCATGATCAAGAGCAAGAAAATGAACATAGGTTGGCCTAGTGAACGCGTGTAGAGGCCAAACGCTCCGACCACGCAGGCAAACAGGATCGCCTGAATGGTGAAGGACCAGGCGAACGTATTCCCAAGCTCTCTGACGATCAGGAAGACCACGATCACCGCGCCGAGCACCCCCACTTGCTGGAGCATGGGGCGATACGAAACTCCGGCCGCGACGCGTTCGTTGACCGGAAACTTGCGGCCGAGCATCAAGACGCCGTACGAGATCACGGGAAGGAAGAGGAGCGCAACCTTGTACTTCCAGTTAATCGAGCCCATCGCCAAGGCGAGCACGCCCCCCAAGACGAGCCCTCCGGGCCAGCCTGCGTGCAGAATATTCAACCACTTGGTTTTCTCGCGGGAGAACATGGTGGCCACGACTGGGTTTACCACGGCCTCGACCGCGCCATTGCCCAGCGCGACGACGAACGTTGCCCAGTAAAGGCTCTTGTAACCTGTCGCATTAATGGTCAGGTAGGCCGATACGACATGGCAAAGGAAGGCGAAAACCATGGCCTTTCCATAGCCAATCTTGTCGATCACCAGGCTGATGATCACGATGCTGATCGAGAACGGCCAGAGGCCCACACCGAAAATCTGCCCCTGCTCCGTTTTGCTCAGGCCGAACTCTTTTCCCCAATCACTAATGATCTGGGTGCGCACGACGAAGCCGAACGCCGTCGCGATCAGCGCAATGAAACAGGCCCAGAACAGTACCTTCTCATTCCTCCCAACCTGTTCGGCCGGGGCGTTGTCGCCGCTGACGTCGTGCATCGACCTATTCCCTCTTGAACAAATCTTCGTAAATGATGGCGGATCATGCCGTGGAATTGTGAATTGAGCCTTGTCCGCTCGGTGCAACGCCGTCGCCCGCTTCCGGTCCAAACCAGTTCACTGGTGGAGCCTTCCGCCCTTGAATCAACAACGCGCACAATCTGGCTATTCTATGGAATAGCATCGACGGTCCTTGTCATACCCGAGCGGTCTCCGTGGGGCAAGCACCCAGACTCAACGCCCTTCTGTTTCCACAACCGAGCGTTTCAGGTGAGAACGACTCGGGGCCTTGAGTAAAGGGAGGTCTGGCGATTCGAGGTCAAGAATCGGCTACCGAATCAAATATTGAGCAATCACATTCCGCTGGATTTCGTTAGTGCCCGAGTAAATCGTGCTGCCGATGCTGTCGCGCAAATCACGCTCGATGCCGTTCTCCGCCACGAAGCCGGAGGCTCCGAAGAGTTGGACGGCGTCGAGGCTGTTTTTGACGAAACAGTCGGAGACATGAAGCTTGGCCATTGAGGACTCCAGGGTGGCGTCTTTCCCCTGCGCCTTGAGCCAGCCGATCTTGTAGACCAGGGGACGGGACGTCTCGAGTCGAAGCGCCATGTCCACGATCTTGTTGGACACCGACTGGAACTTGGCGATCGACTGACCGAACTGCTTCCGTTTCTTGACGTGCGCGATACAGCGCTCGAGTTGTCGCCGCATCGTCCCGAGCGAACTGGCGAGAATGGCCCCTCGTTCCCACTCCATCGAGCAATTGAAGACCTCGGCGCCTCGCCCTTCGCGCCCCAGCATGTTTTCGACCGGGACCTCGCAATCTTCCAGGGCAAGCTCTCCCATGGGGACGGTCCGAACGCCGAGCTTTCGGATTTCGCGGACCACGCGGAAGCCTGGCGTGTCGCGCGGAATGATGAATCCGGTGATCCCCATCACGCCACGCTCGGGGGCGGTGGTGGCATAGCAGACGAAGAGGTCGGCGACCGGACCGCTCGTGACCCAGGTTTTACGGCCGTTGAGGATCCAGCGATCCCCCTTTCGTTCGGCCCGGGTCCGCATGCTGAAGATGTCGGAACCGGCCTCCACCTCACTTGCGCCATTGGCTCCCACGATCGATCCGTCGCAGAGGCCCGGGAGATATCGGCGCTTCTGTTCCTCGCTCCCATAGCGAAGGATCGGAATGGAGTTTGTCCACATCGAAGCGTTCATGGAGAAGATCAGGCCATTGTCTTCGCAGGCATAGCCCAGACCTTCCATCGCGGCGATCGTGACTTGAAGGTCCTGTCCCTTGCCTCCGTACTCGACCGGGATGGGAAGCCCTTGAAAGCCGAACTTGGCGCAACGCCGCCACCCCTCTCGCCAAAACTCTCGGCGCTCGTCTCGGTCAAGGAGGTCGTCAACCAGGTTCGCTCGGGCGAATTGGATGGCCTCGTCCTGCCACTTTTGCTGTTCCGTGCTGAGAGAGAATTCCATCCTTAGCGCTCCCGATGATGTCTCGAATCCGCGGACCAATCGATCCAAAGGTGGCAATTTAACCGCGACCCCTCCCCTGGTAAACCCTGGCACCAACGTACGGGCGGGTCGGCGCGCCGGCTCCTCGGCACGGGCAAAGCGCCTGGTATGAGCCATGTTTGTAAGACGATGGCGAATCGCCCTTCCCGTCCAGCACGAACAGGAGATCGAATGTCCCAGTTTCAAGCGTGAGAACCGAAGCGTCTGGAGACGAAGTGGTTCGGCTCTTAACAAAGGCTCGACTATCGCGGTTGCCCACTGACCTGGCGGAGCGGAATTCCCTGAGATCGTCCGGTCCAGTAGACTTGGAACGAGGTCTGTTCGCATCCGGCTGAGGATCGGGGTAACGCTTGGCATGTTGTACCGAATCAGGCGAGTGCTCGCCTATACCTGGGCCTCACCGACAACCCTGGTGGGGCTTACCGCGGGGCTACTGACCCTGGCGTCGGGGGGGCGGGTGCAATACCGCCTGGGAACGCTTGAGTTCCATGGCGGCTTTTCGAGCTGGTTCGCGCGGAGGTATCGATTCGCGGCCATGACGCTGGGTCATGTCATCATTGGAATGGACCCAGACTCACTCGATTACTGTCGGGCTCACGAACAGGCCCATGTTCGGCAAGTCGAGCGTTGGGGGATCGCGTTTATTCCCGCTTACTTATTCGCGAGCGTCTGGGCCTGGGCCCACGGTCAGCACTACTACCTCGATAACTGGTTCGAACGCGATGCTCGACGCGCATGCGGCGAGTGCTGGTGATCGGCAAGAAACGGCACGAACCAGAATGGAACGGAGCGATTGTCCCTGATGCCCCAGACACCGCACATCGAACGTCATTTCACCGCGAGTGAGTTTGTCAGAGATACCGTGATCGGAATGTCGGATGGGTTGACCGTTCCGTTCGCGCTGGCGGCGGGGTTATCGGGAGCGGTGCAAGCGAACTCGATTATCGTTACCGCGGGGCTTGCGGAAGTGGCCGCCGGGTCCATTGCGATGGGATTGGGAGGATTTCTCGCCGCGCGAAGCGAAGCCGAGCACTATGTCGCCGAGCGTCGCAGAGAGCAACTCGAGGTTGAGCATCTTCCCGAGATTGAGCTCGAGGAGGTCTCGGAAATCTTTCGGAAGTACGGGCTCACGGATGAAGCCATCGCCCCCATCCTCAGCGCGTTCCGCGCGAACCCCGAGGAATGGGTTGATTTCATGATGCGATACGAATTGGGATTAGAGGAACCTGAGCCTGGCCGTGCGCTGGCCAGCGCGGGAACCATCGCGGGGGCTTACATCGCGGGGGGCCTGATCCCCCTGGCCCCTTATATGCTGCTGGAGCAAACCTCCTCCGCCCAACTCGCCTCCGCGGTCGTTACCCTCTCCGCGCTGTTTGCGTTTGGGTATGTGAAGGGGCAATTTACTGGGTCAAGGCCCTTGCGTAGTGCGCTTCAAACCACCTGGATTGGTGGGATTGCCGCGTTGGCGGCCTACTTGATCGCCCGTGCGATCGGTTAAAGGTCAGGTACAAGCCGTGTTCCAAAGGTTCGCGCAAGCGGATCAGCCGCCGAACAAGGTGCTGAGCAAACCAGGCGGCTTCCCACCGGGCACAACGAGGCGGTCACCGGGGAAGATCTGGTAATTCGTCAGCGTATCCCCCCGGTCCTTGATGCCGAACCAGTCGATCTTAAGAATCTGGTCCTGGCCACCTGCCGGATGAGGTCGGACGAGATAGGCCTTCTCGGGGAGACTGTTCGTTCGCAGCCCCGCCGTCATTAGAGCATCGAGCACCGTGTCATTTCCGGTGCATGGGAACTTTCCCTGACTCGTAACCGTGCCGAGCACATAATAGTATTTGCTCGAGCTTCCATTCACCAGGCGAACGGAGACCTCGGGAGGACTTTTGAGCTTGGTTTTATCGGATTGAGAAGTGAGGAAGAGGCTGATTTTCTGCTCAACCTGGGGGAGTGTTAAACCCGCCACATAGACATCGCCTAGGAATCCCAGATCAATGTTTCCATCGGTTTGAACGGAAGCCGAGCCTGAAACCAGGTCTGGGATCGAGGGGCGAACGGAGATATCGAGTTCGTCGGGCGGCTCGACCACGTACTCGGGCATCGAGACCATCTGCAGTTCACGAGGTTGGTTCGGGTCAATGCATCCGTACTGGGGTATGCGCTTGGCCGCGTGCTTGCTTCCCAGACTCTGGCAACCTGCCAGGCTCGCTAGCAGCAATCCGCCGAGCACGACAGGCGCGCGGCCTCTTCGGATCGATTCCATCATCGGCCGGCACTCTCGTTCGGGCATTCCGTTCCCTTCGCGTTGATCCGCCAGTCCGGGGACTTGACGAAGGCGACCCCCACCTTGGGGTCGGCATCATGCTTGGGTATCGGTTAGAGACGCTGGTCAACTTGATGAAAACTCGGGATTGACCAAAAACGAATGACGAAGTACGTTCCGGCCCTCTCGGAGCTCACTTCGCTTACTTGCGGATGATCCGCAACCATCCGCACCTAGTGGAGTTTGCGGCCCCCGATGGAACGGGGGCTAAGGAACCTGGCGTCACCGAGGCAACCGTCCATGCCGGCATCCGCGTCTCGGGTCTTGTTCCTCGGTCTCGACGGCGGCACCATGAAGGTGCTGACGCCTTGCTTTGAGCGTGGCCTTTTGCCGAACCTCGCCACTCTCTGGCGTCGCTCGGCGACCGGCACGCTCAGATCTTCCGAGCCGATGGTAACACCGGTGGCCTGGACTTCATTCGCCACTGGCTGCACCCCTCCAGTCCACGGTATCCATGAGTTCTACTACGTCGATTTCGTTGATCGGACGATCCGAGCCAACCACTCGGGGCGCGTTCGGGTCCCCACGCTCTGGCAGGTGCTGAGCGCGGCGCAACGCGAGATCGTCAGCCTGAATCTGCCGATGACTTACCCCCCTCCTCGCGTCAAGGGAGTGGTGGTCGCGGGCTCCGACGCGCCCGGTTTGAGCTGGGCGTTCGCTCAATGTCCCGACTTCGCGGAAGAGGTCTACGCGAACGTTCCCGACTACACGCATAAGATCATCTGGAAGCAACGGCCGAAAACACTGGACGACCTTCAGTCTCAGGCCAAACGAAATCGCGACATCTTCCGCGCTCAGGCCGAAGTGGCGCTACGAGCGGACGCCCGGACCGATTGGTCCGCGATGATGGTCCACTTCCACAACCTCGATAGTCTCCAGCACCGTCTCTGGCCCTACCTCGATATCGATGAGACCGGGATTCGCCAACCCGGTTGGAATCGCGAAGTCGAGAGCTGCCTCCAGGCACTCGACGAGAGCGCGGGCCGCTTGCTCGAGCTTGCCTCCAAGCGAGACGCGGCGGTCGTGGCGGTCTCCGACCACGGCTTCGGACCATGCAAAGCGCTCGTGAACGTGAACGGCCTGATGCATGAAGCCGGCCTCCAGCGCCGCTTGGTTTACGGAACACGATTCCGTTACCGAGCCCAGCGTCTGGCGGATCGATTTCACCGCTGGACAACCCGCCGGGCCCCCGGCGGCGCGGGGCGTCGACTCCCTCGCTCCATGGAAGGACAGGTCGGTTGCGATTGGAAACGCACGGCCGTCTTCTCCCCGTTTGGCCAGTTGAGCGGTTGTCTCTTCGTGAACCGCGCCTTGTTCACGAGGGAATCCGAAGCGGACCGAGTCAAACAAGAAGCGATCGAAGTCTGCCGAAACGCTCGGGATCGTGAGACGGGGGATCCGCTGTTCAGCGAGGTCTTCGACGTCGCCGAACGCTACGGGATTGATCCCCTCGCGGAAGGGCTTCCTGAAATCCTCGCTCTTTCCGCCGACGGCTACCAGGCCCAGGCGAAGTGGCGCGTGACCCTCCGCAACGAAATCCAACGCCCAGACCCCAACCTTCCAGCCACGCACTGGATGGACGGGATCATCGCGATCGACGCCCCGGATATCAAACCAGGGACACAGGTCCAGGCGGACCTCCACGACGTCGCCCCCACTGCGCTCGCCATGCTCGGACTCCGTGTGCCCGAGACCATGGAAGGTCGAGTCCTGCACGAAGCGTTCGAGAATCCACTCACCGTCCGTTATGGTGCTCGCCCCGTCATCGAGCCCGATCCTCGCTTCGAGGCCCTGCTTGCCGCGGGCTTCGGCGCGGAATGCGCATAACCCCTCGCTCGTATCCCAAGGAGGCCAACATGAGCCAGATTCAGGACGAAATCCAGCAGTTCATCCTCAACGAATTCCTCCCCGGCGAGGATCCGAGCGAACTGACCGAAGAAACGCCCCTCATCACAGGCGGAATTCTCGACTCGATCAGCACCCTCAAACTCGTCAACTTCCTCGAAGAGCATTTCAAGGTGACGATCGAAGCTCACGAGGCCGGGGTGGATAACCTCGACTCCGTTGGCCAGATCGTTCGACTCATCGAAGAGAAGAAGAACGCAGCCTGAGCGATCCACCTGCACCTGGTCCTTGCTGACCACGAAGTCCAGTCGTTCGTCCTGAGTTGATTTGAGAGTGGGCCAGGCCGCTTCATCCCCGGCGCCTGGCCTTCTCCCTTTTCGAAGAGCCTCTCAACGCACTCGCCCCATCTTCCCCCCTCGCACGCCACCTGTCCCATCGAGCCCTTCGCATCGTCCGTTTTGGCATTTCCTAAAAAAAGGATCCGTGAAATCGGCCTGCTTCCGGGATATTACCCGTGGGAGGGCCTGCGATGATCAAGGAGAACGGACCCTCGACGCGACCAAGCCTTCTGATCCGCCTCCAAGATTCCGCGGATCAACGGGCCTGGTCGGAATTTGTCGAGATCTACCAAACCTTACTCTGCCGGATTGCCAAGGGCTGGGGCCTTCAGCAAGCCGACGCGGACGACCTGGTCCAGGATGTTCTCTGGATCGTGTCGAAGGCGATCGACGAGAGGCGTTTCGACCCGTCGAGGGGGTCGTTTCGCGGCTGGCTCTTTCGAATCGCCCGCAACCTGACGCTCAAGACGATGCTCGCTCGAAAGCGTCAGGTCCGAGGGACCGGCGACAGTCGGATCCAGACGTTGCTGGAGGATCAACCGGCCCCCGCGCCGGAAACCTCCGGGGAGTTCGAGTCGGCCTATCGACGCCGGGTTCTGGAATGGGCCGCGCGTCGGGTTCAACCTGAACTCTCTGAGACCGCCTGGCTCGCGTTCGCCGGTACCGCGATGGAGTCCCGCCCCGCCCTCGAGGTTGCCCACCAGCTCGGGATCAAGGTCGGCACCGTCTACAACCTGAAGTGCCAGGTCATGGCACGACTGCGCACGGAGATCGCCGCTCTCGAAGACTCGGACCTCGACGATTTCCACCACGAAGACCAACCCGAAGGAGTGCCCCATGCGTAGCGAGCAAGCCCGTTGCGAGACCGACCGCCTGAAGCTGCTCCTCAAAGGAGACCTACCCGAAGCCGAGGCGACGGCGGTCGAGGACCACCTCGGTGACTGTCCCCACTGCCGAGAGACGCTGGAAGCCCTGGCGTCGGACCGAGGGTGGTGGTCGGAGCTTCCCCGCATCGCCCAGCCGGAGGCCCACCTTTCGAAGCCAGGTCCAATCGACGAGGTACCTCCTGGGTTTCTGGAACCCTCCACTCGTCCTGGTATGCTCGGCCGGCTCGGACCTTACGAGGTGGAGTCGGTGATCGGTCGAGGTGGGATGGGCCTGGTCCTTCGCGGCTTTGATCCCGCCTTGAATCGACCCGTGGCGATCAAGGTGATCTCCCCCCAGCTTGCCTCTTTGGCCACAGCTCGACGCCGATTCACTCGCGAGGCGCGAGCGGCGGCGGCGATCTCGCATGATCATGTCATTGCCATTCACGCGGTCGCCGAGTCGAGCAGTGGACTCCCTTACCTGGTGATGCCGATCATCACGGGTCGTTCGCTTCAGAGGCGGCTTGATGAGGAGGGGCCGCTCGACACGACCGACCTGCTTCGAATCGGCTATCAGACCGCGTCGGGGCTCGCGGCGGCCCATGCGCAAGGCGTGGTTCATCGGGATATCAAGCCCGCGAACCTCTTGCTGGAAAATGGAGTGGAGCGGGTCAAGATTACCGACTTCGGTCTGGCTCGCGCCGCGGACGACGCCAGCGCGAGCCAGAGTGGTTGGATCGCGGGAACACCCTCCTTCATGGCGCCGGAACAGGCCAAGGGGGAGCTCGTCGACCCCAGAGCCGATCAGTTCAGCCTGGGGGCCGTGCTCTACGCGTCGGCGACCGGCCACTCCCCATTCCGAGCCCCCAGCACCTTGGCGGTGATGAAACGGGTTTGTGAAGATCGTCCCCGACCGATTCGTCAGATCAATACGGAGATCCCGAACTGGCTCGAGGCGATTATCTTCCGACTGTTGGAGAAATCCCCCGCGAATCGGTTCAGCTCCATGAGCGAAGTCGCCGAACTCCTCCGACAAGGTTTAACCGCGCTGGAACAACCCGGGTCCGTCACGCCTCCTCGGCTTGGTTCACGGGGGCGCTTGGTTCCAGGATCAGGAAAGCGGCGCGTGACCCCCTTGCTCTGTGCCGGGCTCCTCGGACTGGCGGGAGTCGGAGTGCTCGGCGGGGCCATCCCTAATCCGCTGACGGGGCTGCTCGCGAACATCATCAAGTTTCGGATGCCGGAAGGAACCCTGATCGTAGAGTTGGATGACCCCACGATCGAAGTGGAAATCGATGATCGCCAACTTGTCCTTCAGGGGCCGGGAGTCCAGCAAATCCGTCTGGACGTCGGGCCCCACCTGGTTCGAGCCAATCGGGATGGTGCCAAGGTCCACGAAGAGGTCGTTACCATTAGCCGGGATCAGAAACGCGTCGTGGCGGTCCGGGTCGAACCGAAACGAACAGAGCCGAAACCTCGTCCCGCCAGTGTGACGAGTCCTCACGAAAGGCCGGACTCAGTCCTGCCGCAACCTAGCAAACCACCGATCGAACCCTTTGGGCCATTCCCGGACGATCCTCGTGCCGAGCAAGAGTCGACCGCCCTATTCAAACCGAGGCCACCACAAGTTCCGCGCCCCGAGCAAGAATTGCTTCCTCCCCCAGACCTCGAATCGAAACCAATCCCCGGTCCATTACTGGCACCTGACCCACTGATGCCGCTCCCGAAAGCAACAGAAGTGCCAAATGGTCCGCCAGCTCCAATACGGCCACCAGCGAATGGACTGCTTGGACC
>Ga0182738_1007058_pt1 | contig 11494 bp, 7 predicted proteins | sample eDN5th30CBELigMG_FD_128876 | JGI IMG/M metagenome (GOLD analysis project Ga0182738, IMG submission 128876) | Enriched Miracle-Growth compost microbial communities from Emeryville, California, USA - eDNA 5th pass 30_C BE-Lig MG (version 2)... ...
CTTGAGGAAATCCTCGATCGTCGCGGCCTCGCCGTCGTGCCGCTCGAAATAGAGGTCCATGCCCTTCCGGAAGCCGGCCTCGCCGAGGACGGTCTTCAGCATCCGCACCACCTCGGCGCCCTTGTCGTAGACGGTGGCGGTGTAGAAGTTCGAGATCTCCGAATAGACCTCGGGCCGCACCGGGTGGGCGAGGGGGCCGGCGTCCTCGGGGAACTGGCGGGCGAGGAGGGTGCGCACGTCCGCGATCCGCTTGACCCCCCGCGAGCGCATGTCGGACGAGAATTCCTGGTCGCGGAAGACGGTGAGCCCTTCCTTGAGGCAGAGCTGGAACCAGTCGCGGCAGGTGATGCGGTCGCCGGTCCAGTTGTGGAAGTACTCGTGCGCGACGACGGTCTCGATCCCGGCATAGTCGCCGTCGGTGGCGGTGTCGGGATCGGCGAGGATGTACTTGTCGTTGAAGACGTTGAGGCCCTTGTTCTCCATCGCGCCCATGTTGAAGTCGGACACGGCGACGATCATGAAGACGTCGAGGTCGTACTCGCGGCCGAAGGCCTCCTCGTCCCAGCGCATCGAGCGCTTGAGCGCGTCCATGGCGTAGCCGCAGCGGCCTTCCTTGCCGTGCTCCACGTAGATGCGGAGCGCGACGTTCCGTCCCGAGGCGGTGACGAAGGCGTCCTCGACGACGCCGAGGTCGCCGGCGACCATCGCGAAGAGGTAGGAGGGCTTGGGGAACGGATCGTGCCAGACCGCGAAGTGGCGCCCGCCGGGCAGCTCGCCCGCCTCGACGAGGTTGCCGTTGGAGAGGAGCACGGGCGCCTCGGCCTTCGGCGCCGCGATGCGGGTCGTGTAGACGGCGAGGACGTCCGGCCGGTCGGGGAAATAGGTGATGCGGCGGAAGCCCTCCGCCTCGCACTGGGTGCACCAGACGCCGTTCGAGCGGTAGAGGCCCATGAGCTTGGTGTTCGCCGCCGGGTCGATGGCGGTGACGATCTCGAGCGTGAACGGGATGCCCGGGACGTTCCGGATCGTCAGCCCGTCGGGGCGCGCCTCGTACCGGCCCGCCGCGAGCGCCGCGCCGTCGATCGCCGCCGAGACGAACGTCAGTTCGTCCCCGTCGAGGTGCAGCGTGCCGTCGGCGCCCTCGGCAGGCCGTACCGCGAGGCGCGACGTCACGCGCGTCGCCGCGGGCGCGAGGTCGATGTCGAGGTGGACCGTGTCGATGAGGTAGGCGGGCGCGCGGTAGTCGGCGAGGCGGACGGGTGTTGCGGCTGCGGTCATTGCGTCACTGCGGGTCGGGGTCACGAGGGTTCAGGTCCTTGTAGGCGGTTTGACCCGGGCTTGCCACGTGCATGTCGTCCCTAGGAGCGGAGCGGGCCCCGGGACCCCGGGCGGAGCGGGATGGGACCATAGCCGTCTCGGAAGCTGACGTACGCCCCTCGACGTCGACGGCATGGCTCCGGGCGGATCGGCGACCCGTGATGGCTTTCGATCAAGGTTTCGCAAATGGCGGAAACGACGTGGATATCCGGCGACGACGGGGACTTTCCCGTCCGTATCCGGCCGCGCGGACGCTGCCGCAAATTGCATCCCCGTCCGTCGCGCGGTAAGCGGATGAGGGGAGCAATCATTTTGGCGCGCACCACACTCCAGGACGTGGCCAGGACCGCGGGCGTGAGCCTCGCCACGGTCGATCGCGTCCTCAACCGGCGTCCCGGCGTCCATGCTCGGACCGTCGAGCGCGTGCAGCGCGCCATCAGCCAGCTCAATTATCGCCCCGACCGGCTCGCGGCGCGCCTTGCGCGGGGGCGGGAGCACCGCTTCGAGTTCGTCCTGCCGACCGGCAGCAACGCGTTCATGGAGGCGCTCGCCGAGCGCGTCGCGGTGACGGCGGACTACGTCGCCGACGAGCGGGTCCGGATCGGCGTGACCCATGTCGACGTCTTCGACGGCGACCTGCTGGCGGCAGCGCTCGATCGTCTCCGCGGCGCGGTCGACGGCGTCGCGGTGGTGGCTCTCGACCATCCCGGCGTGCGGCAGGCGATCGACGATCTCGTCGCCTCCGGCGTGACGGTGGTGACCCTCGTCTCGGACGCGCCGCGCTCGCGGCGTGCGCACTATGTCGGCATCGACAATGCTGCGGCCGGGCGGACCGCCGCGAGCCTTCTCGGCCGCTTCCTCACCGGGCGTCCGGGCAAGGTCGGGCTGATCGCCGGCTCGATGGCGCTCCGCGACCACATCGAACGCCAAATCGGCTTCGAGCAGGTCATCGCGCGCGACTTCCCCGCGCTGACCCTCCTGCCGGTCCGCGAGGGACGCGACGACGACGACCGTGTCGAGGCGCTCGCGTCGGCGCTGCTCGGCGAGCATCCCGACCTCGTCGGGCTCTACAATGTCGGCGCCGGCAACGGCGGCGTGGTCGCCGCACTCGAGGCGGCCGGCCGCGCCCGGGACGTCGTCTTCGTCGCCCATGAGCTGACGGCGCTCTCGCGGCGGCATCTCATCCGCGGCACCATCGACGCCATCATCAACCAGGACCCGGGCCACGAGGCCCGGAGCGCGACCCGGCTCCTCATCGCCGAGCGCGAGAACACGCCCTTCGACGCTGGACAGGAACGCATCCGCATAGACATCTTCATCCGTGACAACGTCCCGTAAGAGGACGGTCCCACAGGCGAGAGGGAGCGCCGCATGTATCTCGGCATCGATATCGGCACGTCTTCGCTGAAGGCGGTCCTGATGGACCGCGACCAGCGCATCCTCGGCAGCCGCAGCGCGGCGATGGAGGTCTCGCGCCCGCACCCGGGCTGGTCGGAGCAGGACCCGGAGAGCTGGTGGACGGCCTGCGTCTCGGTCCTCGACGCGCTGGCGGCGGCCTTTCCCCGCGAGATGTCCGCCGTGAAGGGCATCGGCCTCTCCGGCCACATGCACGGGGCGACGCTGCTCGGCGCCTCCGACGAGGTGCTCCGGCCCTGCATCCTGTGGAACGACGGGCGCTCGGCGGAGGAGGCCCGCGAAATCAGCGGGCCGAGCGAGCGCATCACCGGCAACATCGCGATGCCGGGCTTCACCGCACCGAAGCTCCTGTGGGTGAAGCGCCACGAGCCCGACGTCTTCGCCAAGGTGAAGACCGTGCTCCTCCCCAAGGACTATGTCCGCCTCCGGCTCACCGGCGACAAGGCGAGCGAGATGTCGGACTCGGCCGGCACGCTGTGGCTCGCCACCGCCGAGCGCGCCTGGTCGGACGAGATGCTGGCGCTCACCGACCTCGACCGCTCGGCGATGCCGGAACTGTTCGAGGGGTCGGAGGCGACCGGCACGCTCCGCCCCGAACTCGCGCAGCGCTGGGGGATGACCGGCAAGGTGGTGCTCGCCGGCGGCGGTGGGGACAATGCCGCGTCCGGCTGCGGCGTCGGCGCGGTCGCGCCCGGCACGGGCTTCATCTCGATCGGCACCTCGGGCGTCGTCTTCGTCACCGCCGACCAGTACCGGGCCAATCCCGAAGGGGCGGTCCACGCCTTCTGCCATGCCGTGCCGCGGACGTGGCACCAGATGGGTGTCGCGCTGTCCGCGGCGGGCTCGCTCGAATGGCTGTCCGGCGTGCTCGACGAGGATCCGGGCAAGCTCGTCGCCCCGCTCGGCGATCGTCCGCAGGGGCCGTCGAGCGTCAGGTTCCTGCCATACCTCTCCGGCGAGCGGACGCCGCACAACGACGTCGCCATCCGCGGCGCCTTCGCCGGGCTCGATGCCGGTACCGGCCGGACCGACATGACGCAGGCGATGCTCGAGGGCGTCGCCTTCTCGTTCCGAGACTGCATGGACGTGCTGACCATGCCGCTCGCCGAGCCGCGGCGGCTGATCGCGGTCGGCGGCGGCTCGCGCTCGCGCTGGTGGCTCCGGGTCATCGCGACGGTCCTCGACCTGCCCATCGCGGTCCCCGAGGACGGCGACTTCGGCGCCGCCTTCGGGGCGGCCCGGCTCGGCCTCTGCGCGGCGGAGGGCGCCGATCCGTTCGAAGTCTGCGCGCCGCCGGCGATCCGCGAGATCGTCGAGCCGATCCCCGACCTCGTCGAGCCCTATGCCGCGGCCCATGCCGCGTACCGGAAGCTCTATCCCGCCCTCAAGGAGGCAACGCCCCGATGACCGCGCCGTTCTTCACCCGCCAGGACCCCATCAAGTACCGGAAGGGGAAGGGTCTCTCCTACCGCTGGTACGACCCGAACAAGGTCGTGCTCGGCCAGCGGATGGAGGACCTCTTCCGCTTCGCCGTCTGCTACTGGCATTCGTTCACGTGGCCGGGCGGCGATCCGTTCGGCGGCGAGACCTTCAACCGGCCGTGGATGCACATGGCGGACGAGATGGAGGGCGCGCGTCGGAAGGCCGACGTCGCCTTCGAGATGTTCCGCATCCTCGACGTGCCGTTCTTCACCTTCCACGACCGCGACATCGCGCCGGAGGGCAAGAGCCTCGCGGAGTCGAACCGGAACGTCCGGGAGATCGGCGAGATCTTCGCGAAGAAGATGGAGACGCAGAAGGTGCGGCTGTTGTGGGGCACCGCGAACCTCTTCTCGCACCGCCGCTACATGGGCGGCGCCGCGACCAACCCCGACCCGGAGATCTTCGCCTATGCCGCGGCGCAGGTGAAGAACGTCCTCGACCTGACCCACGAGCTCGGCGGCGCCAACTACGTGCTGTGGGGCGGCCGCGAGGGCTACGAGACACTGCTCAACACCGACATCGGGCGCGAGCTCAACCAGCTCGGCCGGTTCCTGACCATGGTGGTCGAGCACAAGCAGAAGATCGGCTTCAAGGGCACGATCCTGATCGAGCCGAAGCCGAAGGAGCCGACCAAGCACCAGTACGATTTCGACGTCGCCTCGATCTACGGCATGCTCAAGCAGTTCGGGCTCGAGAAGGAGGTGAAGCTCAACGTCGAGCAGAACCATGCGGTGCTCGCCGGCCATACGTTCGAGCACGAGCTGGCGCTCGGCACGGCGCTCGGCATCCTCGGCTCGATCGACATCAACCGCGGCGACTACCTGCTCGGCTGGGACACCGACCAGTTCGCCATGAACATCCCCGAGATGGCGCTCGCCTGCTACTACATCTTCCGCGACGGCGGCAGCCTCGGCACCGGCGGCTTCAACTTCGACGCCAAGATCCGCCGCCAGTCGATCGACCCGGACGACCTCCTCGTCGCCCACGTCGCCTCGATGGACGCCTGCGCGCGGGGCCTCCTCATCGCCGAGAAGATGATCAAGGACGGCACGCTCGATACCTTCGTCGCCGAGCGCTACGCGGGCTGGAACGGCAAGGAGGGCAAGGCCATCCTCGCCGGCAAGCGCTCGCTCGACGACCTCTCCGACTACGTCCTCAAGAAGGGGCTCGACCCGCAGCCGCGGAGCGGGCGGCAGGAATACCTCGAGGGGCTGTTGAACGACTACCTCTGAGGGGATGCCGATCGACGGTTCGCCGCTCATGTCCCGCGAGCGGGGATTCGGCCTTCACCGCGACCAGAAGCGATCGAAAGAGCCGGATTCCCGCTTGCACCGGGATGAGCGGATGAGAGGATGCGGGTTCACAGCAGTGTTGGGAGGAACACCATGAAGAGCATCAAGGGGCCTGGAATCTTCCTCGCCCAGTTCGCCGGCGACGCCGCCCCCTACAATACCCTCGACGGCATGGCGGGCTGGGCGGCCGGCCTCGGCTACAAGGGCATCCAGATCCCCACCTGGGACGGCCGCCTGTTCGACCTCGGGAAGGCGGCCTCGAGCAAGGCCTATTGCGACGAGGTGAAGGGCATGGTGGCGGCGCACGGCCTCGAGATCACCGAGCTCTCGACGCACCTCCAGGGCCAGCTCGTCGCGGTGAACCCGCTCTACGACAGCCAGTTCGACGCCTTCGCCGTGCCGGAAGTCCGCGGCGACCCGAAGAAGCGGACCGCGTGGGCGATCGACCAGCTCAAGCTCGGCGCCAAGGCCTGCCGCAACCTCGGCCTCGATACGCAGGTGACGTTCTCGGGGGCCTTCTGCTGGCCGTTCGTCTACCCGTGGCCGCAGCGACCCGCCGGGCTGATCGAGACCGGCTTCGACGAGCTCGCCAGGCGCTGGAAGCCGATCTTCGACGCCTGCGACGAGCAGGGCGTCGACGTCGGCTTCGAGCTCCATCCGGGCGAGGACCTCTTCGACGGCGTGACCTTCGAGATGCTGCTCGAGCGGGTCGGCAACCACCCGCGCTGCGGCATCAACTACGACCCGTCGCACTTCGTGCTGCAGTGCCTCGACTATCTCGAGTTCATCGACATCTACCACGAGCGGATCGTCGCCTTCCACGTCAAGGACGCCGAGTTCAACCCGACCGGGCGGCAGGGCGTCTATTCCGGCTACCAGTCCTGGGTGAACCGCGCCGGCCGCTTCCGCTCGCTCGGCGACGGCCAGGTCGATTTCGGCGGCGTGTTCTCGAAGCTCGCGCAGTACGACTACGACGGCTGGGCCGTGCTCGAGTGGGAATGCGCGCTGAAGCACCCCGAGCAGGGCGCCGCCGAGGGCGCCGAGTTCATCGCGGCCCACATGATCCGGGTCACCGAACGCGCCTTCGACGACTTCGCCGACGCCGGCACCGACCAGGAGGCCAACAAGAAGCTGCTTGGTCTCGGGTGAGCCTTATCGCGACAGTCGCTGGCGACTATCATCCATCCACCGTCGTCTCGCGGCCCCCGCTCGCCCGGGACGACATCATGGCTTGAGAGGAAGAGGATTCATGGTCCAGGGACGGAGTGACGCGGTCGAAGGCGGCCGGATCAGGTACGGCATGGTCGGCGGCGGGCAGGGGGCCTTCATCGGGGCCGTGCATCGCCTCGCCGCGCGCATGGACGACCAGTACGAGCTGGTGGCGGGGGCGCTGTCCTCGAGCCCCAAGCGCGCGCTGGAATCGGCGCGGGAGCTCGGGCTCGATCCGGCCCGCTCCTACCGCTCCTACGAGGAAATGGCGGAGAAGGAAGCGAAGCGCCCCGACGGCATCGAGGCGGTGTCGATCGTCACGCCCAACCACATGCACTATCCGGTGGCCAAGGCCTTCCTCAAGGCGGGCATCAACGTCATCTGCGACAAGCCGATGACGCTCACGGTCAAGGAGGCCAAGGAACTCGTCGCGCTGACGAGGAAGACTGGGCTCGTCTTCGCCGTCACCCACAACTACACCGCCTATCCCATGCTCCGGCAGGCGCGGGAGATGGTGCGGGAGGGGCTGCTCGGCGACATCCGCGTCGTCCAGGCCGAATATGCGCAGGACTGGCTCACCAACCCGATCGAGCGCGAGGGCTCCAAGCAGGCATCGTGGCGGACCGACCCGAAGAAGTCCGGCGCCGGCGGCTCGATCGGCGACATCGGCACCCATGCCTACAACGCCGCCTGCTTCGTCACCGGGCTGACGCTCGACTCGCTCTGCGCCGATCTCGCGACGATGGTGAAGGGCCGCAAGCTCGACGACAACGACAGCATCCTCCTCCGCTGGAAGGGCGGCGCCCGCGGCATGCTCTGGGCGAGCCAGATCGCGGTCGGCAAGGAGAACGGGCTGATGCTCCGGGTCTACGGCTCCAAGGCCGGCCTCGAATGGCGGCAGGAGGACCCGAACTACCTCTGGTATTCCGTGTTGGGCGAGCCGCCGCGGCTCATCACGCGCGGCGGCCACGGCTCGGGCGCGGCGGCGGCGCGCGTGACCCGCGTGCCGGCGGGCCATCCGGAGGGTTACCTCGACGGGTTCGCGACGCTCTACACCGAGATCGCGCGCGCCCTTCGCGCCCGCCGCGACGGCAGTCCCGTCGACCCCGACGTCTACTTCCCCACGGTCGAGGACGGTCTCGTCGGCATGGAGTTCATCGAGGCGGCGGTCGCTTCCTCGAAGAAGGGCGCCGTGTGGGTGAAAGTGTAACCATCGGCGCGGTCCGTCGTGGAGTCGTTCCAGGCTTGTGATATAGGCCGACGGGCGGGGGCATCACTCCCGCCCATGTCAATTTGGGGGGCAATCAGATGGCGATGTACGAGAGCTATTTCCACGGCACCGACGCGAACGAGCTGTACGATTTCGAGTCCTACGAGTGGCCGATTCCGCTGGTCGTCGAAGCCGAAGGGGGCAACGACTACGTTTCGGCGTCCGACTACCGCGACAGCCTCTATGGCGGCCTTGGGGACGACGTCCTCCTCGGCCTCGGCGGTGACGACACGATCTTCGGCGACGTCGGGCCGAAGGGCGACGGCGGAGTCGACCAGATTCTCGCCGGTGCCGGCAACGACGTGGTGTTCGCCGGGGGCGGCGGCGACTACGTCAATGCGGGTGACGGCGACGACCTCGTCGACGGCGGGGCCGGCGACGACTACATCGTCGGCGGGCTCGGGGCCGACGAGATCTATGGCCGCGGCGGGAACGACATTCTCCTCGGCAACGGCATTCCCGACGGTGCGCCGCTGCCGCTTCTCGAGCTGATCGCGGTCAACGTCAGCGGGCTCAAGGGCGGGCCCATCGACCCGGCCGAGTTCCTCGGCGGCGAGCTGGGCGAGCTTCCCATCGTCGACGACGATGCCGCCGACGTGATGAACGGGGGGGCTGGCAAGGACGCGATCCTCGGCTTCGGAGGCAACGACCAGCTCTCCGGCGGCAAGGGATCCGATTTCCTGCTCGGCGGGCTCGGCAACGATTTCCTCGACGGCGGCCGCGGCGCCGACTACTTCGCCTTCAGCGAGTTCGGTGCGGCGAACGCCGACACCATCGCCAAATTCCAGAAGATCGACCACTTCGTGCTCAACACCGAAGTGTTCAGCGGCATCGGCAAGGCCGGCCATACCCTCAAGAAGAAGTACTTCCACAAGGGGACCGAGGCCGAGGGCAAGAACGACAAGATCATCTACGACAAGAAGGCCGGCAAGCTCTACTACGACCAGGACGGCAACGGCCACGACCACGGCATGGAGGCGATCGCCACCATCCAGTCGGGGACCAAGATCAAGGCCGCCTATATCGACCTGGCCTGACCCGGCCTCCAGGCCGATCCATGGCGCCGTCCCGGAACTGCCGGGGCGGCGTCCTCACTCCATCCGTGCCGCCGGGTTGCGGGCGTATCCGGGGCCGACCGTCAGCGGCACCTTGGGCAGGATCGACTGGTCGAGGTCCGAGTGGAGGCGGGTGTCCACGGTCTGCAGCACCGCGCCGGCGGCGTCGAGCACGCGGACGGTGACCCGGTAGTCCGTATCGGCCTTGATGCCGCTGAGCGGCGGCGTGGTGAAGGTGAAGCGCCGCCGGTCCGGCGTCACCGGCTTCGAGTCGACGATGTCGGGCCCGCCGGCCGGGTCCTCGAACGCGGCCTCGACGGAGCCGCCCTTGGGCAGCGGCCGTGCCACTTCCGCGACGATGCCGGCGCTCGCCTCGGCGATCCGGTAGTTGAACATGATCCCGCCCCCGCTCACCGCGACGTAGGGGGAATCGTCCGAGCAGGCGGCGAGCGCGAGCAGGGCGGCGAGGCCGAAGATCGTTCCGCGGCGCATGGCGGTGGCCCTCGTTGGTGCCCCGACCATAGCCGTGCGGCGCGGCGCCGGGCAACGCCTTCGCGTTCCGGACGAGGCCGCGCTATCCTTGCGGCATGGACACGCCGGTGACGCTGCCCGCCTTCGATGCTCCCTACGCGCCCGACGATGCGGCACTGGTCCGCCGGTTCATCGCCGAGACGGTGCTCGAGGAGGCCGCCGAGGCGCGGGTCGACGCGACCGCGCGCCGGCTGATCGCGGCCATTCGGGACCAGTCCGGCTTCGTCGGCGGGATCGAGGATTTCCTCCGCGAGTACAGTCTCTCCACCCGCGAGGGCCTCGCGCTGATGGTGCTCGCCGAGGCGCTGCTCCGCGTGCCCGACGCGGCGACGCAGGACCGGCTGATCGAGGACAAGCTCGCCGGCGGCGACTGGTCGCGGCACGCCGGCGACGCGGAGAGCTGGTTCGTGCTCGCGTCCACCTGGGCGCTCGGCCTCTCGAGCCACATCGTCGAGATCGGCGACAGCCCGGACAACATCATCTCCGGCGTGGTGCGCCGCCTCGGCCAGCCCGCGGTGCGGGCGGCGACGCGGCGCGCGATGCGCATCCTCGGCCATCACTTCGTCCTCGGCGAGACCATCGGGGAGGCGCTGAAGCGGGCGCGCGGCCATGCCGAGCGCGTCTTGCGTCATTCCTTCGACATGCTCGGGGAGGGGGCCCGCACCGCGGCCGCCGCGGAAGGTTATTTCGCCGCCTATGCCGACGCGATAGCGGCCATCGGCAGGGCGGCCGGCGCCCGGCCCCTGCCGGACCGGCCGGGCATCTCGGTCAAGCTCTCGGCGCTTCACCCGCGTTACGAGGCGGTGAAGCGCGAGCGGGTCATGGCGGAGCTCGTGCCGCGCGTGGTCGCGCTCGCGCGACGGGCGCGCGACCACGATCTCGGCTTCACCATCGACGCCGAGGAGGCCGACCGGCTGGAGCTGTCGCTCGAGGTGACCGGCGCGGTGGCGGCCGATCCCTCGCTGGCCGGCTGGGACGGTTTCGGCCTCGCGGTCCAGGCCTACCAGAAGCGGGCGCCGGCGGTGGTCGCCTGGATCGCCGACCTCGCCGCCGCGCTCGGGCGGCGGTTCATGGTGCGGCTGGTCAAGGGCGCCTACTGGGACACCGAGGTGAAGCGTGCGCAGGAGCGCGGGCTCGCCGGCTATCCGGTCTACACGCGGAAGGCGGCGACCGACCTTTCCTATCTCGCCTGCGCGCGGCACATGCTCGCCGCGCGGCCGCGCCTCTTTCCGCAATTCGCAAGCCACAACGCGCTCACCGTCGCCACCATCCTCGAGATGGCGGGCGAGGATCGCTCCGGCTTCGAGTTCCAGCGCCTCCACGGCATGGGCGAGGCGCTCTACGAGGCGGTGTGGGCCATGGAGAAGGTGCCGTGCCGGATCTATGCGCCGGTCGGCGGCCATCGCGATCTCCTCGCCTATCTTGTCCGGCGGCTCCTCGAGAACGGCGCCAATTCCTCCTTCGTCGCGATCGCCGGGGACCGCTCGGTGCCGGTGGACTCGCTCCTCGTCCGCCCTGCGACGATTCTGGAAGGCGGCGCCCGCGCCCGCCATGCGCGCATCCCGCTCCCGCCCGATCTCTATGCCCCGGCGCGGCGCAATTCGCAGGGGCTCGAGTTCGGCGATCGCCGCGCGCTGGCCGCGCTCGTCGATGGCGTCGCCGCGCATGGCGCCCCGGTGTCGGCGCACCCGCTCGGGGTGGCTCCCGCCGCGGGCGAGCCGCGCCCGGTGACCGGCCCTGCCGACGGCCGCGCCGTCGGCAGCGTCGTCGAGGCGTCGCCATCGGCGGTCGACGCGGTCATGGCCGCGGCCGGTCGAGGCTTCCGCGACTGGTGCGCCGTCCCGGCGGGGAAACGCGCCGAGGCCCTCGAGCGGATGGCGGACCTCCTCGAGGCGGAGCGCGACGGGCTGGTCGCCCTCCTC
>Ga0182738_1007059_pt1 | contig 11492 bp, 8 predicted proteins | sample eDN5th30CBELigMG_FD_128876 | JGI IMG/M metagenome (GOLD analysis project Ga0182738, IMG submission 128876) | Enriched Miracle-Growth compost microbial communities from Emeryville, California, USA - eDNA 5th pass 30_C BE-Lig MG (version 2)... ...
CGGTGGTCTTCGGCGTCTTGAAGCCGGTGCTGATGCCGCCCTTGATGGTGAACTGGTCGCTCAGCGTCAGCACCCCGTAGAGGCGCGGGCTGATATGATCGCCGAACACCTCGTGCTTGTCGTAGCGCAGCCCCCCCGTGATCGCGAGCGGCTCGATCCCGTACCAGGTGTCTTCGGCGAAGACGGACCACATGTTGTGCTCCTGCTTCAGCCCGGACTTGCCCTCTTCGAGGCCGAACACGCCGTCGACCAAGTCGCCGCGAATGACCTGGCCGCCGACGACCGCAACATGGCGGCCGGCCAGCTCGAACGGAATGTCAAGCTTGGCATCGAGGGTGTACTGCTTGCTCTCAAGCTGACGAGCCGGACGCGGCAGGAAGGTCGCCTCGGCAATGGCCCGACGTTCGTCCAGCGGAAGGCCCGCGTAAGGCCCGGTGGCGTCGATCATCTGCAGCAGGTGCTCTCGCTCGGCGACGCTGAAGGGGATGGTGCGGCCCTTGTTCTCGGTAGAGACGTGCGAAAGGGTCACGAGGCTGGTGCCGAAACCCCACTGGCCCCGATGGCTCACGGCCCAGTAGTCGCGCGTGAACTCCTGCGTCGGAGCGTAGCCTACACGCGGATTGGCGCGGCGGGCCCAGGTGCCGCCGTTGGTCACGCAGGCAGCAGAGGTCGTCCCCGTCGCGCCGAGGCAGAAGTTGCCCGCGGCCCAGATGCTGTTGATGTTGTCGACGGTACCGACCGGATACTCCTCGGCCCCGGTGTCGTTGAGCTTGATCTTGTTGTCGTACTTCTGCCGCGACGTGTCGTAATCGAGGGTCAGCGTCTGATTGTCGGTGGGCGTGAAGGTAAGCGTCAGGCCGCCCGAGAGGTTCTCGTTGTCGACCGTCTTGCCGCCACCGCCGAAACCGAGCGCGCGGACATGCTCGTGGCCGGTCGGATCGACGACCGTGTCGTAAACCGGGTTCGAGGCGTCGCGGTTATACCAGCTCCCCCGCAGGCTGAGGTTGAGCAGGTCCTTGATGATCGGCCCGTTGAGATAGACGTCCACGGTTGTGTCGTCGCCATAGGCATCTTCCATCTCGAACGTGCGGGAAGCGGTGACCGAACCGCTCCAGCGTGAGAGGGAGCGCTTGGTGATGATGTTGATCACCCCGCCCATCGCATCGGCGCCGTAAAGCGTCGAAGCCGGGCCGCGGATCACCTCGATACGCTCGATCGAATCGCGCGGCGGGATGTGGCCGAACTGGTTGCCGCCGAAGTTGTTCGGATAGATGTCGCCGTGGTTGTTCAGGCGGCGGCCGTTGACGAGGATCAGTGTGTAATCCGATCCCATGCCGCGAATGCTGACCGTGCCCTGCCCGGTCTTGTCGCGGGTCTCGCCGATATCGACGCCTTCGAGATCGCGAACCGCATCCAGCAGAGTGACGTAGGGGCGGGTGGCAAGGTCCTTTTCGGTAATGACGCTGATGCTGGCGGGCGCGTCCGTCAGCTTCTGCTCGAAACCGGCTGCGGTGACGACGATCTGGTTCGGATCGGGCTCTTCGGCGTGGGCGGTTACCGGGAGGAACACCCCGCCGGCGATGGCCAGAATGCTGGCAGTAGCCCGAAGGCCGATAGTTCCGTCCCTGTTCATGTTTCCCGTCACGTTGACTCGAATGTTGCGCGCCTATTGCGAACCATTCTCATCGAGTCAATGGTAATGCGAGCGATTTGCAATAAAGTTGATTGGCCGCAAGATTCCGCTGGCCGACGGTTTGCTTGGCAAGCGCCCCCTACAGCCCTAGCTTGCGCCAGCAGCAGGAGAGCGCATGTCCGCAAACATCGAAGAGCTGGAACGTCGCCGCGCGGCCGCCAGGCTTGGTGGCGGGCAGGCGCGCGTCGATGCGCAGCACGCCAAGGGCAAGCTGACCGCGCGCGAGCGGCTGGAGGTCCTGCTCGACGAGGGATCGTTCGAGGAGCTCGACATGTACGTCGAGCACAACTGCACCGACTTCGGGATGGCGGATCAGACCATTCCGGGTGACGGAGTGGTCACCGGCTCCGGCACGATCGACGGGCGGCTGGTATTCGCGTTCAGCCAGGACTTCACCGTGTTCGGCGGCTCTCTCTCGGAACGTCACGCGCAGAAGATCTGCAAGATCATGGACATGGCGCTGAAGGTCGGCGCGCCGGTGATCGGGCTCAATGACAGCGGCGGCGCGCGCATCCAGGAAGGCGTCGCCAGCCTCGGCGGCTATGCCGAGGTGTTCCAGCGCAACGTTCTGGCCAGCGGCGTGGTGCCACAACTGTCGCTGATCATGGGGCCATGCGCGGGCGGCGCGGTCTATTCTCCGGCGATGACGGACTTCATCTTCATGGTGAAGGATTCGAGCTACATGTTCGTCACCGGCCCTGAAGTGGTGCGAACCGTCACCAACGAAGTGGTGACGCAGGAGGAGCTGGGCGGCGCGATCACCCACACGACCCGCACAGGCGTAGCAGACCTCGCGCTCGAGAACGACATGGAAGCACTCGCCGCGGCGCGGGATTTTATCTCCTACCTGCCGCTCAACAACCGGGACGGCGTGCCCGAGCGGCCAACGGACGATCCGTGGGATCGCGAGGAGCCTTCGCTCGATACGCTGATCCCGGCCAGCGCGAACCAGCCTTACGACATGCACGAACTGGTGCGGAAGGTCGTCGACGAAGGCGAGTTTTTCGAGATCCAGCCCGCGCACGCCGCCAACATCATTTGCGGCTTCGGCCGCATCGAAGGCCGCACGGTAGGCATCGTCGCCAACCAGCCCACCGTGCTAGCTGGCGTGCTGGATATTAATGCCAGCCGCAAGGCCGCGCGGTTCGTCCGCTTCTGCGACGCGTTCAGCATCCCGATCGTGACTTTTGTGGACGTGCCCGGCTTCCTCCCCGGCACCGCGCAGGAGCACAACGGCATCATCAAGCACGGCGCCAAGCTGCTGTTCGCTTACGCGGAGGCGACGGTGCCCAAGATCACCGTCATCACCCGCAAGGCCTATGGCGGCGCCTACGACGTCATGGCGTCGAAGCACCTGCGGGGCGACCTCAACTACGCATGGCCGACTGCCGAGATCGCGGTGATGGGCGCCAAGGGCGCGGTGGAGATCATCTTCCGGTCAGAAAAGGACGATCCCGAGAAGATCGCCGAACGCACCCGCGAATACGAGGACCGCTTTGCCAACCCGTTCGTGGCCGCGAGCAAGGGCTTCATCGACGAAGTGATCTACCCCCACGCCACCCGCCGTCGCATCGCGCTGGGCTTGCGCAAGCTGCGCAACAAGCAGCTCGCCAACCCGTGGAAGAAGCACGACAACCTGCCGTTGTGACACGCGATATTCCGTGGCATAGGAATATTGTCGACCAACCGTTCCGCTGTTGGTCGTTTCAGTGGGGAGTGGATCATGCGTAAAATTTTCATTTCGGCCGCCTTGGCCTCTGCAGCCGTGGTTTTGACGGCGACGCCGGTCATGGTGACAGCACAGGAAGCGGCAGCGCCCTATTCGGTCGAGACAACCCTCGTCGGCAAGCTGCTCGATGACCCTGAAGCAGCCGCGATCCTCGAACGCCTGATCCCGACGGTCTATGCGAACGAAATGTTCAAGACGATGGGCCGCGATCAGACGCTCAAGTCGATCCAGCAATACGAGCCGCAAGCGCTGAGCGACGAGAACCTCGCCAAGATCCAGGCCGAATTCGACAAGCTGGCCGCGAAGAAATAGCTGCTTTCCCAAGTGATCCGGCGACGCGGAGGTGGTAAGGCCGGGCCATGAAGCTTGGCCCTCTCAACCACGTCGGCGTCGCCGTTCCTTCCCTCGCAGAAGCGCTGACGCACTGGCGCGAGGTGATGGGCGCCAGCCAAATTCATGACCCGATCGCGCTGCCGGAACAGGGCGTCACGGTTTGCTTCGTCGACACGCCCAACAGCCAGGTCGAATTGCTCGAACCGCTCGGTGAGAATTCGCCGATCCTCAAGTTCCTCGAACGCAACCCGGAAGGCGGCCAGCACCACCTTGCCTTCGAGGTGCCCGATATCGACGAGGCGCGCGCCTACTATGAAGGCCTAGGCAAGCGCATTCTCGGCCCCACTCGCGTCGGTGCTCACGGCACGCCGGTGTTCTTCCTGCACCCGAAGGACATGGGTGGAATACTGACCGAGATCATGGAAACGCCCCGGCACTAGGATGAAGGTCTCCTACGCCACGATCACCTTCACGCTGACCGGGCGCGTGGCGGAACTGACACTCAACCGGCCCGAGAAGCTTAACGCCCTCAACGCCGCCACTTTCACCGACATCCAAGGTGCCCTCGACCACGCCGAAATCAACGGCGCGCGCTGCGTCCTGCTAACTGGCGCAGGCCGCGCCTTCTGCTCCGGCGCCGACCTCGCGGGCGACGGCATTCCCGACGACCTCGGCGAGCCCATCGATCGGTTCTACAACCCGCTGGTGCGGCGCATCGCCGCGATGGACATGGCGCTGGTCACCGCGATCAACGGCCCTGCAGTGGGCGCAGGCGCAGGGCTGGCATTGCTCGGCGACGTGATCGTGATGGCGCGGTCCGCCTATCTCCAGCTCGGGTTCGTCAACATCGGCCTCGTGCCGGACGCGGGGACGACATGGCTCGCAGCGCAAGCCGTGGGTCGCGTGCGCGCCGCCGAGATGGCCCTGCTGGGTGAGCGCGTCCATGCGGAGAAGGCGCTGGACTGGGGCCTCGTCACCCGGATCGCGGAAGATGAAACCTGCCTCGCCGATGCCCGCGCCCTTGCCCAGCGCCTTGCGGCGGGGCCCGCCTCGATTGCCCCGATCCGCAAGCAGGTGCGCGGCGTGCTCGAAACATCGCTGGACGAAACGCTTGAACTGGAGCGCGAGAACCAGCGCGCCGCCGGCCGCACCGCCGATTTCCGCGAAGGCGTCATGGCGTTCCTGCAGAAACGGGCACCCCGTTTCAATGGAAACTAAATGCCTCGCATGGGCGCGCTTGCACGGTATAGGGATTGAATGACCGACAAATCGGACTGGCAGGCCAAGCTGGCCCAGGAAGTCAAAGGCCGCGACCTCACGTGGCAGACGCCGGAGGGTTTCGCGATCCAGCCGCTCTACACGGCGGACGACCTCCCCGCCGATGGTCCCGGCTTTCCCGGCTTCGCGCCGTTCACGCGTGGGCCCTATGCCTCGATGTACACCGGTCGCCCGTGGACGATCCGCCAGTACGCCGGGTTCTCAACCGCCGAGGAATCGAACGCCTTCTACCGCCGCAACCTCGCCGCCGGGCAGATGGGGCTATCGGTGGCCTTCGATCTCGCCACCCACCGGGGCTACGACTCGGACCACCCGCGCGTGGTCGGCGATGTCGGCAAGGCGGGCGTCGCGATCGACACGATCGAGGACATGAAGATCCTGTTCGACGGCATCCCGCTCGACAGGATGAGCGTCAGCATGACGATGAACGGCGCGGTGCTGCCGGTGCTGGCGTTCTACATCGTCGCGGCGGAGGAACAGGGCGTTTCGCGGGCCCAGCTTTCCGGGACCATCCAGAACGACATCCTCAAGGAGTTCATGGTCCGGAACACTTACATCTACCCGCCCGAGCCGAGCATGCGGATCGTCTCCGACATCATCGCCTACTGCTCGGCCCACATGCCGAAGTTCAACAGCATCTCGATCTCGGGCTATCACATGCACGAAGCGGGGGCGACGGCGGTGCAGGAGCTCGCCTTCACGCTGGCCGACGGCAAGGAATACGCGAAGCGTGCCATGGCTGCGGGGCTGGCGCTCGACGACTTTGCACCGCGCCTCAGCTTCTTCTTCGGCATCGGCATGAACCTGTTCATGGAAGTGGCGAAGCTCCGCGCAGCGCGCACGCTGTGGTGCGAGGTGATGGAAGGCCTCGGCGCGCAGAACGAGAAGTCGAAGGTGCTGCGTACCCACTGCCAGACGAGCGGCGTGTCGCTGCAGGAGCAGGACCCATACAACAACGTCATCCGCACCACGATCGAGGCGCTCGCCGCCGTGCTGGGCGGAACGCAGAGCCTGCACACCAACGCGCTGGACGAGGCGCTGGCCCTGCCCACCGACTTCTCCGCCCGGATCGCTCGCAACACGCAGTTGATCCTCGCGGAGGAAAGCGGGGTTACGAAGGTGATCGATCCGCTGGGCGGCTCCTATTACGTCGAGGCGCTGACGGCGAAGCTGGTCGACGAGGCACGTGCGCTGATCGCGCAAGTCGATGAGCTTGGCGGCATGACCGCTGCCGTCGCCAGCGGAATGCCCAAGCGCCTTATCGAGGAAGCCGCCGCCGCCCGTCAGGCGCGGGTCGACAGGGGCGAGGATGCGATAATCGGCGTCAACAAGTACCCGGTCAGCGAGCACGCGCCGATCGACACGCTCGACATCGACAACCACGCGGTGCGCGAAAGCCAGATCGCGCGGATCAACCGCGTCCGGGCAGAGCGCGACGAGGCGCGCTGCCAAGCGGCGCTGAAGGCGTTAATCGAAGGCGCCAAGGCAGGCGGGAACCTGCTCGCACTTTCTGTGGAGGCCGCCCGTGTCCGCGCGACGCTGGGTGAGATTTCGGTCGCGCTGGAGCAGGTGTTCGGACGCCATGACACCCACCCCACGCCGGTGAAAGGCATCTACTCGAAGGCCTATGATGGCGACGCACGATACGCGCAGGTGGTGGAAGGAGTGAAGGCCGTCGAACGCCGACTCGGCCGCGCCCCGCGCGTGCTCGTCGCCAAGATGGGGCAGGACGGGCACGACCGCGGTGCCAACGTGATCGCATCCGCGTTCGCCGACATGGGCTTCGCCGTGATCAGCGGCCCGCTGTTCCAGACACCCGAGGAGACGCGCGACCTTGCCCTTTCCGAAAACGTCGATGCGGTAGGCGTCTCCACCCTCGCCGCGGGCCACAAGACGCTGGTGCCGGAGCTGATCGAACTGCTCCGCGATGCAGGCCGCGCGGACATCAAGGTCGTGGTCGGCGGGGTCATCCCGCCGCAGGACTATGAATTCCTGCGTGACGCAGGCGTGCAGGGGATTTACGGCCCCGGTTCCAACGTGGTCGAATGCGCCGCCGACATGCTGCGCCTGCTCGGCCATAACATGCTCCCACCGGGCGAAACCTTCGGCGAGGCCGCAGAGTGACCGATCTGATACGTACCGACTGGACGCGCGACGAGATTGCCGCGCTTTTTGACCTGCCGTTCACGGAACTGCTGTTCCAGGCAGCGAGCGTGCACCGCGCTCACCATCCTGCGGACCAGGTGCAGCTCTGCACCCTGCTCTCGATCAAGACCGGCGGCTGCCCCGAGGATTGCGGCTACTGCTCCCAGTCGGTCCATGCCGAAAGCGGCGTGAAGGCGACCAAGCTGATGGACGTGCGGGAAGTGCTGCAGAAGGCGGCGCAGGCGCGTGATGCGGGCAGCCAGCGCTTCTGCATGGGCGCCGCATGGCGCAACCCGAAGGACCGCGACATGCCGGCGATCGTCGAGATCGTGAAGGGCGTGCGCGAGATGGGCATGGAAACCTGCATGACGCTGGGCATGCTCACGCCGAAACAGGCGGAGATGCTCGCCGAAGCAGGCCTCGATTACTACAACCACAACATCGACACCTCGCCGGAACGCTACGAGGAGGTGATCACCACCCGCACTATGAGCGACCGGCTGGAGACGCTCGATCACGTTCGCAACGCGGGCATCAATGTCTGCTCAGGCGGGATCGTAGGCATGGGCGAGACGCGCGCGGACCGCGTGGGCTTCATCCACACCCTCGCCACGCTGCCGCGCCATCCGGAGAGCGTGCCGGTCAACGCGCTGGTGCCGGTCAAGGGCACCGTGCTGGGCAACATGCTCGCCGACACGCCGCTCGCCAAGATCGACGACATCGAATTCGTGCGCACCGTCGCCGTCGCGCGCATCACCATGCCGTTGAGCATGGTCCGCCTCTCCGCAGGCCGCGAATCCATGAGCGAGGCGACGCAGGCACTGTGCTTCCTCGCCGGGGCGAACTCGATCTTCACCGGCGACAAGCTGTTGACCGCGCCCAACGCAGGTGACGATTCGGATACCGCGCTGTTTGCGAAGCTCGGCATGACGGCGCTCAAGGGCGAGGAGCCGATGCGGGCTTGCGGAGTGCGTGAGGCCGCCGAGTAAGTGTTCACCAAGATCCTCATCGCCAATCGCGGAGAGATCGCCTGCCGGGTGATCCGCACCGCGCGGCGGATGGGGATCGCGACAGTGGCGGTCTATTCGGACGCCGATGCGCGCAACCCGCACGTGGCGCTTGCGGACGAAGCCATCAGGATCGGCCCTGCCCCGGCTGCCGAGAGCTATCTCGTGGCGGAGGCGATCATCGCGGCCTGCAAGGCGTCAGGCGCCGAGGCAGTCCATCCCGGTTACGGCTTCCTGTCGGAGCGCGCCTCGTTCGTCGAAGCGCTGGAAGCAGAGGGCATTGCCTTCATCGGCCCGCCCGCCTCGGCCATCGCCGTGATGGGCGACAAGATCGAGAGCAAGAAGCTGGCGCAGGCGGCGGGGGTCAACGTCGTCCCCGGCTTTCTCGGAGAGATTGCCGACACAAAGCAGGCGGTGAGCATCGCCAGCGAGATCGGCTACCCGGTGATGATGAAGGCCAGCGCGGGCGGCGGTGGCAAAGGCATGCGACTCGCATGGTCCGAAGCCGACGTGCGCGAGGGCTTCGAGAGCGTGAAGCGCGAGGGACTGAACTCCTTCGGTGACGATCGCGTATTCATCGAGAAGTTCATCGAAAGCCCGCGCCACATCGAAATCCAGGTGCTGGGCGACAGGCACGGCAACATCGTCCACCTCAACGAGCGCGAATGCTCGATCCAGCGCCGCCACCAGAAGGTGGTGGAGGAAGCGCCCTCCCCGTTCGTCACGCCGGAGATGCGTGCGAAGATGGGCGCGCAGGCCGTCGCGCTGGCGCAGGCCGTGGGTTACCACTCCGCGGGCACGGTCGAACTGATCGTCTCCGGTGCGGACCCGACCGGGGAGAGCTTCTATTTCCTCGAAATGAACACCCGGCTGCAGGTCGAGCATCCGGTTACCGAGGCGATCACGGGCATCGACCTCGTCGAGCAGATGATCCGCGTTGCGGCGGGTGAGAAGCTGCCGTTCACGCAGGCCGATATCGGCATCGATGGGTGGGCCATCGAGAACCGGGTCTATGCCGAAGACCCCTATCGCGGATTCCTGCCGAGCACTGGGCGGCTCTTGCGGTATCGGTCGTCAGCGGCCGCCGCCCACCAGGCTCCACCGGAGGAACGCCCTACCGAGGCATACGTCCGCGTTGATGACGGTGTCACCGAGGGCGGCGAAGTCTCGATGTTCTACGATCCGATGATCGCCAAGCTGATCACCTGGGCTCCCACGCGGGACGAAGCGGCGGACCTCCAGGTCGACGCGCTTGACCGTTTCCATATCGAGGGGCTTGGCCACAACGTCGATTTCCTCTCGGCGCTGATGCAGCACCCCCGTTTCCGCGAGGGCGCGCTGACCACGGGGTTCATCGCCGAGGAATACCCCGAGGGGTTCGGCGGCGCCCCGGCATCGCCCGAATTGCTTCGCACGATCGCCGCCGTCGCGGCGGGGTGCGAGTGCACGCGGCATGCTCGTGCCGGACGGATATCCGGCAAGCTGAACGGCGCACCACTTCCGGGCAGCGACTGGACCGTGCGGATCGGCGATCACGACTACGAGGTCACGCTCGGCGACGGTCACGCGATGGTCGACGGGCACCGCGTGGAAGGCACCTGCGATTGGCAGCCCGGCACGACCGTGGCGGCCGCCAGCGGCAACGGCCTTTCCCTCGGCCTGAGGGTGGCGCGGAATGGCCTGACCTGGCTGATCGGAACACACGGCGCCCTGCATCGGGCGCGCGTGATTCCGGCACGCCTGGCCCCGCTCGCTAAGCACCTGATCGAGAAGCAACCGCCCGACCTGTCGCGGTTCCTTCTCAGCCCGATGCCGGGGCTGCTGGTCGCGCTTCATGTTGGCGAAGGCGATGAGGTGCAGCCCGGCCAGCCGCTGGCCACGGTAGAGGCGATGAAGATGGAGAACATCCTCCGCGCCCAAAAGGCGGGCACGGTGAAGGACTTGAAGGCCGCCGAGGGCGACAGCCTGATGGTTGACCAGGTCATCCTAGAAATCGAAAGCTAGCCGAGCACGCCGGCCTCACGCAGGCGCGCGATTTCCTCGTCGCTCCGCCCCATCTCGCGCAGGATATCCTCGCCATGCTCCCCCAGCAGCGGCGGCGCGCGGTTCCATTCGACGGGGGTTTCGGACAGCTTGAGCGGCGAGGAAACCAGTTCCAGCCCCGGAATGGCGGGGTGATCCGCCTCCCGCACCATCCCCCGCGCCCGCGCGGTGGGATGGCTGAGCGCTTCGTGGACGCCGCGCACCTTGCCTGCCGGGATGCCGTGCTCCGCGAGTCTTCCCAGCCATTCGTCAGCTGACCTGGCGGCCAGGGCCACCGCGACCAGAGGCACCAGCACCTCGCGATTGGTCACCCGGTCGGCATTTCGCGCGAAGCGCGGGTCGTCCGCCAGTTCGGGCCGCTCGATCACCTTCTCGCACAGCGCACGGAACTGCCGGTCGTTGCCCACCGCCAGCACGATCGGCGCGTCGGCACAGTCGAACAACTCGTAAGGCACGATGGTCGGGTGCGCATTGCCCCAGCGCTGCGGCTCGCCGCCAGAGACCAATGCCGCGCTGCCGACATTGGCCAGCATCGCCAGCTGGCAATCGATCAGCGCCATGTCGATGTGCTGGCCCCGCCCGTCCCGGTCGGCGGCGATCAGTGCGGCGAGGATCGCCTGCACAGCAGCCATGCCGGTGAACAGGTCCGCCACTGCGACCCCGACTTTCATCGGCGGCCCCTCGATCGGCCCGGTGACGGCCATGAGCCCGCCTTCGGCCTGCACGACATAGTCGTAGCCCGCGCGGTCAGCTTCCGGACTGTCGTGCCCGTACCCGGTGATCGAGCAGTAGACGAGGCGCGGGTTGACCGCGCGCAGACTCTCGTAGTCGAGCCCGTATTTCGCCAGCGCGCCCGCCTTGAAGTTCTCGACCACGACATCCGCCGCAGCGGCCATTTCGCGCAGGATCGCCTGCCCTTCCGGTGAGGCGATATCGAGCGCCAGCGAGCGCTTGTTGCGGTTGGCGCAGAGGTAATAGGCGGCCTCGCCATTGGCGAAAGGCGGGCCCCAATGGCGCGTATCGTCCCCGCTTCCGGGGCGCTCGACCTTGATCACGTCCGCGCCGAGGTCTCCGAGGATCATCGTCGCCCATGGACCCGCGAGCACGCGGGACAGGTCGAGCACCTTGCGGCCCTTGAGGGGTGCCGGGCGTGCTGGCTGCGTCATTGGCGTTGGGCTAGGCCGTGTGCCATAGTTCCGCAATGCCGCTCGATTACGCCGCCTACGAAGCCCTCTTCAACACCGGCGACGACGAGGCGCTGGTA
>Ga0182738_1007061_pt1 | contig 11489 bp, 9 predicted proteins | sample eDN5th30CBELigMG_FD_128876 | JGI IMG/M metagenome (GOLD analysis project Ga0182738, IMG submission 128876) | Enriched Miracle-Growth compost microbial communities from Emeryville, California, USA - eDNA 5th pass 30_C BE-Lig MG (version 2)... ...
CCGTCCAGCGGCCGACCGCAGGCGTCGATCACGCGACCCAGCAATGCATCGCCCACGCGTAGCGTCCGATTGGTGCGACGCAGCCGGACGCGGTCACCGCGCCGCACGCCCGATAACGCATCCAACGGCGAAAGCAGCGTGAGATGATCGCGAAAGCCGATCACTTCGGCTTCCAGCGGAGCGGCCGCAGCGCGATGAATCTCGGCCATGGCACCCAGTGGGGCCGCAAAGCCGCCGGCGGCGATGGTCGCTCCCACCGTCTGCACGACTCGCCCTTCGAGCGAGGCCGACATGATTGTTGAAAGTTGTTGTTGCAGGTCCATGTCGTTCGCTTTAGAGCGTTAGTTCTTCCTCGATCCGCCGCAACTGGGCCTCCCAGGTCTGGTCCACGTGGCCGTGTTCGGTTTCCAACAGGCAACTGCCAAGTGGTACCTTGGGATCGGCCACCAGTTCCAGTTCCGCCAGCGGAGCGACCTGGGCGGCCAACTCACGCGCCGAGTTCGATAGCGTGGCATGGTCGGCCGGATGCAGGCGCAATCGCAATTGAGGGCTGCCGCAGGCCAGTTCCAGCGATTCCTTGATCAGCCGTAGCGGAATCTCCGGCTGTTGGCTCAGTTCGCTGCGAACCAGCTTGGCGGCGATGGCCACCGCCAGCCCGATCGCCTGCTGTTCCCACCGGGCCAGCCAACCACTACGTGCTTCGCACACGGCACGGATCGCCTGCTGCAGGGCCGGCAGCGAACTCTCTACCTGCTGTTTGACCAGTTGCTTGGCCTGCTGCTCCACCCGCTGGCGAATGGTGCGTTCGGCCGCGGCCAAGGCGTCCGCCTCGGCCTGCTGGCGGATCTGCTCGCTTTCCTGCTGCGCCTGTTCGAGGATCGCCTTGGCCTGGGCCCGCACGTCGTCCAAGTACCCTTTGGCTCGCTCGGAGAGGTCCTCAAAGTTGTAGGGGACGTGCTGGGCTTCAATGTGACGAAACTCGTTTGCCTTGATAACGGCCATGCCGGTCCTTCATCGGTTTTTGTTCGTTGCGTGGCCGCCATGCTCCCGCAGAGAGCCTGAGCCGCAAGCGCGCGATCGAGAGGTTTACGCCACGGCGGCGAAATGCTGACGGAAAGGCAGGTCCACCTGACCGGCGGCTTCCAAACGCAGGGCGATATCCACCAGTTCCTGCTGGGCGCTTTCGACGTCGCTGAGGCGGGTCGGCCCCAACCGCTGCATGGCTTGCCGCAGCAACTTGGCATCCTCGGGATCAAACAACCGCAAGGTGCGTTCGGTCTGCACCGGCGTGGAACCAGCCAGGGCCAATACCACCACTTCGGCGTCGGCCTCGGCCAGCACTTCCAGCAGACTCGATCCGCTCAGTTGCAGCAGTTCTTCGTAGGTCAAACGCTGCGACGGCGCGGCAGGTGGTTCCGGCGCGGGCGATGCTTGAGGAAGCCGGGCTGCCAGGTGCGGGTCTTCTTGAGCGACATTCTCGATCAACTGCTGGCCGGCAGGCCCCTTGGCGGCCGTCAGCATACTGGCGACGGCCGCCAGGCTGATTTCGCGGCGGCGGCGTTCGTGAGCGATTTGTTGCAACCGTTCTTCCACGCCCCGCTCGACCAGGCGAACCACCTCGCCGTCGGTCTGCTCTAGTTCGACCAAGCGGCGAACAATCTCCGTCTGCCGCTGCCGCGAGACGAGTGCCAAAACCTCGGCAGCTCGGGCTGGGGTGAGATGCGAAACCACCAGCGCCGCTGTTTGAGCGGTCTCGGTTTCCAGAAAGGTCGCCAGGTCGTCGTCAGTTGTGGTTGTCAAGCAAGCGAATGGGCGAGCCGCAGACGTAGCTTCCGTGGTCGGCGGCGATGTCTGCGCTGGTGGCGCCGATTCCGGTTGCGACTGCTCGGCAGCCAAACGTCCTGCCAATTGTGGATCAAGTTCCGCGGCCGGTTCCGGGTCCACTACAAAGCCCCCGGCGCGGAAGAACTCACTAATCACCGCCTCTTGTTCCTCGGCGGAGACCTCGCCTAGCGACAGCAACTGCTGCCGGACCAAGGCCGCCTGTTCAGACGACATCTGTTCCAGCAGCGCGTCGGCGGTGTCGGTATCGAGCACCGTCAGCAGCACTGCGGCCTTGCGGAGTGAACTGCTTGGGCTGTGAGAAGCGGACCGGCTCAACTAGCGCCTCCAATCCAGCCTTTGATCACGTTGGCCGCGGCGTCAGGATCGTCTTTGACCAGTTGCGACAACTCTTCGCGCAGCGACAGTCCGCTCGTCGGCCGCGTCAGTGACCGCTTGGGCGCCGGCGGTTCCTCAGACTCGGCTTCGTGCTCGTCGTCGGGCGTCACCACGTTCAACTTGGGCGTGGCAGGCTCGGGAGGTGTAGCGGCCCCGCGGACCAGTGACCGCAAGAACAACAGGCTTCCCACCCCCAGCAGCAGGATGCCGACATTCATCCAGTTCTGTGCCAGCCAGGCCAACCCGGCATCGACAGTGGTATCCCCGGCTGGGGCCTCGGCCGCCACATGATCAAACGAGGTGACCTTTACCAACGGCTCTAAGTCAGCCACGCCAGCCGAGGCCGGCAGCAACTGCGCCACGTAGCGCTGAATCTTCTCCTGCTCTTCCTGCTCGATCAGGCGAAGCTGGGTCGCATCGGGCTCTAGGGGCTGCCCACCCTCGGGCGACGGATTGCGGTTCTGCCAGATCTTTTCGTAATGGCTGCTGGGGATGCCGATGGCCACCGTCACTCGTTGCGGAAGCAGCCCAATGGCTTTGGAACGCACCGTCTCGTGCGCGGGAATCGACTGGCGGAGCGTGGAACTGGTTTCGTCCTGCGACGAGGTCACGCGGGCACCGGCCAACTGGATCGCCTGGTTGGCGTTGCCTTGCTGGGCGACCACGCCCGGCCGGCCACCCGGCGGCCCCGAGTTGGAATCCCGCGTGCTGCTCTGCTCGCTCTGGTAGAGCGTGCCGCTAGCCTTATCGTCGAGCGTGGTCTTTTCCCGGGTGCTTTCCAGCTCGGGCGACAGCTCAACGTTCACGTTCACCGTCGCGCCGGCCACGTAAGCTAGAGCATCCTGCACGCGCTGGCGGAACAGGTTTTCATAAGCCCGCATCACGCGCAAATACTGATGCTCTTCACCGTCGCCCAGGGCATCGTTGCCGCCCACGTACACGCGCCCATTGAGGTCGGCAATGGTGACGCTCTCAGGCTTCAAGCCGGCAAACGCGGCGGACACCAGGTGGCGAATAATCCGGGCTTGATCGGGATCAAGCTGCTGATTCAGCACCGGCTTGACGCTGACCGATGCCGTGCTGGTAACGCGGCGGGAGAGTCCACCTTCGCGACGTTCATCATAATCGACCGTGGCAAACTCAATGCCTTGCATCGATGCGATGATGGCCGCCAGTTTCTTCTGCTTGGCGTTCTTGATCAGTTCATCGCGCTGGCGAGGACCGACGAACGGTCCCTGGTCGGCCAGGGTTTTCTCCAGGTAGCTGTGGAAGTCGGCCGGCATGGCTCCGGCCTCGGCCATGGCCGTTACATAGGCTGCTTCTTGGCCGGCAGGCACCAGGATGCGGTTGCCCTCATACTTGGGCTCCGGCAAACCGGCAGCGGCAAACGCCGCCTGGATGGCCGGCATCTCGCTGGCCGTAAAGGGCCGCCCTCCCATCAGGTACGTGCCGCGTCCGCCCCAATCCTGGCCGAACAGAAAGAACAGGCTGATCACGATCACGGCCAGCAGCAGCGCCGTGGCAACCCGGGTGCCAGGCGTCATGGAGGTGAACAGGTCTTTCAGTTGCTCAGTGGCCCGATTCACGGCACCCATTCAAACGCTCCGGTTCCAGGTTGCTCTGAAGGCAACGACAGGTGAAGCCTGCTGACTTGGATTGGGGAAGTGAAACTATTGAACGATTGACGTGTTATGCGTGGCGATCTGGCATGCCGACCTATTGATGCAGAATTGACTTCACAGTGCCGCCATCTGATCACGGCCGCTCATACACGGATGTTTTTGACTTCTTCGTAAGCGGCAACCAACTTGTTGCGAATCTGCATCAACATTCGAAACGCAAGATCGGCCTTCTTCACAGCCGATAAAACTTCCGCCGGGTTGACCTCACCGCCGGTGAACAGGGCTTCGACCGCCTGGTCGGCCTGCAACTGGGCGGAGTTCACCTCCTGAATCGAGTCGGCAAAAAACGCCTGGAACGAGCCAGCCTCGCTGGGTGCGGTCGCCGTGGCCGGAGCGGGTGGCCGCGGGATCGCCGGAGGTGTGACCGAAATGCCTTGAACGGGCGACATGGCTTAACTGCCTACCAACAATCGCTGGTGAAACGCCGTGCTTGGTTCCGCTGCCGGCGGGCCGCACCTTGCCTGAGCGGCCGCCGGTGCTTGCTGCCGCCCGCGCGCTGAGCGCCCGCCGATGGCAGTAAGCGGGCGTATATTGCGCGAAAACCTCGTCACGACTCAAGACATATAATTGGTGGGCGCAATCAGCATCGCAACACCTTGCGTCACCATAAGTTAGAGAACGCCGCCCACTCCGACAGACACGCCCGGTAAAGAGCGGCCGGAGTCCGCTGCCAGTCAGCGCCACGACAAGCCGACTAGCAGTAGCGGCGGTTGAGAGAAGCTGCGGCGTTAAGCCAAGATACGCAGCGTTTGGTTGGCCATCTCTTTGCTGATTTCCATGGCCCCGATATTGGCTTCGTACGCCCGAGTGGCTTCCAAGGCGTCGACAAACTCGGTGGTCAGGTCGATGTTCGGGTAAGCGACATAGCCCTGGCGTGGCCCTTCTTTGATCGCATCGGGATGACCTGGTTCATAGCGCCACTGTGGCTCGAGGTCCGCCGTTTCGACCGATGCCACCTGCACGCCGGCAGCGCCGAGCGCTTGGCCTACCGAGTCGTCGGTCTGAAAGACCACAAACTTCGGTTGATACGGTTGAGCCTCGCCGGCTTCGTTCCGTGTGGTGGAAATGTTCGCGATATTGCTGGTAATGGCGTTGATCCGCGTCCGCTGCGCTACCATAGCGCTGGTGCTGATATCCATGGCCGAGAACATGGCACAACCTCTCCAGAAGCGAACGTTCGCGATAGAACCGTATTGTTAAGACTATTCAGACTACAACCGCCGGCACCATCAATAGGCCTGACTACGCACGCTCGCTGATGGCCGCCTCTAACGTACGAAACTGGGCCGTCATAATGGTCAGCGCCAAGTTGTGGCGCAATTGGTTCTTCGCGATCTCGGCCACCTGTTTTTCCAGCCCAACGTTGCTGCCGTCGTGGTGCAGTAAGTCAGCCAGGTTGTCATTGACCGTGGCCAGCGAAGTCTGCGGCATGCCGGGCGACGGCACCTGAACAAGCGATGCCCCAGGCGGCAACAAATGATTCAGCGCCCCGGGCGATGCGCCCGCGGTTGCCGCCTTCGCTGCCGTATCACGAGCTGACAAGGCCGACCGCAACCTGGCCTGAAAGCCTGACTCCGACAGATCGCGGACCTGATAGCCGGGCGTATCGAGGTTTGCCAGGTTACCAGCCAGGATGCTGTGCCGCGCCTCGGTAAACGAGGCTACCTGCTCCAGCACCGGAATCGCCGATCCGGAAAACAGGCTTGGAATCATGGGCACGTCCCTGGCCGATCAACAACGACAACAAAACCGGGCTATTTATGAAAACTACAAAGCCGAGTTCGACCGGCACGACGTATAGCCATAGTCCTTCAGCTTGCCAGTCAACGTTCGCAATCCAATGCCGAGCGCCTTGGCCGTCTTTTCACGGTGGCCGCCAAACGCCTTCAGGGTGGCTTCGATCAATTGACGTTCCATCTGCCGCAGGCTGACACCGGCCGCCACGTTCAATGTCGGCTGCTCGTCACGACCGGGCGCACCCATCAACCAGGGCTTGAGTTCATCAGGGCCGATGGACTGCCCGTGATTGAGCACGCTGGCCCCGCGGACAATGTTCTGCAGTTCTCGCACATTGCCCGGCCAGTGATACGATTGCAACAGGTCTAACGCACCGGCGGTCAGTTCGCACTTTGGCTTGCCTAGCCGGGCCGCCGTTAGCGTCAGGAAGTGATCCAACAGTTCGGGGATGTCTTCGCGGCGGTCTCGCAGCGGCGGGACCACCATCGGAAGTACGTTCAGCCGAAAATACAAATCCTCACGAAAGCGGCCTTCGCGAACTTCGGCCGGCAAATCGCGGTTGCTGGTGGCCAGCACACGCACATCGACCTGGACCGTTTCGCTGCTGCCTACCCGCTGAAACGCCTGCTCCTGCAGCACCCGCAGCAGCTTGGCTTGCAGGGCGATTGGCGTTTCGCTGATTTCGTCCAATTGGATCGTGCCAGTATTGGCCACTTCAAAGTAGCCGGTCCGAGCCGTGGCCGCGCCGGTAAACGCACCCGGCCGATGGCCAAACAGTTCGCTTTCGGCCAACTGCTCCGGCAAGGCGGCACAGTTGAGTTGAATGAACGGTGCCGCCGCCCGGTTGCTTTGCGCATGGATGCAACGGGCTACCACTTCTTTACCGGTGCCGCTCTCGCCGGTGATCAGGACAGGCTCCGGCGTGGGGGCCACTTGGGCGATCCGTTGACGCAACGCCTGCATGGCCGGGCTCGATCCGATCAGTACCGGGTCGCCCGGCTTGCCGCGGTCGATCGACGAAGCCTGGTCCAACCGCCGCCCGTGCGCCATCGCGGCGGCCACAAGCTCCTCAAGCTGCTCAGCTGAGAACGGCTTTTTCACATAATCAAACGCGCCGTGCCGCATCGCCTCGACTGCCGAGTCCACGTCGGCATAGGCGGTAATCACCACCACCTGCACGCCGAACTGCCGCTTCTGGATCCGGCGGATGAACTCCAGGCCGTCCATGCCGGGCATCTGCAGATCGGTCAGCACCACGTCGAAACTCTCATGCTCCAACCGCTCCAGCGCGACAATCGCGCTGGGCAGGGCCACCACGTCGTAGCCAATCGCCTGCAGGTTCGCGGCAATCGCCTCGCGGACCTGAAGCAAATCATCAACCACCAACACGCGGCCTTCGGGCGCGGGTGCGGCGGCAGACCTGGCAGAACGTACGACGGCGGCAGAACTCATGCAGCCTTGGCTCCTTGCAGACGAACGGCGCGGCGGGGAATGGTGAGCGTGAATGCCGCCCCGCCTTCATGGCAATTGAGGGCCGAAATGCTGCCGCCGTGGCGGGCAACAATGTGATCGACAATCGCCAGGCCCAGCCCGGTGCCGCTGTTCTTGGTGCTGTAGAACGGCTCAAAAGCCCGGCGGCGGACCTCATCGCTAAGGCCCGGCCCGCTGTCGGCGATTTCCAGTTCCATGCCGCGCGGCGTCTCGACCGACGTCACCACCAACTCGCCGCCCTCAGGCATGGCATCCAGGGCATTGAGCATCAGGTTCAACACGGCCCGGCGGAGCATGTCGCGATCGGCGTGCACCTCGTGATCCGCCGGCACGTCGATATCCATTTCGATTCCCTGGGCCGACAGTTGCGGAGCCAGAGCGTTGACCACGTCGTCGATCAGCGGCCGCAGCAGCAGTGTTTCAAACTCGGGCTCACGATCCGAGGTGAAGTGCAGCAAATCGTTCACGGTGGCATCCAATTCAGTTATGCCGACGGCCACCTTGTCGAGCGTGTCGAGACTGCCCGGGTCATCGACCAGGCGGCGGCGCAGCAGGTTGAGATAAAGGGTCAGCGGAACAAGGTGATTGCGAACTTCGTGGGCGACCACGGTCGAAACGCGGCCCAGGTCGGCCAGGCGATTCTTGCGGGCCAACTCGCGGTTTTTGACCTCCAGCTCATCGGTGAGACGGCGAACCTCCGATCGCAACGCCTCGTGCGTGCGCTCAAGACGAACGGTGGCCGTGTGCCACGCCGCCAGCACGCTCTCCAAATCGGCTTGCGGATCAACGCCAGCCTGAGCGAAGGGCAGCACGTCGCGGGGCTCGTTCGCGCCGGCGCTATCTTGGGGAGATTCTTGGCTCATGGGACTTACGACTCCGCAGAGAGGTCAAGGCAACCGCCCGTGGCCGGGGCAGCGGCCGCTGCAAGGTATCCCGACGCGGCCGCGTGGCCGCCGCTTAGCTGCCGCATCTGTACGGCCATCTCATCGCATTGCGCCTGGAGCAGCGACCGGCAGCGCTCCTCGCAAGCGGCAATTTCGCCCAGTAATTGCTGGCTGATTTCCTGGTCGGCCCGGCATTGCTCGCGCAGGCGTTCATCCGCCCAGTGACGCTGCGAAGGGTCCTGCTGCCGATACGGCGCGAGGAATTCCTCGATCCGCTCAAACACCGTCAGCCATTTCTGGCGGGTGTCCAGCAATTGAAACAGGCTGTCGAGATCGCGCCGCTCGATGCACGCCAACTGCTCACGCCCCAGCGCGTGCAACTGCTCGAGGCAGTGCCGTTTGCGCTGCATGAGGACGGCTAGCGTCTGGGTGTCGGACATGCTGGCGGGCCTTCCTGGCTCGTTGCAATCGACGCGGTGACCGAATGATGGCGAGGGGGCCAAAGGAGCGACTGCTCGAATGACGCCGGATATCAATACAAGAAAGACGGAAATCAGACGACAGGAGTTTTGGCCGGCGCGGCAATTGCCTGCCCGCACCTGGGGCTATGGGTTGGCTAGCCAAGCCAGGTAACGTTCCCACTCAGCCTTGGATTCGCCGGTCAGGTCCTGCACCAGGCCGTTGTCGGGCATCCGCTTCAGCGCGCTTTGCGCGGCCGCGATGGTATTGCGAGCCTTGGCTTCCTGCCGCTGCTCGCGGTAAATCGCGGCGGCTTGAATATACGCGTCGAGTACGGCCGGCGAATGCTGATACCGATTGATCAAAGCCGTGTACGCATCGAGCGCTTCGTCCAAGCGGCCCAACTGTTTGAGGACGGCCGCCCGGGTGAAGTAAGTATTGCGCAGCATGGATTCTTGGAGCAATGTCAGTTCGTTGGCGGCCGCTAGCCGCTCGAATGCGACGCGAGCCCGGTCCAGTGCTGCCAGTGCTTTCTCCGTCAGGCTTTGCACGGCGTCGGCGCGTTTGCGTTCAGCCACCGCCAGCGGCGGTACCTTGGCATCGGCCTGGGCACGCGACTGTTGCAGGTAGCACTCACCCAGCAGGTAACTGGCGGACGCGGCCTGCGGATCTTCCGGATAACGGGCCACGGCCTGCTCCAATAGCCGCGCCGCGTCGTCCCACTGCTGTTGCCCATAGCGAAGCTGGCCCAGCGCAAACAGGGCCGCCCGCCATTCAGGGCTGGCCGGCGTGAGGTCGTCGCCTTCGAGGTTAGCTTGCAACTCAGCCGCGGCTTTGTCTGCCTGGCCAAGCTCCAGATAGGCCTGGGCCAACAGCAGTCGGGCCGCGTACTTAGCCGGGTGTCGCGAGTGTAGATCCAGCACGTCTTTCAGGGCGGCAACCGCCTGCTCGCCGTTGCCTTCCGCCAGCCACATCTCGCCCAGCCGAACCAGCGCTTCAGGCTGCCGGGTATTCGGCCGGGCGTGTTCCAGGTACGCCTTGAGCATCCGGATCGCGGCCGGGTAGTCGCGTGCCCGATGAAATGCCTCGGCGGCCAACCACAGGTCGTCAGGATAATGCGCCGTGGGCCGCCTCAGATGGGCTAGTTCCGAGTAAGCCTGGCCGGCTTTGCCGTAGCACGCGCGAGCCTCGTCAATTAGCGCTTGCGCCTCCGGCGTGAAGCCTGGGGTAAATAGACCATCGGCCTGGCCGACTTCGACAGCCATCAGGCTCAATGGATTCAGTGGTTTTGACTGGGGCGGTGCTTGAGCGGAAGGATTGACGTCGCCACTGACGTTCTCATCAGCCGCACTTGGCAAAGCACCGGGCTGGCCAGCAGGCACCGTCTCGTTACCGCGCGACGTGCGGGCACGATCCTGCACCTCGATGGCCGCGGCCATCAGGTTCTCGCCCCAGGCTTCATACGTTTGTGCGGTGAGCGCGCAGTTTTCAACCGGAGGCAGCAGCGCCTTGGCGGCGCGGACCAGTTCGATGGCCTCGGCGAAGGCCCGCTCGCTTTTGAGCCGCTCCACGTTGGCTAGGCAGCGTTGGCGAAGTTCGTCGGTCACAGGCGAAGGGGTGCCTGGCGTAATGCCTGGCATCCGCTCCACAACCTGGCGATGGGCGTTCACCAGGCCGCTGTAATCGCCGCGGGCGAACAGCAAATCGCCTTCATCGAGTGCCGCCTTGAAAGCCACATCCTGCACCGAAAAGCCTGACTGGATGCGCCGCAGTTGCCGCAGGGCCAAGGCATGGTCGCCCAGCCTGTGATACGCCTGGGCTAATCCATAGTGCAACTCGGCAACCAGCCGCGGATCGGTGGTGCGATGGAGTAGCGCCGTGCGAAAAGTTTCCACCGCCTGCTCGTACCGCTGTTGGGCTGCTTTGGTCGGCGAAATTTCGTCAGCGGGCGGAGCATCAACAGGAGCAGTCTCGGACACCTGCTCGGCATCTGCCGAGGGATCGCCACCGAGCGCCAAGCGATCGGCTTCAACCAGCAGCAACCGGCCAAACAACAGGGCCGCTTCGCCGGCCACCTGGTCTTTGGCCGGCAGGCTTTGCAGAGAGTGGCGGCAAGCCTCGTAATCTTCCAGCGCAAACTGCACCTGGGCTTGTTGGATGATCGCGCGGCTGCGGTCGGCAGGTGCGATCTTCTCGGACGCAATACTTGCCCTCAGATGATCCAGCGCCACACGCGGTAGCGGCGTGGGCAACCGCAGGCAAGACTGGGCCGCCAGGCGGTGCAGTTCTTCGACCGGTTCGGCGCCGCGTGCCAGGGCTTCTTCGAATGCCTCGAGCGCCTCGGGATAGTTGCCAATGAGAAACTGGCTGCGGCCGAGCATGGCGTAGCCTTCGCCATGGCGTCCGCTGGGAAAACCCCACCGCCGCGACTGCTCCAGGTAGGAAGCCGCTGAAAGGGCATAACGCGTTGCCAGGGATGAATCGCTGGTTTGGGCGCGATCCAATTCCACCGCGCCCAGGATGAAAGCCGCAGTGCTGCGATGGGGGCCCGGCTTCCGACTGCTCAGGACCAATTGTTCGGCCTCGAACACGGCCCGGGCCAGATCTTTGCGATCCAGCGCTGCCAGGGCCGAAACCGGCGTAACCTCGCCACCGGAAGTGCGCATTAGAAGCACCGCCAGGATGCCTGCGGTGACGGTTGTCACCGACAGCGCGGCCAGCGCCACGGCAGCCGCGCGGTGTTCGCTTGCCCAGTTCTGTAGCGCCGCAATCCGGCGCGTCACGGCCCCGCCGATGCGCGGCTGGCCGCCCAATCCGCCGGACGGATTGGCAGCCGGCCCGGTCGAACTGGATTTTTGCAGCGGCGACATGGCAAGGACGGCAACGAGCGAACGAAATGCTAGTATCCCGGCAACGCGGCGAGCTTCTATCCGATAAACCGCCGCAGGTGTCAATGCCGAGCGGCATTGCAGCGAGCCCCTCATTGGTGGAAAATGCCGGTTGCAGATCTCCTCTC
>Ga0182738_1007062_pt1 | contig 11489 bp, 7 predicted proteins | sample eDN5th30CBELigMG_FD_128876 | JGI IMG/M metagenome (GOLD analysis project Ga0182738, IMG submission 128876) | Enriched Miracle-Growth compost microbial communities from Emeryville, California, USA - eDNA 5th pass 30_C BE-Lig MG (version 2)... ...
CCATAGTTGTGTAAGAATGACAGGTAATGAGCTGGTCCAGATCAGTGACAAAATCAAAAAAAGTTTGAGAAGCCTTTCTGAATTCAACTTGAAATATACTGAGTGAAAATACAACTGTGCGCTTTTTGATGACTCTGTTATGATAGGTGCAAAAATGTCTCTGATAAAAATATGGCAGTGTTAAGTTTGAACCTCGCAAAAAGAGCTCCAAGGCTTCAAAAGCTCAAACTTGATATGTCGTCGTAATTCATTAATTTTGATTATATTCCCTCAGCCAGAAATAGATGTAGTGATATTGGAGCTCAAGGGCTCAAAGGAATTGGAAAAAATTTTGCCAACTATCGAAATAATTTACAAGAGCTCAGTCTGAATTTTTTAAGGGAAGTGTTGTTTTCGTTTTTGTCTAAAATTCTTTAATAGCTGTTTGATGATGAATGATCAAGGAGTCAAGCTGCTAATCTTGCCGATCAGCAGATACTTGAAGAAACTCCAAAAACTTGGTATTGGGTTCCTCAAGTCTCCTTTTTCTTTGAAAATAATTATTAATTTTCTCATAGTTGCCATAGCATAAAGGATCAAGGCTTGGATTCTCTCAGTCGATATATTAATCAAAATATGAAGAATCTACAGTCTCTTCGTCTTAGCTTTTCTGGGTATTTTGAAAGACAAACACGCTGAATAATGTGAATAGAAATTTTTCAATAAGTGAAGAAGGTCTAAAGCTTTTATTTACAAATCTGAATAAAAACCCACAATCGCTGACAAGACTAACTCTTGAATTTTGCAGGTAATCCAAGTGAAGTCTTCCCTTCTAACTTCATAGTTGTAACTTCAAAATGACAAATTTCAAATCTGATTCATTTCAAAACTTTCAAAATTTAAAACAATTATCTCTTGTTTTTCGATGGTAACAACAAAACTATGATTAGTTCTCATTGTCCCATCCGTTTTAGCTGTCCAAAGATGACAGATAAATGTTTAAAAGAATTTGGTTATTATCTCAGTCAAGGCTTTAAGAGCCTACAAAATTTGTCTATCCAATTTTACCAGTTCTTCTTTTTTGAAGTCTCCGCCTCTCTAATTTCCCTTTGAAAGATGCGACGCTCTAAGTGATATTGGCTTCCAAACCTTCATAACAGATATCAGCCATACTTCAGATCGTCTTGAAAAACTAAATCTCGAATTCATTTCGTAAACATTACAACAGGAATGAATAATTCACACTTCATTAGGTCTGGAATTTCTTTCAAGACTGTGGAGTTTTTGGGGATCGAATTGAATTCAAATACGAAAAATTTGAAGGAGTTGACTTTCCGTTATTCTGGGTACCAAATTTTTTCTTCAAATATTTTATCTCTTTTAAATAGAGAGTTTGGAACTCAAGATGCTGAAGCATTGGAGAGTTTAAAACAGACCTTGGATTTCATACCTCATCTCAACATCTATAAGTTATAATCCTGTCCTTTCTCTATTCTTCAAAAAACTCGCTTTCATTCAATTCATAAATAATAAATTTATTTTATCAGAGAGACTGAAAAATTTGTTATCAAAATCATCATCACTTAAGGTACCTAACCTAACAATGTGTCCTAAATACTCTTTACTCTCCCAATGCCATTCCATATTGAACGTTTTTCAAGGAAAATAATTTTAATTTCCCGGGCAATCAAAATTTTCATCACCAACAACTAATTTTTATTCCGTCCAATTAAATCAAATCAAATTACAGAAGCTTCTAGAAATAGCTAGATCCTCCTAGATTTATCTCGATTTTTTACCCCCTTTCAATACACACTGCTAAAAACTTCCTGTTTTATCTGACTAGGTCAACCCTATTCAGTCTAGAAACTTCTAACTTTGCCTATTTAATCTGTGGTTTTTTACATCAAAACTATCACAAAAAAACTTCTTTCCTTTTTTAAATAACAATCCCCCTCTTATTTTCACAATGAGTGCTTCAAGCGAAGTCGCTATTGGAATTGACCTCGGAACAACATATTCCTGTGTTGGAATTTGGAAAAATGACCGAGTTGAAATTATTGCTAACGATCAAGGCAACAGAACTACACCTTCCTATGTTGCTTTTAATGAAAATGAGCGTCTTATTGGAGATGCTGCTATCGGCCAGGCTGCCAGAAACCCTACCAACACCATTTTTGATGCTAAAAGACTTATTGGAAGAAAATTCGATGATCCTGTTGTTCAAAAGGACATCAAGCTTTGGCCTTTTAAGGTTGAAGGAGGCCCCGATGGTAAGCCTCTTCTTATCGCAAAACATAAAGGAGAGGTCAAAAAGTTCCATCCAGAGCAAATTTCCTCCATGGTTTTGACTAAAATGAAGGAAACTGCTGAAGCTTACGTTGGCAAGAATATCAAAGATGCTGTCATTACAGTGCCAGCTTATTTCAATGATGCCCAAAGACAAGCTACCAAAGATGCTGGATTGATTGCTGGGCTCAATGTGCTTAGAATTATCAATGAACCGACTGCTGCAGCTATCGCCTACGGTCTTGATAAGAAAGGACATGGCGAGAGAAATGTGTTGATTTTTGATCTTGGAGGCGGAACTTTTGATGTGTCATTGTTGACAATCGAAGATGGTATTTTTGAAGTGAAAGCAACAGCAGGTGACACACATCTTGGTGGAGAGGATTTTGACAACAAATTAGTGGAGTATTGTGCTGCGGATTTCAAGAAAAAGACTGGTTTTGATATCAGAGATAACGCTAGAGCTATGAGAAGATTACGTACTCAATGTGAAAGAGCGAAAAGAATCTTGTCTGCTACTGCTCAAACTAACGTCGAAATTGACAATTTGTACGAAGCTGAAGACTACAATGGCGTTATCACTAGAGCCAAATTTGAAGAGTTGTGTCTCCCTCTCTTCAAACAGACCATTGCTCCAGTTGAACAAGTCCTTAAGGATTCTGGAATGTCCAAAAATCAAGTCCACGATGTTGTCCTTGTTGGAGGTTCCAGCAGAATCCCCAAAGTCATCCAGCTTATTACTGACTTCTTCAATGGAAAAGAACCCAATAGATCCATTAACCCTGATGAAGCTGTTGCTTATGGTGCTGCTGTCCAAGCTGCAGTCTTGACAAATCATGGGGATGAAAAGGTTCAGGGTTTGTTGGTTATTGATGCATGCCCATTATCTCTTGGTATTGAAACTGCAGGTGGAGTCATGACGGCTTTAATTCCAAGAAATAGTTCAATTCCTTGTAAAAAGACTCAGGTCTTTACCACCTTTGCTGATAATCAACCCGGAGTTTTAATTCAAGTTTTTGAAGGAGAAAGACCAATGACCAAAGATAATCATCACTTGGGAAAGTTTAATTTGGATGGTATTCCACTTGCTCCAAGAGGAATCCCTCAGATTGAAGTGACCTTTGATGTTGATGCCAATGGTATTATGAATGTTTCTGCTGTGGAAAAGGCAACCGGAAAAGGCGGAAAAATCACCATTACCAATGATAAAGGCAGACTGTCAAGAGACGAAATTGAAAGATTAATCAAGGATGCAGAAACTCATCGACAAGATGATGACTTACAAAAGAAGAAAGTCGAAGCCAAAAATGCTTTGGAAAATTATTGTTATTCAATCAGATCCACTGTCCGAGATGAAAAGCTTCAAGATAAGCTTTCTCAAACTGAAAAAGATGATTTGATGAAACTTTGTGAAGAAGGCCTTAAATGGGTCGAAAATAATCCTCAAGCCCACGCTGAGGAGTTTGAACAAAAACAAAAAGAAATTGAGGCAGTTTTTAGCCCAATTATCTCCAAAATTTATCAACAAGGAGATCAACCTCAAGGCACAGATCCCAGCTCTTCAGCTGGCTTTGGTAATCCCAAAGTTGATGATGTCGATTAAGCGGCTTGATTTAATCTATCATCAATAAGTAAAGACTTTACTTCGTATCTATTTGTTTATAAAAAAGTCTTTATCTAATGTGATGAGTCCTTACTCTAACTTTATACCTCTGGTTATTTTCATTATCGATTGATTGATTGAAAGAAAAAAATTCCCTCACATATGCCTCGATATTCTAAGCTCAGATCCTTCCTGAATCATTTCAAGACTTATTATTGTTTGATGGCACCTAAAGACAACTTGCCAATGTGCCTGACTCTGCAATATTGAATTGAATCATCTGAAATTCATGAATCGCGTTGCCAATCCTATTCCATTTCAGAATTTGAATCTTCTTATCAACAGGATCTTGGCAAATTGTGAAAGAGTCAAACCTAAACAATGTGTTCTCAGGATCCTTTTCACAAAATATAGATCGAAGGATCCCAAGTGGGAATAAAATTTTAATTTAATTCAAATATTCAAGAAGGTGTCTTGGGAAATCCCTAATTTAGGCCTAAACTTTATCAATGCCTTTTATCTCTAGAAGAAAGATTTAAACTTCACTCACCCTGGAGGAAAAATCAAGGGAACTTCTTCGAGCGCCTTGTCTGTTTTGTTGATTCTTTTTCGCATCAAAAAATGCTCAACAGATTTAGAAAATCAAAAAAGGCGTTTTTGCTGAAATAAATTAGGTTTAAAGATTTGAAAAATTTTTTTTCGACTATCCTATTAAAATGCAAGAGAATGTTAGTCTAGACTAACTTGAACATGAGTTTTGCGGTTTAAGCCTAATTATTGGTTCACTCACTTACCTACAAATTGTCCTTCCATAGCTTCTTCTTGATAAAATCCATCACCAGGCTGTTTCTCCTTCTTCTTTTTCTCCTATTAAATTTGTTCAATTTGGAAATTCTTTCTGTTTGCTTTAAAAATAGAATATTTTGTTCTTGAGAAAAAAGTTTTCTAGAAGAGTTTCAGATTCTCACCTCATATCCACGATAAACTCCTTCCACTCCATTGACATGAAAGAGGGTAAAGGATTAAATATTGTGAGTTCTTTTTGGAATTAAACCTTTGGAAATATCTACGCGAACATGCAAAAATCCTTCAATTAAATTAATTCCCTGCTTATTTATATAATAAAAACCTCAGTTTTTTTTACATTTAAAAAATCTCAAAACTTGAATCCGATGTCTCATCGTCCTAGATCACAACAAAACCACTATGAAAGCACTAATCAGCTTGCTCAAAGTGCCAGTCCTAATAAGGGCTTCAAAACTAGAGTAGTTTACAAGAATGCCAAGGTTGACGAAACTACCAATCCCATGGTTAGTCTGTATGGCCAGTCCTTCAACAAAACCCCTCAAAAGCCTGCTTCCCGTGGTGAACTTAGCAGCGTGCAAAGTGCTAGAATCAGTCTTGCTGATATTGGAGCTATGCAAAGAAACTATTCTTCCAAAACTCCCAATGCCAAGAGCAAGATGGATCTCTTAACCAGCCCTAAAAACGAAAGAAGACCTCCTTCCCAATCTGGCAGCAATGATCTTACCTCCCCAAGAACCGTCGAACAAGAAAGAGCTAGGTATAAATTCTTTATTTTTTTACAAGGATCTAACTATCTCCTTTTAGAGTTCAGAAACTCAACAAAGAACATCAGCAAAAAGCTCTCGAAAAGACTGGAAAGACTGATGTCGCTGCTGGTAATGGAGTCAGTCAATCTATGTATGAATCCCAACTCCTTAAAGAAGCCATGCAAAAAGAATTCTGTGATCATCCTTACATCAATTATAATGATGATGCTGAATATTATGATGCCGTCAGAAGTACCCGATGATTAATTTTGCCATCAATTAACTTTTTATTTGTTAGGACTTGATTACTGTGGTAAATGTTGGGCAGCACAACAAAAGTATTACTCCAGCCCCTTCAAAATCAAGTATAAGGGTCCTGGCCAGACTCTTTACCAAAGAGATTACGTTAAGCACCCTCTTGGAGATCAAGGCCCAGTCCTTAAAAACGATTTCTACACCACTTGGAATAACAATGAACCCATGGACTTTGGGACTACCATGAGAGTAAACTCACTTGTTCTTTAGAAATATATATATATTCATCCTCCCTCAATAGAATGACTATAAGCCATGGAAAGTTGGCCCAGTTAAGAAGGAAACCATGAATTTCAGACCTGCTACTACTGGAATTCCCTTTGCCGGACAATCCAATTACAGAGTTTGCCTTTATGTCAATTCTTTATCTCTAATTTTTTTCCCATTAGAGTGAATACCCTAATTGGGGTGCAAATGTGACTGCTTATGAAAAGCCTCTTCAATCAACTACTATTATTCCTGAGCTTCCTTTCATGAACAAAACTACTTATCGCGATAATTTCGGCAATCCTGACCCTACCAGCCAACTCAAACCTAAAGATAAGGATCTCTGGAAACAAAAGAATAACAAGTACTATTTTCTGAATTTCTGAAAGCTTTTCTTACCATCCCCTCGTAGGTCACCTATTACCACTGGTATTCCATTCCTTGGCGAAACTACTCATGCTGCAACATACAAGCCATTCAAGGTCAGTGGTGCTCCTCAATTCGAAACTGCTGATGTAAGCTATTTTTCTATTTCTTTTTTAACCTTCTCCCCCTAAAGGAATATGAGCCAACTCAAGCTTTGCCTGATCACCTTAAATCTTTATATGCCAGAGATTTCGGTGCTAAGCCACACTGGAAGTGCCCTGCTGTTATCTTCATGGAAAACCACCCCCACCCTAAATATAAGCATCTTGGTTAATTAATTTTGCCAAATTTGTCAGAAATGATACCTTGGTTCCTTCTATAAAGAAAAAAAAGCTTTATACTTTAAATGCATATAAAACTTAACTATTATTAAATCTCAGTATAAAGTCTTTTTGCTTCTTTTTTTTTTTGTTAAGTAAGCAAATCATCCTCTTTTTAAAAAAATTTTAATCATGTCATTTGAAAGAATTTGGGAAAAAAGACAAAGATATTATTTTTTGTCCAAAATTTTCTCATTGAATATTATATAAAATCAAAACATTACAGAAAAGAAAAAAAAAACAAAGATAAAAAAATCATCTTGGTCTTGATCTTGAGCTTAGTAATAATAATAAAAATTAATACAAGTCAGCATATATTTTGGATAGAAAAAAAATGCTAGCAAACTATGCATATAAAAATGCGTCGATTATACAAGTTTACACCGCGATGATCAAAATATTCACTTTTTTGATTGTACATTATTTTTGCCTTGAAGTTGTTGATAGGCTTTCAACACTTTCTCCAAAGATGCACTTCTCTTCTTTTTACTGCTTGTCTTCTTCTTTCTTGAACCCTCTCCTTTTCTCTTCTCCTTATATCCTCTCCATTCACTTTCTTCAAAGTTCCTTTCGTCAGCTTCTGTCCTGATGTCTTGATCTTTTTCGGTAAATAACTGCACATTCGCTGAACCAAACCAAGATTTTCTGTGTTTATTATTTAGAGTTGGCATGCTGAGGGTATCAAGAGTAGATATCGAAGACTTTCGAGGAGTTCCTCCTGCATGAACTTCCAATGAACCAACGACGATTCCTTTGGGACTATCTTTTGGAGTGTTGACTCTAATTTTATCGCTGTCTTTAGTAATAATGATATTGATTTTGGGCTTTGAACTCGATTGTTTTTTGGGAACAAGGAGAGTCTCAGGGATTTTTGATGTGGGAGATGATTGGATAGAAGGCAATTTTGGAGTGGAATTGATGGTGTTAATGGTGGGAGTGCTACCAGTATATATGCCCTGGATTGAATATTTTCTCATTGCAGTCCTTACTTTTGGCGACAAAAATCCAGTCTGCGATTTCTCAAAATCTCCCAAGGTCGCCAACCTGAGAGAATCGGTCACTTTATGTGTTTTTAAAGCATCAGGTTCTGAGCTCTTCCTCATCACAAATCTGCTTAGAGTGTTGTTCTTTTGAGATTGGAATTTGGTTACACTTTCATCCTTGGAGTCCTTTGAATTTCGCGAATCTCTTGATTCTTCTCTATTTCTCACTGTATATAAATTTTTCACGGGACTAATTTTTGGGGCCTCCAATCCCATATTTTCTTCAATAGAATATGCAAAGAATGAACTTAATCTTCTTGAATCCATATTCCTTGAAGGTGTTGTCTCGACTTTCAAAAGACTTGGAGAAGCCATACCACTTTTTTCTCCAAACCTGATGGTTGGGATCTGAAGTGAAGCTTTTATATTCGGTGAACTTGAACTTTGTGATGGTTCTTTTCCATGCTTTACTACAAATGTCTTTGGTGGTGATCGCACGGACGAATCTCCATTGCTTGTCTTTTTCAAACTCTTTTTTGAATTCACGATCGGAACGAATTTTCTTGTCAAGCTAGGAGAGTCTTTCTTTTCTGGAGGAGATCCATGATCTGCTTCAGTTTTTGAGATCATTCTGGAATTCATGGGAGATTCGAGTTCTCCAAACGCACTAGAAGGAATAGCGAGGCACTTGGATCCCAAGGGGCTTTCAGTGATTAAAGGAGCCAGTAATTCCTCTTTTTCTTCTTTGGGACTATCATCCAAGTGGAAGGAGGCTTCCTTTTGGGGTCTTTGTTTGAGATTCTTTTTCTCAATAGCATCTTTGAGTCTATTGAGTTCTTCTCTGGGACAGAGACCAGCAAGATTTTGGTGTTTTTTTTCAAGTTCAGAGAGATGTCCACATTCGCTGCAACAACAACTTTTTCTCCGGATTAAACGGGCCAAAGGCACCTTTCGAGTGGTGGAGGTTTCTTGAGAAGTCAAAATTTGGGCAGAATCCAAATGTCTTTTGGCATTCTTTGGTGAAACCAAGTCCTCTAGGCTTTTGATGGTGTGGTCATTGCTATCCTGTTCAGAATACTCCTGCTTTAGATTCAAACGCACAAGGTCTTTATTAAAGGAGGAATTCTCACTAGAGTCTGAATTTATTCGTGAGCTTTTTCTGTAAAGAGCTTTTGCTGGCTTTTTAATGTTATTCATGAAAGGGAATTGTTTTGATTCGGGGATTGAGACAAGGGGCTCTTGGATTTTGTTAATCACCTCGATAGCGAAAGGGCTGTTCTCGGTGTTTAATTCTGCAGAGTTTTTTAGTGCCCTGATCGGCGATAAAGCATCAAAATTTCCGAAATTTCGAGGCGACCTAATCATAGATCCTGCAAAATCCATTGACCCATGCAGATCATTCACAGGAAAAGAAGACATTTTTGATAATCTTCGCCCTTCTTTGTTCTGGCCTCGAGAATGCTCCTTCCATGCACTGAGCTCCTTCAAAATGGGGTCTTCGATCTCGCCTTTAAGCTCCTCTTCAGGAGGTAAGAGTTCAGTTGTTTTGGATTGCTTGAGTTGGGTACGAAAGACAGCATGAAGAGAAAGTCTGCGGGGTTTTGCTGAAGAAAAGGGAGAAAGAAGTTTGGGAGAATTTTGGCTGTTTGAGTAAGTGGGAGTGAGAGCATGTGAGGAAAGAAGTGGAAGGTGGGTAAGGGTAGGAATATTGGGGAGAGTGGGCTTGTCAGCTCCAGAGAGTATTTTATGCATAAAAATAAAGAGAGAAACTAGGGAAAATTTTTTAGTGTATATTTGCGCTGATTTCAAAGATTTATTTCAATGAAAATAAGGGCCAATCAAAATTAATTAATCAATCAATCAAAATTTTTTTTGTTCTGTCAAAATATTTCATTCTAAGGCTCTGAAGCATTTTTTCATATGCTGACGTCTGACATCTTGAGAACTCACTACATTCCCATTTTCTATTTGAAATGAAGAATAAAAAAAAATAAATTAATACCAGAATAATTAAATTTCAAAGAAAACAAATAAACGAGTCTGGCTCCTGGCCTTCTCAGAATCAGAGTCGTCAGATCCCTTCTCCATAGAGTTATAACACCGGCATAATTACGCTTTCATCCACTTTATTTTATTATATTATACAAATAAAAAATCCGACAAGGAGTGAAATTTAATCCGAGGCTAAAATATAAAAGTTCATTCACCACTTGAGGTTTGATTTTCTCCCTTACCCATCCTGAGACTCCTCACAAATTTGAATTTTTTTAAGGTCAAAGGAGAGCCTTTTTTTTTTGTTTAATCACATAAAACACCAGAAAAAACTAACGCGGCTGATAATGAGCTTTTTAGAGTTTATTTGAAGCCGTTTTGAATCAATAGCGCTATTTTGACTAAAATACTCACCAGACAATTCCTTGTTGTCCTATCTTTGAAATATTCACAAAAGAGCCATCTCACAAATTCCACATTTTTAAATTATCAGAGATAAAGGACAAAGGTAATTCAGCATCCAAACTTTGGATTTCTTTTTTAAATCAATCAAGGCTGGCCATAAATATGTTATTATTAACGTGTATGGTACTAAATATAACAACCAAAGCATGATTTGTTAATTTTCATAAAGGAGCCATAAAAATTCTAGAGGTTCTAAAAAAATACCCACAAAAAAATTGCTCTTCTCCTTGTTTTCTCATCGCTAATCGAGATGGCGAATATCTTGGCACCTCGGTTGCTTAATGTATCCACCCAAGTAAATTTTTGTCTCTCAAGCATTTAAACTCAGGCGATCCTTGAATTATTAAATTTAATGCACATTTGTTCTCTTGTGTCAATATTAAGAATTGGATTTTTTTAATTGTCATCTCAAGCTTTTTCAAGCGGTTTAAACCCTTAAAGAAACTTCTATCTAAATCCTTTCCCTATTGGGACAAAACAAATCTATTTTCCCAATGACTTGAATTTAAAAACTAGATTTCACTGGGAATTAATGGTTTAACAAATGTAAACTTCCAACAAACATTAATTTTATTTTCTGAAAGATAGGCTCTTGATCCAGTCGATGAGCTTCTCTTGTCTTATTTAAAGTTCACCATGGCGAAGGAAGCATAGATTTCAAGGGTATTTTCAAAAAGGGCGAGGGTCAGTTTTTGTTGATAATATTCAGTTTATAAAAAAACAACTTTTTTATTGGCTGAATCAAAGTTATATCTCAGGAGAAATTTTTTGTTTCGAAAACTTTGTACTTTTTAGACGAGGTTTCCTTTGTATTTCGTTGAAAATCCCTGCAGAAGAAGGAGAAGAGTGGAACAAATTATTGCGATAAAAATTTTTATTGATTGAAAAATTTTAAGAAAAATTTAATCCCTTGCGACTAATCTAGCCAATCTCACATCCTTAATAAATTTTTATAACATGCCTAAGTGTTAATTTTTTTTAACTATCTTGTTATTCCTCTTAATTCGAATCATTTCTTCAATAAATCGCTCAGTACCTGTCTAGTCTTTCGACCAGACTATCAAAACCATCTTAGAATGTGCTCCATTTCCAAAAGTTTCCTCCCCTCATGGTAGATTTTCATCTTTTCAAAATTTTTTTTCTCTCTAGGGAAAAAAATGATGCTATATTATTAATTTATCTTCCTTCCACCCCAATGAAAGCTTTCCCCCTTATTTTTATTCTGTCCTTTCCCTTAACTCTCAATTCTCAACTCGGGACAGAAATAATCATTCGAGGATAGATGAAAAAAAATATGTCAGCGGAGGGATTTGAACCCTCGCCCATCGCTGGAATGCGACCTGAACGCATCGCCTTA
>Ga0182738_1007063_pt1 | contig 11489 bp, 7 predicted proteins | sample eDN5th30CBELigMG_FD_128876 | JGI IMG/M metagenome (GOLD analysis project Ga0182738, IMG submission 128876) | Enriched Miracle-Growth compost microbial communities from Emeryville, California, USA - eDNA 5th pass 30_C BE-Lig MG (version 2)... ...
CCTGCTGGGCATGAACCTCCACGGGTATGGCTGCGCGGGGACCTCGGCGGTGCAGTACGGGCTTGCCTGTGCCGAACTCGAGGCCGGGGATTCGGGGATCCGCAGCTTCGTGTCGGTCCAGGGGTCGCTGTCGATGTTCCCGATCTGGATGTTCGGCTCCACCGAGCAGAAGAACGAGTGGCTGCCCCGCATGGCCGCCGGTGAGGTGATCGGCTGTTTCGGGCTGACCGAACCCGATTCGGGGTCGGACCCCGGTTCGATGCGGACCCGGGCCCGCCGCGACGGTGACGACTGGATTCTGAACGGCTCCAAGATGTGGATCACCAACGGCGGCATCGCCGATGTCGCCGTGGTCTGGGCCCGCGCCGACGGCGACGGCGACGGACCCGGGCCGATCCACGGCTTCATCGTCCCGACCGACACGCCCGGCTTCGAGGCGCACGACGTGCCGGCGAAGTTGTCGCTGCGCGCGTCGGTGACCAGCGAGCTGGTGCTCACCGACGTCCGGCTCCCCGAGGCGAACCGGCTGCCCGAGGTGCACTCGATGCGTGGGCCGCTGTCGTGTCTGAACGAAGCGCGCTACGGAATCCTGTGGGGCGCGACCGGCGCGGCCCGAGCGTGCTACGAGGCCGCGCGGAGCTACGCGGGCGAACGGGTGCAGTTCGACCGCCCGATCGCCGGATTCCAGCTCACCCAACGCAAGCTGGTGGAGCTGCTGGTGGCGGTCAACAAAGCGCAGCTGGTGGCGTTGCACCTGGGGCGTCGCAAGGACGCCGGCAAGATCACGAGCGCCCAGATCAGCTTCGGGAAGATGGACAACGTGCGCACCGCCCTCGCGGTCGCCCGCGAAGCCCGATCCATCCTGGGCGCCAACGGGATCACGCTCGACTACCCGGTGCTCCGCCACGCCAACAACCTCGAGTCGGTCTACACCTACGAGGGCACCAACGAGGTCCACACGCTCGTCCTCGGCCAGGCCATCACCGGACTCTCCGCCTTCACCTGATCATTCGATGTGCTCCGCCGTCCGCGCGGTAGGGTGCGCAGCGAACAGGAACACGTTTCGATTTCGCCCGTGGGCCGCGGTGCGACGAGCTCGAGAGGAGCATCCGTGAAGGTGACCGTCGACTACGACCTGTGCGAATCCAACGCGATCTGTGTGGGGCTCGACCCCCAGACCTTCGAGATCCGCGACGACGACATCATGTACATCATCGACGAACACCCCGACGAGTCGCGCCGGGCCAAGGTCGAAGAGGCGGTCCGCCGCTGTCCGAAACAGGCGCTGACCCTCACCGAGGACTGAAGGCACCGAGGACGACGAGGCCCCCAGGACGACGAGGAGCGCCCGGTCTGGACACGATCGCGGTCGTCGGTGCCTCCACGGCCGGTCTGGCTGCGGCGGGCGCGCTGCGGCACCTCGGATTCGACGGTCGCCTGACCATCGTCGGTGACGAGCCGCACCGACCCTATGACCGCCCTCCCCTGATCAAGCAGTTCCTCGCCGGCGATTGGGACGCGGCGCGTCTCGCCCTTCCCGGCGCCGATGCCCCCGGGCTCGACGCGGCGTGGCGGCTCGGCACCGCGGCAACCGCCCTCGACGCCGGTTCGCGCACCCTCGGTCTGGCCGACGGCGACGAACTCGTCTGTGACGGCATCGTGCTCGCCTGCGGGGCCGCACCCCGGACCCTGCCCGGCGCCGAGGCGGTCGGCGGCGTCCACACCGTGCGCACCCTGGACGACGCGAGCGCCCTGCGGCGCGCCGTGAGGAACGCGACGGGGCCGGTGGTCGTCGTCGGTGCCGGTTTCATCGGTGCCGAGGTGGCCGCCACCTGTCGGACGATCGGGTGCGAGGTCGTGCTCGTCGAGCCCCTCGCCCAGCCGCTCGCCAGGGTGCTCGGACCGACGATCGGCGCCGTGTTCGCCGACCTGCACCGTTCCCACGGCGTCGATCTCCGGCTCGGCATTGGAGTGGCACGCGTCGAAGCCGACGCCACCGGCCGGGTCTGTCGTGTGCATCTGACCGACGGCAGCGCCGTCGACACCGCGACGGTGGTGGTCGGGATCGGCGTGACGCCGAACACGCGATGGCTGGCCGACTCGGGGCTCACGATCGACGACGGCATCGTGTGCGACGCCACCTGCACCGCGGCGCCGGGCATCGTCGCTGCCGGTGACGTGGCGCGCTGGCCGAACCCGGTGTTCGACGACTCACCGGCGCGGATCGAACACTGGGACCACGCCTTCGCCCAGGCCGAACACGCTGCCGCATCGTTGCTCGCCGGTGGCGCCGCCGAGCCCTTCGCGCCGGTGCCCTGGTTCTGGTCCGACCAGTACGACCGCAAGGCCCAGCTCGCCGGCCAAGTGCGCGCCGACGACGACGTGACGGTCGTCGACGGCAGTCTCGCCGAGCACCGCTTCGTCGCCCTGTACTCCCGCGCCGGACGGCTCACCGGGGTACTCGGCATGAACCGCCCCCGCCACGTCATCGGCCTCCGGCCCAAGATCGCCGAACGCATCACCCTCGACGAGGCCCTGGCCGTGTTCTGACGCCGGGTCGCCGGGCGTTCCCGGTGGCGGCAACCGGAATTCGGCCGCGTCGCGGTGCGCTGCAACCGGGGCCGGAGGACTCGCGCACAGGGCCGGCTCGGCGCCCGGGGGGCCGCCGGGATCAGGACCAGATGGCGACGGGGCAGCGCTTGGCGAGCGTGGAGGGAGTCCAGTACCGGTAGAACCCGCCGAGCGCGTCGCCGGTGCGGTCCGTCCACGCCACCACCGAAGGCTCGGCCACCCGGCGGATGACCTGACGCATCCCACCTTCGTGGAACACGTAGCCGCCCCACACGCCGGGGTAGTCCTTGACCGACCCGACACAGGTCACCAGCAGTGGTCCGTGGCGGCGAAAGCGGTTCCGGTGGACGTGTCCGGAGGTGATCATCGTGTGCGGGTGCGTCCGGGCGATCCGGTCCAGCACCGCGACAGCCTCGGCACGCGGGACCCCCACGGGCCATGCGCTCACCGCATTGCCGGTGCGCAGATGATGGTGCATCGTGACCAGCGCGCCGCCCGCTGCATCGGCGAGCGCGGCGACAAGGTCGTCACCGGTCGCGGCGAGATCGCCGCGTTCGTGGTCGGGTAGCGACGAATTCACCAGAACCAGTGACGCGCCGCTGAGGTCCACCGTGTCGACGTGGTCGGTGTAGGCGACGTGCGTGCCCGCCAGCGCGTCGGCGGGGTCGACCGAGCGCCGCCGCTTGACCTCGTGGTTGCCCGCCACCAGATGCACCGGCACCGGCAACCCGTCGAGTACGGCCAGCGTGTCGGCCCAGTGTCCCGGGTGTGACTGATCGACGATGTCGCCCTTGCACACCAGGCGCTGCGCGCCCCAGGCGAGCGACTCGTCGATCGCTGCTCGCACCGCACGCAGGGAGTGGGCGTCCTCGGGACGGGTGCGGCGCGGCTCGCCGATCGTGTGCAGATACCCGAAGGTGGTCTCGCCGATGTGGGCGTCGCTGATCGTGGCGATCCGCGCGAGTTCGTCGCCCGGTGGATGATCCGGTGTGGTGACCGACCGCTCGATGGCTCCGCCCGCGCCGCGCGGCACACCGTCGCCGGTGACCGTGACCGTGAGCGACCGGCCGGCGGGCAACCCGTCGAGTGACACCACCCCCGGGCCGCCGTCGGCGATCAGATCGACCGAGACGTCCGCACAGCGGAACGTGACCGGCCCGGGACCGAGGACGGCCCAATCGAGCTGCACGCCCGTGGGTTCGACCGCGAATACCCGGAGCCCGCGCACGTGGGGGCCGCCCCCGCGGCGGGTTCTGGCCCGCCAGTCGCTGAGCGTCCCGAACCGCCCCGACCCGAGCAACACGTGGGCGCCGCTGCGCAACGGCCCCATCTTGGCGCTCGGCGCACGGAGCGGCTCCCGCGCGGAGGAATCTTCCAGACGGTGCACGAGGCGATTCAGCTCCCCGCGATCGAAGACGCCAGACCGGCGCGTTCGCGTTGGGCGAGCGCGACGGTGACCTGCATGCGCTCGGTGTGCTGCGCGAACGCCTTCGCGGCCTGCGGCACGGGATGGGCCGCGAAGAAAGCGGCGACGCGCCGGGCCAGCGTCTCGTCGGTGAAGGTGCGCACGCCCGACACCATGCGCGCGATCGCGTTCGTGGGCAGCCGCTCGCCGAGAGCATCCCAGTTGCCTTCGGTGAACGCCCACGCGGCCGCAGCGTTCGTCGGGTTCGTGAGCCCACGGTTCAACAACCCACCCACGTCCTGGGTCCGCACCTCGTCACCGCTGAGCAGGTCGAGGAAACGGTTGAACACCCGGGGGTCGCGCACGTCGGCGAGAGCGGCCAGATAGCGCAGCGTGTCCTGGGGCGTGGACGCCGCCCGAGACGCGGCGAGGAACCGGTCGAAGCCGCCGTCGTCGAGTCCCTCGGCCACGATCCGCACGGCCGCGTCGGTCAGTGACGGGTCGTCGCCCTCGCCGGCACTTCCGGCGATCGCCCGATCCACGATCGCCTCGGCGCGGGTCCGTACCGAGGCGACGTCGCCGTAGGAGCCGAGCAGCTCGAATGCGGTCGCCCGCAGGTTCGTGATCCGGTCGTCCTCGCCCGGCGCCGCGGTGTCACCGAGACGCTCGAGCACGGGCCCCACCACCTCACCGACCAGGCCGGCGACCGCGTCGGTCGCGGTCGCGTCGCCCACGGCGATCCGGTGCAGGTTCGCGAGCACACCACCGATCCGACGCCACACCGCCAGGTCGTCGTCGGCCGCGATTCCCCGGATCAGCTCGACGATCCCCGTCATGGGCGTCGACCCGGCGAGCGCCGACACCCAGGTGTCGTCGACGAGCGTGTAGCGCTCGGTGGCGTCGGCGACCTCGAGCGCCGCCTGGGCGAGCGCGGCCCGCAGGTCCGGTGCGTACGCGGTCCGGTAGAAGCCTGCCGCGTCGCGGTTGGCGATGACCCAGACCGGTTCGGCCTCGAGCGGCACGGTCATCGTCTCGTCGGCCAGACGGACGTCGAGTTCGTGCACGGTGCCCTCGGAGTCGGCCCAGCGCAGCCCCACCGGCACGACCCAGCGCGCGGTGTCCGAGGTGGGGAGGTAGCGGAAGAGCCGCTGAGTCAACACCAGCTCCTCGGGTGTGTCGCCCCGGGCGACCTCGACGAGGGGATGTCCGCCCTGGAAGATCCAGCTCTCGGCGATCTCGCGTACCGGCGCGTCGGCGGCTCCCGCCAGCGCATCCCACAGATCCCCGGTCTCGGTGTTGGCGAAGGCATGCGTCGACAGATAGTGGCGGATCCCCTCGCGGAACCGGTCCGGCCCGAGGTGTTGTTCGAGCATCCGCAGGACCGAGGCGCCCTTTTCATAGGTGAGGATGTCGAACATGCCCTCGGCGTCGGCGGGGGATTCGACCGGGTACTCGATGGGGCGCGTCGCCGCCAGGGCGTCGGTGTCGAATGCCGCGGAGCGACTGAGCGCAAACGTCGACCAGCGCTGCCACTCGGGGCGGAACCGATCGACGGCGAACATCTCCATGAAGGTGGCGAACGCCTCGTTCAGCCAGATGCCGTTCCACCAGCGCATCGTCACCAGGTCGCCGAACCACATGTGGGCCAGCTCGTGGGCGACCACGTCGGCGACCCGTTCGAGTTCGGGCTGGGTGGCGACGTTCGGGTCGACCAACAGGGCCGTCTCACGGAAGGTGATGCAGCCCAGGTTCTCCATCGCCCCGAACGCGAAGTCGGGGATCGCCACCAGGTCGACCTTGTCGCCGGGATAGTCGATGCCGTAGTACTCGGTGAACGTCCGCAACGCGGATGCGCCGATGTCGAGCGCGAAGTCGGTCAGGCCCGCCTTGCCGAGCGGGTGCACGACCCGCAGCGGCACACCGTCGACGTCGACGACGGCGGTCGCCTCCAGGGGTCCGACCACGAAAGCGACCAGATAGGTGGACATCTGGATCGTGTCCGCGAAGCGCACCGCCACCTTGCCCTCGCCGGCGGGCTCACGGTCGATCTCGGCACCGTTCGAGATCGCCAGCAGGTCGTCGGGTACCACGAGCCTGATCGAGAAGATCGCCTTGAAGTCGGGTTCGTCGAAACACGGGAACGCCCGTCGGGCGTCGGTCGACTCGAACTGGGTGGTCGCCAGCGTGCGTCGGACCCCGTCGGAGTCGGTGAAGGTCGAACGGTAGAAGCCGCGCAGCTTGTCGTTGAGGATCCCGGTGAACGCGAGCGACAGGGTGGCGGGTCCGGCGGGGGCGGCCTCGTCGACACAGAGGCAGGCGATACGTTCGGCGTCGGTGTCGTAGGTGACTTCGAGTTCGTGGGAGGTGCCGTCGAGGAAGACGATGGTGGCCTCGGTGACGGTGAGTTCCGCCGCGTTCAGGACGATCTCGTCGAGCGGTTCGACCAGGTCGACTTCGATCTCGACGGTGCCGGTGAAGGTCGCCGCGTCGAGGTCCGGCTCCAGGGTCAGGTCGTAGCGGGCGGGCACGACCGTGCGGGGCAGTCGGTGGGGGTTGGGACTGCCGGACTGGTCGGACACGGGGGCTCCTCTGGCTGTCGGACACGGACGGAAGGCACCGATCGTACCGCCGGAGTGCTGGGGCTCCGACGGTCGACCCGCCGCGAGCGCCCCGATCGACGAACGCGGCCGTACGCCCACGACTTGTATGACGAATCAGTGACGAACTTGCCGATCGCGTGGAGATTGCTAGCCTTGGCCGGTCTTCGATGTGACAGGTGTCTCGCGATTCGGCGGGCACGTGGCGCCGACAGGAGTTCATGACGTTGCGACGACGAGCGCGCTGGCGAGCTGGGGGCACGGTCGTGGCCGCGGCCGCCCTCACTCTGGTGAGCGTCGTCCCCTCGGCCTTCGCTGCTCCCGGGGATCCGGCCGATCCGACCGCTCCTCCTGGCACCGGACTCCCCACGTCGACGACGCCGGCGGTCGGCGACCCTGCGCCGTCGAGCATCCCGGGTTCGTCGTCGACGACCAGCACCTCGTCGACGACGAGCACGACGGTGCCCGGAACGACGCTGCCGCCCGTCGACGACGAGACGATCGGGGCGGGGTCGACGCGTTACGCGGCGGTTCCCGCGCCCTTGATCCCCTCGGCGGCCGACGACCCCCTGTTCCACGCGGCGCTCACCGTCGACGACGACCTCGTCAACCTGGCCAAGGCCAAAGTCGCCTACCTGAAACAGATCGCCGCGACCCGCAGGGTCGCCGCCCGCGCGGCGTCGACCAGGGCGACCTACGACGAGGTGAACTCGACCGACGTCGCGGCGCGCCGTCATCTGGCGAACACCCGGTCGATTCTGCGAGCGGCCGCTCTGCACGCCTATGCCGGCTACGGGTCCCTGGAAACCGCGACGGACGCCTCGGCCACCGACGGTGCCACCGTGCTGCCGTACCGCACCTACGTGCGGGTGACGATCGCCGATGCGACCCGCCATGTGTCCCAGGCCCAGGATTCCCGCGGTCGGACCAAAGCCGTCGCCGACGCGGCGCGGGCCGAGGACCGATCGGCTCAGTCCGCTCTGGCGACGGCCCGTGCCGACGAGCGTGCCGCGAAGAAGGCCGTTGGCGACGCGCAGAGCAAGCTCGACGACGACCGCGCCGCACTCCGGGCGTTGATCGCGTCGATGCCCGACATGGCGCCGGGGATCCTCGATCGACTGCCCGACGACGTGGAACTGCCCGAAGGGGCGACTCCCGTGGAGAGTCCGGTCGGCACGATCGTGGTACCGGCCACCGCCGACCCGCGCACGGTCACCGCGCTGCAGTTCATCGTCGCTCAGATCGGCAAGCCGTACGTGTGGGGCGCGACCGGGCCGAACTCCTATGACTGTTCGGGCCTGATGCTCCGCGCGTTCCAGGCGGCCGGCAATCGAAGGATCCCGCGGGTCTCCCAATCTCAACAGGTCTGGGCCACGCCCGTCGACGTGAAAGACGTGCAGCCGGGCGATCTGGTGTTCTTCGGCCGTCCCGCATACCACGTGGGCATCTACATCGGCGGCGGGTTGATGATCGACGCGCCGTTCACCGGGGCGCGGGTGCGCGTGGACCGGATCTGGCCGTCGGTGACCAGCTACGGCCGAGCGGTCTGGTAGTCGGGACACGGCGCCGGGGGCGGGTAACCTGTCTGCCCTCATGACTACCGACACCGCAGCTTCCGAGCCCACGCTCGACGTCGTCGCGATGGGCAGCGCGATCGTCGACGTGCTCGCGCGCACCTCCGACGCGTTCATCGACGATCACGGCCTCGTCAAAGGATCGATGGAACTGGTCGACCTGGCGACCTCCGATGCGTTGTACGCCGACCTGTCGTCCGCAATCGAGGCGTCGGGCGGGTCCGCGGCGAACACCGCGGCCGGGCTGGCGTCGCTGGGTGGCCGGGCCGGGTTCATCGGCAAGGTCGCGGCCGACCAGTTGGGCAAGGTCTTCGCCCACGACATCACCGCTGTCGGCGTCACCTCGTCGACGACCGTCGCCGCGGAAGGGCCGGCGACGGCCCGGTGCCTGGTGATGGTCACGCCCGACGCGGAGCGGACCATGTGCACCTACCTCGGGGCCGCCGGAACCCTCGAGGCCGACGACGTCGACGCCGAACTGGTCGCATCGGCCGAGGTGCTCTACGCCGAGGGGTATCTGTGGGATGCCCCCCCGGCGAAGGAGGCGCTGATGCGGGCGTTCGACGTCGCCCACGACGCCGGGCGCCGCACGGCGTTCACGTTGTCGGACCCGTTCTGTGTGGACCGGTTCCGTGACGAGTTCGTCGAGCTGATCGACGAACGGATCGACCTGGTGTTCGCAAACCAGCACGAGTTGTGTTCCCTGTTCGAGACCGACGACCTCGAAGCGGCCGTGGATCAAGCGCAAGCGCACCCGGCGACCTGGGCGGTCACGCGCAGCGAACTCGGGTCGATCGTCTTCGCGGGCGGCGAGCGGTTCGAGGTGCCGGCGCATCCGGTCGACGAGGTGGTCGACTCGACCGGCGCCGGCGACCTGTACGCCGCGGGGTTCCTCTACGGCTACACCCGTGATCTGCCCCTCACCCGGTGCGCCACGATCGGTTCGTTGGCCGCCGGGGAGATCATCTCCCACGTCGGGGCGCGGCCGTTGGTGCCCCTGGCCGACCTGCTTCGGCCCGACCAGAGCCATGCCTGAGACTGCTCGCCCGACCTGAGGCGAGAGTCTCGCGAGACGCCCACCGCGCGGCCGCCATTCGCCTTTGAAGCTGTGTCTTCCGGACAAACAGACGCCAGATCGACTAGTGGTCCGTCGCGGATTTGGTGACGTGGTCGAGTTTGGCTCGTCCGCGTTTGACTTTGGTGATGATCTCTTTTGCGGTCTTGGTCCACACGAAGGGTTGAGGGTTGTCGTTCCAGTGTGAGACCCACAGGTCGAGTGCTTCGGTGAGTTGGTCGACGGAGGTGAACACGCCGTGTTTGAGGCGGTTGTTCGTGAGCTGAGCGAACCAGCCCTCGACCAGGTTCAACCACGACGAACTGGTCGGGGTGAAGTGGAGGTGCCATCGCTTCTGGCGGGGTTTCGCGAGCCATGCTTTGACTTCGGCGGACTTGTGTGCCGACAGGTTGTCCAACACGACGTGGATTTCGAGGTCGCGGGGGGTGTGGGCATCGATCCAGCGGAAGAACGCCAACACGTCCTTGCTGGTGTGGGTCTTGCGGGTCTGGTGGAGCACTTCGCCGGTGCCGACGTTCAACGCCGCGAACAAGTCAGTGGTGCCGCTGCGCTTGTAGTCATGGGTCATCGTGCGGCCGCGCCCTTTGATCATCGGCAACGACGGTTGGGTCCGGTCCAACGCCTGGACCTGGGTTTTTTCGTCGAAGCTGAATACCACCGCCCGCTCAGGCGGGTTCAGGTACAGCCCGACCACGTCAACCAACTTGGCTTCAAAGTCCGGGTCGTTCGACAGCTTGAAGGTCTCTATCAGGGATCGTGTGCAACGTGTCGTGAACGATCGCGTCGACCGTGTCCTGGCCGATAACCGGCTTACGGCCCCGCCCCTCAGCGATCGACCCGACCGCGTCGATCCCACCTTCGACGTACTTGCGCCGCCAACGGCGCACCGCATTCGGGGTCGTCGAACACTGCCGAGCGATCTCCTCGTTCGCGACACCATCAGCAGCCAGCACCAACGCCTTGGCCTGCACCACCACCCGATGAGGCAACGACGTCGAACACGCCAACCGCTTCAACGCCTTCCGTTCTCTGCGGGAAACGTTCAACCGGGGAGCAGTCTGGATCGGCATACCCTCAAGGCTAGCCCACGCTACTAATTAAGCGACGGACCACTAGACAGCAGGGGATTGACGCGCCACGAGGCATTGGCTATGATTGACCGCTCCAGGGAGCACCATGCGAAACACCCACACACCCACACTGCGTAGGATTGCTACGGCGTTTGCAGTGGCCGCGAGTTTCTTTGCGGCGCTGACCTCGGTCGCTCAATCGGCGTCGGCCAACACCTGCACAGACTCGAATTGGTGCTGGACGGGGATGTCCAGCCTGGCCCTATATCCTTCGGGATTTTACGGGGCGGAGGCAAATCTGCGTGTCTCATGTCAATACGCTGCTGCTCCACAGACAGAATTCATTACCAGTGGGATCTCTGTCGAAAGCGGTACATCAACGATAACGGCCGGTGTCTCTACGGGCGTGGCAGTCGGCACAGTGCCGATCAATACGCCGAATTACCAGTCGTCGCCTAGCTACTTCTGGCAGACCATGAGCCAAGCGTGGGGGCTGAACTGACATTGGGCTGGTTCTTATACCGCCAACGCTTCGGCACCGATATGGATCGTGAAGGACACTACTGTTGCTGGACGAACTGCGGTGATTGTCGCGAACGGTGTCCATTACACGGGAAATCCAATTTCGTGGCCAGCCAGCTTCATCAGATCCGAGACGACCAGCAATTCGGATTATACCTTCTCATATGGGAGCGCGTCGAGCATGTCGTACACGACTCTACAGGGCACCACGCATTCCGGTTGGGACACATCTCAGGGCGGTCCCACACTTAGTGATGGTCCCCATGATGCGTACACGGGCTCGTACTGGGTCTCCTATCCGTCCTGGATGCGATCCTACAAGGATACTCAGCCCAGTCAGTGTGCAGCGCCGTAGCCGTCCACCGCGACAAATCGAGGAGTCTCAAAATGGAACAGAGCGGAACCCCAGCCCCGTACGTTCAGTCACGTCCGCCTCGTCGTCGCTTCTGGTATGTCGGCGTTGTGGCGCTGATTGCCGTGGCATTGGTGACGGGCGCGTTGTCGACAACGTCGTCTAGTCAAGCGTCGGTCCACGGGAATAAGGCCGCCGAAGTCGCGACGACCACGACGACGCTCCCGTCAGATCTGGACATCACCAAGCTCAGGCAAATGGCGACGTCAGCGGCCAGCTCCAGTCAAAGAGGCGCGGCCGTGTCGGCGCAGGCGGTTGCGACC
>Ga0182738_1007064_pt1 | contig 11488 bp, 10 predicted proteins | sample eDN5th30CBELigMG_FD_128876 | JGI IMG/M metagenome (GOLD analysis project Ga0182738, IMG submission 128876) | Enriched Miracle-Growth compost microbial communities from Emeryville, California, USA - eDNA 5th pass 30_C BE-Lig MG (version 2)... ...
CAGCCGGGTGCAGGCGGTGGCGTGTTTCTTTCCCCCGACAGACCTGCTGAATTTCGGCAGTCCCGGCAAGAACGTCGAAGATACGATTGTGGGCAAGCATTTCGGTGCATCTATTGATTTCCGGCGGCAGGAAGACAACAAACTGCTGTTTAAAGGCGGCCCATACCATGACATCACAGACCGGGCGGCGCGGGACAAGATCTTGCGCGAGATGTCTCCGATAACCCATATTTCGCCGGACGATCCGCCGACTTTTATTGTCCACGGCGACAAAGACCTTCTGGTTCCGCTGCAGCAGTCGCAGGAGATGGTTGCGAAACTGAAAGAAAATGGCATTAAGGCGCGCCTGGAAGTGGTGAAAGACGGCGGACACGGCTGGGCAGGAATAGAAAAACAGTTTGCGGAATTCGTGACGTGGTTTGATGACAACCTGCCAGGGGCGAACTCAAAGTAAGGATTGATCGAGGGGGAATGCGCGTGGGGGTTTGGGACTATGCTTCCACGAACTATGGGCGCACAATTTGACCCAGCCGTATTCCTGATTTTCCCGGTCATGCTTTTCAGTCTGTCTGTTCACGAATGCGCGCACGCGCTCGTGGCTTACTGGAGTGGCGATGACACGGGCCGGCTGCAGGGGCGCATCACTCTTAACCCGATCTCTCATATCGATGTCTTCGGGACAATCATCATGCCTATCCTGGCGGCACTGACCACGCTGCCCCTGATCGGCTGGGCCAAGCCCGTGCAGGGGAACCTCCGGCGGCTGAGAAAGCCCTGGTATGATGTCCTGGTGACTCTCGCCGGGCCAGGCTCAAACCTGATGCTGGCCATCATTGCCACGCTGCTGATGAAGGCAGCGGTGCAGTTTTCGTGGGGGCAATCCGAAATTGCGCTGCAACTGGGTTTCTATTTCATCCTGACCAATGTTACCCTGTGCATTTTCAATCTGATTCCTATTCCGCCCCTGGACGGAAGCCGCGTCCTGTTTCATTACGTGATCAACGGACGCCCGCAGTTTTATAAAACCTGGGATATCCTCGAGCGGTTTTCGATTATCTTCTTATACTTGATAATCTCTGTCGGGGCCACCAGAAAGCTTTTATCGATGGCGACCAGCGGACTGGCCGGACCGATGCTGAAATTTGTGGGAATAGGGTAAGGACGAGAAAAACAGACCATGCGTATATTAAGTGGAATGAGATCGACAGGGCGGCTTCACGTGGGCCATTACCTGGGTGCACTGAAGACCTGGATTCGCCTTCAGGAAGAGGGAAATGACTGCCTCTTTATGGTGGCCGACTGGCATGCGCTGACGAGCGATTATGCAGACCCGTCAAAGCTGCGCGACAATATGCGCGAAAGTGTGCTGGCCTGGCTGGCCGCAGGGCTCGATCCGAACCGCAGCACGATCTTCGTCCAAAGTCACGTCAAGGAGCACGCCGAGCTGGCGCTGCTGCTGGGTATGTTTACGCCCCTGGCCTGGCTGGAGCGCAATCCCACCTATAAAGACCAGGTGGTGCAGCTCGCTAACAAAGACGTGGAGACGTACGGATTTCTCGGTTACCCGGTGCTCATGGCGGCCGACATTCTGCTGTATCGGGCCGAAGGCGTGCCCGTGGGCGAGGATCAACTGCCCCACCTGGAGCTGGCCCGCGAAATGGCACGGCGTGTCAATTTTTATCACGGCGGCCCCATCGAAGCCGGCACCAATCGCCCGCTCAATCCCATCTTCCCCGAACCGGAACCACTGCTTTCGCCGGTGCCGAAGCTGTCGGGTCTCGATGGACGCAAGATGAGCAAGAGCTATGACAACGGCATTTATCTGGATGACCCGGCGGACGTGGTGGATAAAAAAGTGCGCAGCATGGTGACCGATACCACGCGCATCCGCAAGAGCGACCCCGGCCACCCGGAAAACTGTAACGTTTGTCATTATCAGACGATTTTTAATGCTGAAAACGCGGAACAGCTCCACGACGGGTGCCGCACGGCGACCATCGGCTGCATCGATAACAAAAAGGCGCTGGCCCAGGCTTTGAACGAAATGCTCGAACCCATGCGCGAACGCCGCGCCTATTACGAAGCCCGTCCGGATGAGGTGTTGCAGATCCTGGAACATGGCAACAAACGCGCCCGCGAAGAAGCCCAAAAGACAATGGCAGTGCTGCGCGAACGCCTGCACCTGACGGATTCCGTTGCAGAGTTCATCGGGCAGACGGTAGGTTAAATTAGAGCATGCACGCGAGGAGGCAAGGCCATGACAAACATTCGGTCTTCTATTGATGACATAATTGATCTGTATAGGCGCGACGTTGATATTACATTGATCCGAGAAAACCTGAAGCTGACACCAGAACAACGTCTGCAAAAGCTCGTAGCTCGTGCGAAATTTACGCATGAACTCCACGAAGCTGGGCGCACCATGCGACAAACACAAGCTGCACACCGGAATTCAACTAAGTCATGAGTTTGTTTCAGGCTGATGAACTAATCGCGGCATTATGCCGGGAGAACGTCGAATTTATCGTGATCGGCGGGGTGGCAGCGACAGTTCACGGACTAGATCGCTATACGTCTGATTTGGATGTTATCTATCGAAGAACTCCGGACAATATCCAGCGCGTCGCGAAAGCAATGGATCCATTAAGCCCGAGTTTGCGTGGAGCTCCCGAAGGACTGCCTTTTCGCTTTGATGCCGAGACGATTGTCAGAGGCCTGAATTTCACTCTCATGAGCACCGCGGGACCCATTGATTTTTTTGCTACGGCGCCAGCCGCTACAAGTTACGAAGAGTTAGTTGAACATAGCGTTTCTATAAAACTGTGCGGCTGTGATGTGCTTGTGGTCGAACTGGATAAGCTTATAGAAATGAAACGCGGCGCAGGCAGGGTAAAAGATTTCGAGATGATTGCCATGCTCGAAGAGCTGAAGAATCCGTTAGCTGATGGCGGCGAGCCGGCAAGTTGACCCCCTGCCCATGACCTACACCATCAAACTCCCCGTTTTTGAAGGCCCGTTTGACCTGCTGCTCCACCTGGTGCGGGTCAATGAAATGGACATTCAGGATATCCGCATTGCCGAAATCACGCGGCAATACCTCGAATACATCGAGATGATGCGCGAGCTGGACCTGGAGCTGGCGGGGGAATTCCTGGTGATGGCGGCCACGCTGATTCGTATCAAGGCGCGGACGCTGTTGCCGGCGCGGCAGGAAGCGGAAGAGCAGGAAGAGGAAATCGATGAAATCCTCAGCGCGCGCGAGCTGGTGCGTCAGCTTGTCGAATACCGCAAATTCAAGGAAGCCGCCAGTGAACTGCGCCGCCGCGAGGAACACGCCGCCCGCCTCGTCTTCCGCACAAATCCGCCGGTAAAGCTGGTGCTGGAGGAAGAGGAGGAGCTCAGTGTCGACATCGGGCTGCTCTACAAGGCGTTCAGCCGGGTTCTGCGCTTCGTCGACAGCCCCGTCTATAATCCAAACATGATGGAGAAGTTCTCCGTCGAAGATAAGATTTCCTACCTGCAGGACCTCGTTTCGACGAAACAGAAAATCGATCTGGACGAAGTTTTTCGTCGTTGTTTTAACCGGGATGAAGTGATTGTAACCTTCCTTGCGGTGCTGGAACTTTGCCGGATGAAGCGCCTGGTGATTGAGCAGGAGGACTCTTTCGAGAAGATCACCGTAACTGCCGCCGACGGCCAACTGGAGTATGACATTGACGATGAATCCTGAAGACGACGATTCCGTGGAATCCGTGGCCGCCGACGCGGATGCTGTGCCGGAGGAAAGCGGCGACGCTATGGCGCCGTTGACGGTGGCAGCCGAAGAGAGCATCGGCGCTGACCCTGACACCGATGCCGCTGACCCTGAAACCGTTGCGGACGACGATGCTGGTGCTGATGCTGAGGACATTTCCGACGCCGGGGCGGCTGACGTGAGTTCGCCAGAGGAAAGCGCGGCAGATGATGCCGAAGCCGACACGCCGGACGATGACGAGGCTTCTGCCGATGTTTCTTTTGACGGTGATCGCCCGCTTGTCGAGGAACTGCAATATCAGGCAGCCCGCCCCCGCGCTGGCACATCAGAAGAGTCGGAAACGGCAGAAGACGCTCGATTCACGTCCGTGGCTGAAGCCCGCGCCGTGGTTGAAGGCCTGCTGTTCAGCTCCAACGAACCCCTCAGCGTTGCACGGCTGTCAAAGCTCATGAGCAACCTCCACCCCAAAACCGTGCGCGGGCTCCTGCTGGAGCTGCAATGGGAGTATGACAACCGCGGCGGAGCGCTGCAAGTGGTGGAGATCGCTGGCGGATATCAGATGAGCACGCGGCCATCGCTGGCGCCCTGGATGTTTCGCCTTCACAAACTCAAACGCCGCAGTCCTCTCTCTCCGGCAACACTGGAGACGCTGGCCATCGTGGCTTATCGTCAGCCCATCACCAAGGGAGAAATTGAAGGCATCCGCGGCGTGGAGACTGGCGCCCCCCTGCGCACATTGCAGGAGCTGAACCTGATTGAGGCCAGCGGGCGGCGCGAAGTCGTGGGTCGACCACAGCTTTATGTCACTACGGAGCAGTTCCTGAAGGTCTTCGGACTGAAATCTCTGGCTGATCTCCCGTCTATCTCCGAGCTGAAATCCCGTTTTGCGGAGGATCAGAAGCTAAAACCAAGTGTTGCAGCGGCTGAACCAAAGCCGGAATCGGAAGCGCAGGCACCTGCCGGCGCGGATGCAGGGTCAGAGACAGATGCAGAGGCTGATTCCACGAGCGCCTCCGAAACTGAGGCGCAGCCTGGTTCTGCGGCGCTGGATGTGGCGGAGGAATCCATCTCTGCAGAAGCAGCCCAGCAGCACCCGGGTGCTGATGAGGCTACCGCGGAGACTGAAACCGCAACTGAGCCCGCGGCCGAGGGTGAACTGCAGGATTTACCGGAAGGCGAAACAGCCGAAAATGAGCCGGATTTGATAGAGGATGACGCCCCCGAAGACAGTCTCTAGGGCCGATCTGGCGAATTTGCTGTTTTCCCTTGAACAGATTTTCCAGTGGGGAATGCTCTCCGGTATATGGCAACGACACTTCGTTTTATGCAGATCTCCGATCTGCACCTGGATTCCAGTTTGGCTGGTGGGCGGTTAGGTTATCCACCGGATAAGCGTGAGCGCCTGAATCATGACATGGCAAGGGCACTGGTGCGCGCCGTCGGGATGGCACGCGAAGCCGAGGTGGATGTTATTCTGATCCCCGGTGACGCGTGGGATGACGAATCGGTTAATCTCCAGACGGCAGTTCAGTTTTTCGAGGTGCTGGCAAAAGCAGCGCCAATCCCGGTCATAATCACACCGGGAAACCACGATCCGTACTACGTGTTCAGCTATTATAACCCGGCTTTTTACCAGGATAAAACGGGTTACGCACATCCGCCGAATGTAACGATCATCACCTCACCAGAGATAACACGCGTGCAGGTGCCACAACTCTCCGGTGTCTATTTTTATGGGTGCTGTTTCACAGAGAACCGGCCGCGGCGCGATCGAATTTTACGCAGCGTGAAGGCGGGGACAGAAGACGGTCTGCACGTCTTGCTGCTGCACGGAAGTCAGGATGACGGTGTGGCTCCGAATCCTGATGCCCTGGCGACAGCGCCATTTACCGCAGCGGAGCTGCTGGAGTGCGGCTTTGACTATGCAGCGCTGGGCCATTATCACCGCTACAGCGATATTCGGGATTCTTCTTCGGGCAACATTCGCGCGGCGTATGGCGGCATTCCCGTGGCGCGGGGGCTGGATGAGATGGGCGACCATTTCGTGTTATTTGGCGAAATTGAGCGCGGGGGCGTTCGCCCAGATGGGCTGATACAAGAATACGTGGATGTGCGCCATATCAAGCGGCTGCCTGTAAAGATTGATCGCACGGTTATGACAACGCTGGAACTGGAGAGCCGAATTTCTGCAGCGTTAAGAGAAGCCGGAGCCACTGCGGATGATATTGTTTACGTGGTGCTGGAGGGGTACACCCACCCGGAAATTTCGTCGTTCGCCATTGATCGGGACTGGTGTAACCGCCAGTGCTTTCACCTGGTGATAGATCAGTCGCGGCTTTCGCCCGATTATGGTGATCTCGATGCTGAGTCTGCATCTGACAAGCACGTGGAAGGACGTTTTAATCAGCGCATGCTGGAGCTGCTCTCTGCGGCGGGCGATGATCCGCGCAAACACCGTCTGATACAGATGGCGCGCACCATTGGTCTGGATGCATTGCATGGCCGGGAGGTAAAGCCACGCAATGTTTATTAAGAGTGTGCAGCTGTATGATTTTGGCCGGTTGACGGGCCGGATTGCCTTCGATCGCGATCGGTGCAACATCATTTGCCAGAATAACGAGTTCGGCAAAACCACGATCCTCGATGCGATCCTTTACGCGCTCTATAATTTCCCGACGGCTGGATTTGCGAAATCCGCGCTAAAACCCAAAGAGCGTTACCGGCCATGGTCTGCCGATGGACGTGCGGGCGATTTTGCTGTCGAACTGGAACTGGCGGATGTGGGAGGACGCAACTACCTTCTGCGCGCCGACTTCACAAAACAGCAGCCGTTCACCCTGCGCGATGCGGATACCCTGCAGCCGATCCCCCTGGATGGCATGACATTTGGACAACGGTATCTGCGAATGCCACTGCCCAGCTTTACCCAGGCGTTTTTTCTTCGGCAGGATGAGAAAGAAGGCACAGGCCGAAATCAGCTGGTGAGTGTCATTGAAGAGGCGGCTGCGAGCAACCGGCAGGAAGCGCCCACCAATGTCAGCCAGGCCCTGGAACTTTTGAGCTCGCCCAAAATGGCTGTCCCGGGTTTTTGTGACGAAAAGATTCTGCCCCGAAACCTGATTAAGCGGCTGCAGGACCAGCGGGCGAAAGTGGTAGCCGATCGGGATGCGCTGAAGCGGGACTTCGATCATTACCGGCTGGAAGCGGAAGCTGCCGGAGAGCTGGACACCCGTATTACGGCGCTGGATCAGCAGATTGATCGCTGGGAATATGCGCTTCTCGTAGCGCGCCGTGACGAAAAACAGACGCTGTTGCACCGCTATAAGGAAGGTCGTGAGGCCCAGGCCGAGCGCACGCGGATGCTTGCGGAACTGGAACCTTACGCCGCTATTGACCCGGGGCGGCGAGGCGAGGTCGTCTCCCTGCTCAGCGATTGGAAATCGGCGCGGCAGCGCGTGGAAGAGATCCGTAACTCCATTGCGGCCGAGCTGGAACCGGAGTTGGAAGCTGCGCGAGCAAAGCTTGCACAGTTCCCTGCCACTGCGGAGGGAATTAACGCTGAAGACCTGGATTCCATGCGTAACAGCCGCGCATTACTGGTGGACCGTGCTGCGCAGTGGCATCGGCAGAATGAAGCCGTGGTTGATATTGAGGCAAATCTGCGAGCGCAGGGCGTTCCGCTGGACCGTCTCGGTGAACTTCAGCAGGCAGACAACAGCTTGTCCGCGGCAGATCGTGAGATTATTTTCGAGCATACAGCCTCGCACACCGAAGCGCAGGCGGCACTCGTGCAGATTGAACAAAACGCGCTGCAGGCCCGTGAGCAGGTGGCGAAAGCCAAGATGCGCCGAGGCTGGTATGCCAATCTGGGCATGGGACTGACCGGCGTCGTTGTTGCTTTAATGGCCGTGGGAATTGTTCTGTTGTTGACCGGGAGCAACTTTCTCGGCTGGACATGTCTGCTGTTTGCGGCCGTGGTAGGCGCGGGTGCGACTCTCTATGTGACTGCCATGCGCACACGCATTTCCGCGCAGGAACTGGATCCGGCTATCCAGGCGGAAATGACCCTGGCGGCGGAGTCGCGCAAGATTCAGGATCAGCTGGATTCTATCGAGCACGAGTATCAGGAAACCCTGGCGCGCCTGCAGCTGGGGCCCGATGCGGTGCAGGAGCTGAAAGATATCCACCAGTGGCAGCAGGTCACGGCACCCTGGACAGCGGGGCGGCAGGCGCTGCTGCAGGTGGAAAAAGACATTTCCGAAGCCATCGAGCTGGCGCAGCCGCGGCTGCAGGCTCTTGGCATCCAAACAGCCGCAGAAGATACCCGGCCAGGTGAAACTGCATCGCAGGTTGCTGCCGCTCTTGCGCAGGCTGTAACTGCGGCTGACCAGCACATGGCGGCCCAAAGTCAAATCGCGGCGCTGGATGAAAAACAGGGGCGGCTTGAAGCCGAAGAAGAACGGCTTGCGCAAGATCTGGCGACGAAAGAACAGGCCCTGGAGCAACTGGTGGATGCTGCTGTGACGGCAGGCGGCGTGGATGTGGAAGAGAAGGCGCAGTTGTTTCTTGCTGCGTGTGACAAGGCCGTGCAACTGCAGACCTTGCGCCAGGAATATGGTGCTGTTCACAACATGACCGAGGATGAGGCGGCAGCTCTGGAACAGGCCGTGCAGCAGTTGGAGGCTGATATTGCGGCTGCCGATAAAGTCCAGCATGCTAATGGTGAGACCGCGACTTTCGAAAATGATCCGGCCTCCGGCGAAGCATTGAAAACGGACGAAATCGAGCGGCTTTTAAACCAGGCGCGGCGAGATCGCGATGGCATGAAAGATCACCGCAACCGCAGTTTCCGGGAAGCGGAGCAGGCCGTGAATGACTGGCGAAGCCGAGGGCCGGAGCTGGATGCGGCAATCACCAGTCTCGATCGGGCGCTGGCCGACGCCGGAGAGTTTGCAGAAGCCTGCGAACTGGCTCGCGGCGAGCTTTCCGGAATCGCAAACCAGGTCTATACCCAGTGGGCCATTGCGCTGAATGAGCGCGTGAATGAGATTTTGCCGCTGCTGAATGATCGCTACAGTCAGGTGGCGTTGAGCCAGGATCTGGATATCAGCCTCTATAGCCGCGAGGCGGGCAGGCGCCTGGAAACGCGCGATGTGCAGCACCTGAGCAAAGGAGCTCGTGATCAGTTGCTGCTGGCGGTGCGCATTGCGATTGCCCAGTATCTGTCAGCTCATGTTGGACACCTGCCGCTGGCGCTGGATGAACCTTTTGCGCACTGGGATGATCAACGGTTTGTGGAAGGTATGCGGTTTCTCGCAAAGCTGGCCAACCGTCATCAGGTGATTCTTCTCTCCTGCCACCACTGGCGTTATGATCACCTGAAATCGGACGCGCCAGACGTCTTTGAGCGGCTTCATTTTTGTGAGCTGAACAGCGGAAAGAATTGATCCGGAGGTGGGCACCGGGGATGCCCGCCCTGGCTTGCGTGCAGCCTGTTGGGGCTTCAGCCTGCGCGGATTGCCTGGTTGCAAACCCAGCCTGAAACAATAAGTTGCAATTGGCCCGGGGGGTGCTGCATGGTTTAGCTGCTGAACCAGATTACAGCGATTCAGCACGACTGCGCTTTTCAGGAGGGTAATGACCATGGGAAAGTGGCGTGTGTTGGTGGTGGATGATGACCAGGATATTCGCGATCTTGTGCGGACCAGCCTGGAGCCGGGTTACGAGGTGGTGGAGGCCCGGGATGGGCTGGACGCCCTGGAAAAGCTGGAGCGAGCGGAGCCAGACTTCGTCGTGCTGGATGTGATGATGCCGCTGATGGATGGCATCCAAACCTGCGAAGCGATTCGGCGTCATTCTCGTTATCGAGATATGACAGTGCTGTTTTTGTCTGCCCTGGCCAGCCAGGCGGATATCCGCAAAGGGTATGATGCGGGCGCGAATCTTTACCTCACAAAGCCGTTTGATCCGGCGAGATTGAAGCGCAACATCGACCTGTTTTTTGAAAAACGTGCAGTGCAGGAGCCACCTTTGCGGAAGTTCACGCTGCGTGAACTGGAGCAGCTGGAAAAATCCGGACCAGGGGCCATATCAGCGGCGGTGGGCCATGCAGCAGGTGCGGGCCCGGCAGAACCCCGGCAGCAGGCAGTTGCAGGCAGTAGCCCGGCCGCAGCATCCGCGGGCGCGCCTCAAACACCTTCGGCGAATACATCCGCAGGTGCAGCCAGCAATGCGCCCCCGACCGCACGCGGTGCTGCCATGATGCCGCGAGTGCTCGTGGTGGATGATGAAGCAGGAATATGCAGTCTCGCCGTGCATGCTCTCCACAATGAATTCGAAGTTTTTTGCGCCAGCGACGGGATAGATGCAGTCAGCAAGATCACGCTGTATCAGCCGGATATCATCATAATAGATACGATGATGCCGCGTATGAGCGGATATCAGCTATGCCAGTCGCTTCGGCAAAACGCGCGGTTCGCCCACACACCCATTGTGCTGGCTTCGGCAAAGCACAGCCAGAAAGACCGCGACTACAGCCTGCGCATCGGTGCGAACGCTTTTCTGCAGAAGCCGTACACCGAGATCGAGCTGCTGCATGTCACACGGGAAATGATGAAACGGCCAGATTTTCGAGTTCATGTGAAGGCGCTAAGTGCGCAAGCCATCCATGATCTGGAGAATTTACACGGTGAGCGCAATGAAGAGAAACAGCAGGAGCGGGTTCGGCAGGAAGATGTCAGCCAACTGCAGGATTTCGTGCGCAGACACACACTGGGCGGCTAGCGCCAGGGCCGGAAAACGATCGGGAAAATGGCTATCGGGTGGGGGAGTGATTTCGGGGCGACAGCAAGATGCGTGCAAAAAAATGCAATTCTTCTGGAATCGGGCTTGACACGGCTAACCCCACAGACTTGCTATCGCCGTCGAGGTTATTATTATTGGAGGTAATTCCATGAAAAAGTTTGCCATCGTGTTGGCAGTTGTTGCCGGTTCGGTCTCTGCCAGCTTCGCTGCAAACCATGCTGTGAAGGGCTACTACCCGGGCCAGACGTTTGTCACGCCGTGCGGCGTTCGTTGCCCGAAGCCGGCCTGCAAGCCTGTTTGCCGTCCGGTTCGTCCGGCCTGCGCTCCGGTTGCTGCTGCGCCTGCTCACCAGGCAAAGGCTGCTCAGAAGGCCAAGGCGGCTCACCATGGTGCAAAGAAAGCTGCCAAAAAAGCAGCTGCCAAACGCGCCAGCCGCTAATCGCAACCAGACAATCTGGTAAAAAACTACCGGGAGCTTTTCAGCCGCATTAGCGGTGAAAAGGCTCCCGGTTTCGTTTTTGCCGGGAGAACCGAAAAAATCGTGCTTTCCTCTTGAGTGCTGCAATTCGGCTGTGCAGTTGACGTCCATGACATCAACAGGTATGATCACGGAAAAGTCCAGCCGCCGCGAGGTGATCTCGTGGGCAATGTATGACTGGGCCAACTCTGCGTTTGCGACGACTGTCATTGCGGGATTTTTCCCAATTTTCTATAATGACTTCTGGCGCAAGGGGATTGACTCCACGCAAAGCACCTATGAGCTGGGCCTGTTTAACAGCATCGCGGGGCTGGTGATTGCTCTTTCTGCGCCGCTGCTCGGCGCGATTGCTGATCGCGGAGCCCGCCGAAAAATCTTCCTGCTGGGCCTTGCCTGGATGGGAGCGGCGGCCACGGCGGGCTTGTCAATTCTCGGCCAGGAACAATGGCAGA